>ERZ1673737.2755-NODE-2755-length-14310-cov-3.999298_pt1 | contig 14310 bp, 15 predicted proteins | sample MGYA00580211_ERZ1673737 | MGnify/ENA primary metagenome ERZ1673737 (study PRJEB41218, sample SAMN15661789) | gut metagenome | host: Homo sapiens | place: Canada: London | collected 2015-08-20/2019-03-30 | study: EMG produced TPA metagenomics assembly of... | reverse complement strand
GGAAAGCCACAGTCAATCTAAAGCATCTATGGATCCACAGTCTCCAGGAAATAAAGTCCCAGAGTCGATCATGGCACTGATGGCACTGTCAATAATTGCTCGGAACGATCACTATCACTCTTGGGCTCATCTTCCCTTCCATCCTGCCATGTCGAGCAGTGGCGGCACCGAATCGCCTTGCATAACACACCAGTATCAGTCATAGTTCTAGGATGCCATTATATTGAGATTAATTAACTTACCGCATCGCTGATGTACTGTTTGCAATACGGACACTGAACGGTCCGCTTGATGATCTTGTTGTGAAAAATGAACATGTACAAATGCCCAACCGCATAGAGAGTCAGACTGACACCCATAAAGTTGAGAAGTGTCTCGATAAACATTCTGCATAAAGCCATATTAGAAACAACAGGAATAGATTATCCGATGTCATAGGTACCATACCCATAGGCAAGAACCAGCGCCCCATCATCTCTCGCCTGGCTGAGGGTATTGTACCCTATCTCATGGCCGAAGTTAGGGCCTTTGGAGAGAACGGCAAATTTCTGGTCCATGTTCCTGTTGAGGAACGGAAGAAGGGAGACGATCGGCAAGATCAAATCGGATACGAAAGATGTCACGACTTTTGTAAATGCATTTGCGATGCTATCGGTGACAACTGTATGTTAGCAAGGCCTTTCCTAGACAAGATAATTTCAAGTCAGTCGATTTATCGAACGACTAACATCAAACCTAACGCGACCTCTAGGACGTTGTCCCGCGCTGCAAAATTAACAAAGCCATCCCAGGCATGTCTCACTTGCTCCTGGGCTTTCTGGCCAGTGCGCATCAGAACTTCGGTGCTTTCATCCAGTCCACGCATCTTGGAAGAGTCGGGCGGAGACAAAGGAGAGAAGGAATTTGAGGGGAAACAACCCTTAAACATGCCCTTTGCCGAAAGTTAGTCTTCATTGCACATACCAATCAGTCATGTGGTGGTGAGTTTAGGGCGCAGATTTAGCTATCTTGGCGCAACGAAAGGGGGAGGAGATCGCTCACCTAGAATCCAATTGTGTTTCATTGTTGAGGTTTGGGAGGGTAGTCTGCTACGATCTACATTCTCATATAACGTTATCGAGACACTGTAGCCACCGAGTAAGCAGTCATTGCCGACTAGCGCCCTCTACTAGGCCGTGACATTACCCGCCCGTCGGCAGAAATCCACTGCCTGTTACCCCTCCAGATACTGAGAACTTCAACCATATGTGGGCGTTATTTGACCCTTTTTCCTTTCTATTTCCCGGGAGTCAAAAATAAAAACAATGTGCGTGATCAGGCTAGGTCTCTATCCAGTCCCCAGTGGTAGGAAGCGTGTCATGTTGTTGTCATGTTAGAGCTGAAGGCTAACATGCGATAGATTTGGTGATAATGCGTACGAAATGGACAAGCCCCCATAGAAGGCTATTCTTACAATATTATCTCGAGGCCTGCACAGCGAGTTTCAACGCCTTTTTACGCTGGCCCAAGGCGGACAACAACTTAGGTTTGCTGAGATCTACGCGGATCTATGGGTTCTCCGTCGATTCCAGAACTCTATATGCGCGGAAATGCATGCCGTCATGAGGCGCTGGCTTCTAAATAAGGAGTTTTCCATTACAGAGGAGGGGATGTTAAGCATGCTTGTCTTGCAACTAGGGCAGCCTGTCAAGGCCCAGGACATGTCAGACTTGTAACATGGCGGGTCCTCAAACGCAACTATCTCATTACTCGAGTTTCGCCGGACGGAGAGTTCCATTGGATTGCCAAGTGCCAATCGCCAAAGTTGGAGTTGGCAGGAACCGAGGGCAATCCTGCAGGAACTTGTCAAGGCTTTGTGTTAGTCTGTTCATTCTCATTTATGGGTGCCGTTCCCGCATCCCTCATGAACTGAAGCAGCTTTCCATCTTTCTGCGCATTATTTGGCTGTGCGTGTGTATCGCAGAATCATTGTTGGTCCATTTGACCAATAGTGACGAAGAGAGCGTATCAGCTTCCCATTCGGAGAAAGCAGTGAGCCAACAGATACAAGTTGAACAAGACCATACCACTGATCACAAACAGAGCAATCGAGCCTCCTATCCGGAGTAATATCAACGGGGAATATGCAAACTGAGTTTATCAGAGACAATCCCGAACCAAACTCGTTCATTGTTTACTGCATTGACTTACCGGGAGACCGGGAAAATCGCCCCTACCGCGAACCCTTTCTTCTAGTTTGAATCTTCCTTGTCGAGCGAGTCTGAACGTTTGAATTGGCATGGAGAAAACTGGAACCACGCCGCCACCAGGAGGTTTCTCTTAACATCCAAACCCAGATCCAACTTGTCAGGAATCTGCAGGGAGTGAGACAACCTCGATTGAAGAATAGGAGCTACATCCCACTGCTAGAACCAAGAGAAAATAACAGGGGCAGAGCCCTCACAAGCAACCTACGGCAGGCTGAACAATTACTCGCCCAATCTGGCCAAGACAGCCTGGAGCGTAGGGCTGAAGAACGAGACACCGCGGAAGACGTAGTACAAAGAGCGCTTCAGAAACTTGAATATGAGGCGTGGGCACGAGCTCTCGCTTCGAAGTCTGAGCACGTTCCAGAAGAACCACATGCTTTGACAGACCAGGTAGTGTAGCGAAGGAAAATGATTGAAGATTCAGCTTTGGCCAAACAAACAAAGTTTTGCATCCCACAAATTACTTCCCCTCCATCCACTTCTGCAGAACAGCAGCAACTTGCAAACTATTCTTCTCCATGAACACCATATGTCCATTTCCGTGGATGCCGACATCCGCCAGCTGGAGATGTTGCGCTGGGACGCCTGCCTGTTGCAGGAACTGGACTGTGCACCAGTCATACGGCGCGTGGTAAGACGATTCGGTCGTCACGACCAGGACGGGCACGTGGGCGAGATTGACGAGCTGTCTCGGTGCGGGGGAATCGGCCTGGATTACGCAGTCGGAGTACAGCGACGAGTTAGAAGGGATAACGTGCTTCACGAGGTCGCCCGGATCGGCCACGGCGGGCAAGTAGGTAATGGGGATATCGGTAAGCCCGTAGGCGCGTGTGGAAGAGTTACTGAAGACGGCGTCCTGGAAGGGAGGGCCGGTGGGTTCGATCGAGACGATGGAGTGGACGAGATCCGGGCGCACATCCGCAATGAGCCAGGGCATAGATCCACCCTGGGAGTGGGAGAGGAGGATGACGGGGGATCCAATGGTGTCGAGCAGGGCGGCGCTGGCGGCCTGCACGGTCGACTGCTGGTAGGTTGCTGAACTGAGGAACTCGACCGTCGAGGAATAGTAAGTGTCGAAATTCGGGTCGCCCATGACGCCCGTCCCGTTCCATTGGGTGTGCAGGGACGCCTGCGGCCAGAGGTTGTACAGCTTCGGCGCAGTGAAGCGCTGCTGCAACAGCTCGGCGCTGTAGGTGCTTAGCGTCCCATTGCCAGGGAACCAGGCACTGCGGCCGCGGAAGGTTTGGTCGATAATATAGCATGCATATCCTTGAGAGAGAAAGTAAGAGGCCCAGCCTTCCCCTCCGTCAGGCTTGTTGAGCCAATTCTGCCAGCATCACGGTTAACCTCTGGGAAGGGCGAGAATTATTGTTCACTGATACGTACGGTGCCTGTTTGAGCTTGTCCATGGATAAAGACAATTGGATACGGCTTGGTAACACCCGCGGCCGGAGTCAGTTTTTCCACGTACATCTGATCCGCGAAGACATGCTGGCCAGCACCATTCAGAATATATTGGCCTCCAACATACATGTACGATCGCTGGGCTGGCACCTCACCGCGCCAGCCTGAAGCCGCAGCAGCAATTGCCCAGGCGATCAATAATAATCCTGTCTTGACATGCATCTTGCTGAAAGAATGGCAAGGGACAACAATGAAACAAGGACAAAGTTAATCAGGGGTCAACTTATGTAGAATTGGCTAATCAAATGGTTTTGCCGAGCTTCCTCCGCGGGTCTGGCTTCAATCTTGTCTTTTTGGCCCCCACGAAACGAAGTGCTAGACTTTGCCAAGTGAACCTTGAAAGTCGCTTGCGCCTCTTTCTAAAAGCTAGTAAATTAGATGAATCCTTAGATTTTAGATTTCTTTCCATTGTGAAGTAATGCCTGGAAAATGGTCATTGGATAGTTCTCTACCCATCAATTTTTGATATAGTTCGTCCCCGTCTCAGTCTTGTTTCTGTCACTCTTTTTCCTTTTTTCTTTTCCCTTTCCTTCTTTGGGACTCTGAGTCTGCGCTTAGAAGCCATGGATTCCACCCTCATCATTCTTTGGGTGTTTACCTGGATTGCAATCGGCTTGATTATCCTTCGGCTGTTGCTGCGGAAGGTGAAAGGATTGAAGTTCGTCCTGGGCGATTATTTCGCAATGGGAGCGATTCTCTGTGCGCTCGTACGCCTCGCCTTGGTCCATGTTATTCTCATCTGGGGAACCAACAATATGTCTACCACGTTCAGACATACGCACCATTTCACCCCCGAGGAGATCCGTCGCAGAGAGATCGCGAGCAAATTTGTGCTCACAAATCGAGTGTTCTATAATTCCTAGTACGTCCTGGAGTTAATGGAATGCAATGTCGTCTGGCTATTCTTTTCTCATATTTCTTTTAGTCTCTGGTTGCAAAAGTTGGTTCTGCTTGATACCTACCGCAGACTGCTCAGGCACCTTCGCTGGGAGAAGGCCACGATGATCTCTTATATTGGTATATTCGCAGCGACGTATGTAACTGTACAGATTGTGACTTTCACGGAATGCGATCCGTTCAACCATTACTGGATGGTATTGCCGGATCCTGGTATTTCCTTCCCTCTTTCATCTTCATTCTAATTTCACCTTTCGTGTTCGTTGACCTAACCAATACAGGCATATGCTGCCAGGCACAGCTCCAATTGATCGTCCTCGGTATGTATTGTGTCAGGAAGATCGTTACAATGTAATACCTCTAACATTCTAATTTCCTCAGGTGTCCTCAATGTCATCACCGATCTTATGCTTATCGCCTTGCCGATTCCAATTCTGGTTCTGGTTAAACGATCCACTGTTGAGTAAGCTTGGCCTGACCTATATAACCATATGCATCTCGTTGACGCGTTCTCTCCTCCAGAAAACTCCAGCTAGCGGTCCTCTTCGCCGTCGGCCTCTTCATCGTGGCAATCACCATCGCTAGACTACCTCAAAACGCCAGGAATCCCACTGCACAAGTGAACAGAACGACTTGGGCATCCATTGAGTTACTCGCTGCCGCTATCGTCGCCAACGCTCCCGTCCTGTACGGACTCCTGAAGGGACAGAGTCAAAGGTCCAAGTACGCCGCATCAGGAGCCGGATCGACTGGGCCGTCGTCGCAGGGACTCCAAAAGAGATCAGCAAATGAGCCCGAATTCGAACTGCAAGGGACCCGTCACAGTAAGAGAGGGTCTGCTCTCGGTTCAAAGATATCGACCAGGACTTATTTGGAGATCACTGGCGAGAGTAGTCAGTCGTTGACTCGAAACCTGGAAAAGTAAGAGGGGGAAAGACTCCAAGTATAAAGTAATAATAGACAAGGCACCGAGCTGAGCTAGAAATTTGGCCACTCAACCGCCTTTACCTCGCGTCCGCTCCTCCCGTCTGACGCCCAATTAGATTATGTCGTTACGAATATCCAGAGCAAGTCGATTTATTCGGAAGCATCTTTACGAACTTATGAGCCAGACACGGTGGATAACTTTGTTGAAATCATCATCGAGGCATTACGGGGCGATGAAACCCTTCGACATGAGTTATATCAGTATGGCTGCCCTTTGTGTTACCTCTGAATTGTCAACTGATTTTATCCTTCTCGAAGAATTCAATTCCTTCAATAAGAAAATTCCGGAGGAGCCGAAAATAGGTACTACCGAGCCGCCCCCGAGCCGCCACCCCACCACTAAGTATATTAAGTTAAATACGAGTATCTCAACCAAAACCCTAATTAATTAATATTGGTGACCTCACGCAGCCAAGAGGGACAAGGTGTGTATAGTTTGGCCGTAACGAGTCACTGTCACTGCGGACTTATACGTAAATGCATTAGACCGTAGCGTCAGATAGGGTCCAAATGACCTGGGCCAAACTAGAATGGTGAAGGGAACAGAGGTGGAACCACTAGAGACAGTGGAGCCGGTGAACCTATCTGAAACAAGTGATTGAGCTTGTACAAGACCGGACGCGTTCGTCGGAAAATACAGCCTAATAATGTCCGAGGTCCAACTTCCGAGCACCTGAATCTGGTCGTCGACGATCCCCCTATTGTGCGCATGTTGGGCCGCACAGTAGTAGTCACTCGTTCCTACAAGCACATATGCGAGGTCCGTGAGGCGCGAGCCGTCAATGTCTTTCCCAGGGCATCGTGATCATCGTGCGTTTCTACCGAGGAGATAGACTCGCCGATGGAATCGGTATCGGCGTTCTGGGGCCGTTTCCCGGCTTCCGAATTGTGAGCAAGGGCCAGTGAGGCGTTGCTTGGAGTACTTCCTAGTTCATGACTGATCGACTCGCACTGGGATTTCAATAGGCCGTCGATCTTAAGTTTGACGCTCAAGACCAAGTTCTTGATCGAATAAACATTGTAGCGGGGGTTCCTTAGCCTATCAGGTTAGCGAGCGCGCCCGGTCGCCAGTTGACAGTCAAGTGGCCCAGCTGGCCCACAAGCTGTAGACCACGGGCAAGGTTCATGGACAAATCTCTCACTGACAATCTCTAAACAGTTCCAGAGTCATGGCTAGAACAGCACAGACCGCCCAGCGTGATGATGAAAATCCTGAATGGCATCGGCGGCAGTACCTGGACCACGAGGGTAACCCCGTCATCCTTGGCAAACTATCTAAAGCTCCCGAATTCAATGAGCCGGAAGGGAATCATTAGTATAGACTGTAGGTCTATACCAATGTCCCTATATAGCCTAAGAATTAAGAGTCTATTATTACGTATCTCCTTGGTATCATAGAACTAAACCTATTCCGAGAGATCTATATAAGTACTTAACCTAACGCCTTTGTGTCTAGCATTAACGAGGTGAGATCGCCTACCGTAAGAGACTACATACGGCTTTTGATAAGTAGTCTAAATATTCTAACTCTCGGCCTCCTTAATTGCTAAAGATTTAGTAAGAAGGGGTTCCTAGACGCTTAAACTAACTAATTCCTATATCTTCTTAACCTTAGGTGGCTATCTCGCTAGCCACCGTCGAGAGGATAAGAACGAACTTGGAACTATCCCTCTCGTAGTCGATTTTAGTCGGAGATTCCCTACCGAGGTGCGAATAGTCGAATTAGAACACCATGTTCCGAATATCTATGGGGATATAGTAGACTTTGTTGAATTCGGGAATGAAGCGGTCTCCGAGGCTATTGAGATAAAGACGAATACACTAGATAATCAATCTACTATTAATCAATAGGCATATAGTATATAGAGAAGCGTTAGATCCTATATAACGCCTAATAGAGAGTGGAAAATTGACTACGATACCGACGTGCCACCGCTAGAGAAAATGACTTAGGATTGCTAAGAAGTTAAGGTAATTCTCGAGCAATAACCTTACCACGAATCCGAGGATCTATTTCTTACATAGGGCTTCGGTGGTGATAAAAAGACACTCACTATTACAAACTTTATAAACTCCGAGGAGAGTGATCTTTAATATATCATTTATATTTATTGCTCGTGGACAACGTAGATAATAGTCGTCTAGGGCGTATAGCCTATATTTTTATATATATTGGCCAAAATTAGGTCCGCGCGGATAAGACTCGAGTTCCGAATCCTAGGCCTAAGTCTAGCATCCGTTTTTTCATCCCCTAACCCTAATGACGTCCCTATGGGTTTGCTATACAATATAAACTCGTCCCTTTATAGCCTAGCAACGTTAGCATAGGTCCCAGCTATATATACAAATATTTTGTAGACATACTTAATTCACCAGCCTTTATAACGGAGCTAGGTATCCTATTTCTTATAGAAAATATAGAATCTAAACCAGAGTTCGGCCCCTCTGGATATAAAAAGATTATTCGACGCAGCGCGGGCGTGACCAAGGCTGCGAGAAGACTTGCTATGCTAGACTTGAAAGAAGAAGTGGGATAGGATGATGTGAGATATATTGCAGCCGATAAGTACCGCTAGATCTTCGGCATTTCGCTAGAGCAGTACTAGGCTGCGGTGCTTAAGCTTGAGCCGTTCGAGCCGTACAAGCCGTACGAGCCGTAGGAAGACTAAAGGATGGTGTTTACTAGACGATGTTCGAAGCTCTGGTCAGCCGTGCTTAACATAGGGCACGCAACTATCGCAATAGGATTGATGCTTCAGTGGCCGTGAAGCTGCTGGGCGGGTCAACCTATAACTATTGAAGATTTTTGGAAGTCTAAATACTTTTAAGAACAATTTGAATCTTCGCCAATAGTTTAAACTGCTATAGATGCTGACTTACCTTGGGCCTGGTGATTAATCCTTCGCTGTATTAGCAACGACCATATATGATTAATTTCATATTATCTCTGTAAGTTTACCAGAACTATAAGACTGTCATCATAGGAAGTGTTATGATTTATAGCTTACTTTATTTCTCGACAAGGATTACAAGTAGCTACTACTAAATCCACTTATTGATGCCTGACATATGGCTGTATATCAAAAACATAGCTTTAGGCTGAAGCGCACCACGTGACAATGCTCTTCCCTGTCACTTTACGCGCTGAATTCACCACTTCCTACCCCGCGAAGAAGGTGCAGTTCCCAAGCATCCCTTCTGGTTCCTCTTTTGCTTGTAGATATGAGTCAACCATCTCTTTCAGCCTTGGACGGATGGGACAGGTTCAGATTTGAAGCCTACGTGAAGCTCCTACTACTCAAGAGTGGCAGGCAAATTGAAGAACCCTCGGATCTTACTGAGATCGTCGAAGAGCAAGCGGAGTCTCTTGACCTGCAAAATTCCGACTCTATCGACGTGAATATATTGTCGATGTGCGATGAGGACAAACTGAAGAGAGCTTTCCTGGACAGACTATCTGAGCTTGTTGCCAATGAGAAAGGAGGCGACCATGTCTCATCATCTCTGATGGTCGAGTGGCCGGATAGAGTCGAGATTCTCGTGGCAAAAAATAATGGGTTCAAAGAAAAGAACAACCAAAACGACCCAAAAAAGAACATAAAAAAAGACCACAGTGTTGAAATACTAGAGACTATACAGTCGAGCCTGCGAGAGATCTCTAAGCTTGATCGCCGAGGTTCGTCAAACCTACGCTCCCCCTTTCATTTTACGAAATAACCCGCTGAGCATGATGTTCTATAGACCCTATCGCTCTCAATACCAGGCAAGAACTTTGGAAATCATTGATAAAAGCGTACAAGCCCCGGTTACTGGTTTATCTTACTGCGGCTAGGCAGGCTTTCCAGAAGACTGGCTCACCTACTTCCGATCCGAGTTCGGACTTCGATGTCCTCCAATTATCTCTCCTCTCCCGCCTCGAGAATTTTCGGGTCATGATAAGCGATGGATCACGTTTTTCGACACAGGAGGGTCTCAATGACGTGGTTCAAAGCGCTTATGAAATTTACCATTACGACGAGCAAGACTTTGCGAGGGTGGCTGACAATATTTCCAATTCGAAGTTGTTAAGAAATGCTCTTGGCTTTTTATGCAGGCTACAGACGACCTTTAAAACCTTTATCCGCGCTGCCGAAAGGCTTTCAAACTTCCAGGACCTCCATGTTATCCCTGTGACAATGCTGGCTGCCAACAAAGCCAGACTGAAACCGAGCAATCCTGCCCTCAACTGGTCAGTAGCGAAGACCTGTTCATCTCTAGGTCTCAGTCTGGATGACCGAACTGTGGGATCTATCTTCGTTGCATCTGGAAAAAAAAAGCAACCTTGGACCAAGAGGAAATTGGGTGAAGAATTCGATAAATTGAAATCGCCAGTTTCTCAGGTACACGCAGAAGTGCAAGTTTCTCTGGCTGCAGCGCTACGTGACTATACAGGGGCATCCATATTTACTTATGTGGGCTGCAGCAAGCGAAGCTGCTTTTTATGCAGCAAATTCCTCCAGACATATTGGAAATACAGGACAAGGGGACGTCATGGTAAACTCTACAATCTCTGGACTATGCCCGAGGTTTCGCCGCTCGTGGATAAGGAAGGGTTGAATCTTGTCCAGGCTCTGGAAAGGGTCGAGAGAGATATGAAGAAATTCATTCTCAATAAACAGACTAAAAGACTTCCGCTCGCTCCGGAGTCTTCCCTTGGAGGCTCCTCGGTTGCGACTGTAAGACAAAGCTTTGGCAAATTTTATACGATGTCGCTGGCCTTGCAGTATCTGGAGGCTCAGCGCGGACGAAATCCGATCAGTGCAAGGGAGGAAGGTAATCCTGAAGTGTCAGAGTGAGATATGTCTCTTTCAATTGATGCAAACTCTGCTGACCAAGTATAGTGGAAGTGGGGATGGATATGATGCTACAAGCGACCTACTTCCTCCCGAGCAAGAGCATGATAAACACCTAGGAATAATGCCAAACTCTATGCTAGGATCTCACGAATGCGATGTCTGCGAGCAAAGGACCTCTCGCCGTTGTGCGCACTGTAATTTGGGTTGGTTTTGCTGTCAGAGGTGTCAGGATCGAATGTCTTTTCACCATCTTACGAAGTGTTCTGCGCGTCCAATAACCACGGCTGATATACTACTTTACGACGTAGTGAAAAACGAAATTCCAAAAGACGATCCGACCCGCGAGGCATTTGGGTTCAACCGATGCTGCAGTCATAATGAACAAAGCCATCTCTTAGGACTTTACATCGGTCTTCTTCTTGTCCCCTCAGGACCCCAAGTTAGTCCAGTTGAGCTGGATGAATGGCAACGAGAAGACTTACTTGCAGGGAAGATTATTGAGAAGTTTTCTGCATTACCAGTACATGGACGGGGTAGTTACTTTCCGTGGTTTCTTCGGAACCAACATGTTCTCGAAACCTCAACGCCAGCGCCGCACCTTCAAAACCAATACACCCAACTCCAGCGAGCTCTTGATGCTGCAAGACCCTATCTTGAGCCAGAAGACTGCGAGAAAGAGCTTAGTATGCTCGAGCCAATAGAGAAAAGATATTGCTTCATGTTCTTTGCTTTCGCCCTGGATAGCTCATACCCTAATCCAAATTGGGTGGAATTGGATTTATGGTACGACTTTGGTTTCGCGCTATGCACTGATGAATACCACGAGGGGAGCCTTGGGGCTCTGTACAGCAGACTTGTGGGTGGTAGGAAGTTCAGGACAGACTATGAGAAAAGCCTCGGGATCGCATCCAATCACGTTCCCAGCTCACCTACCTGCTCATTCAATGAGTTTTGGGTGGCATGGAAGAATGGCAGTATGGCACAGCTATTCGACAAATACGGTATGGGAAATGACATAGATGGATTCAATGGCAAGATGGGGGTTCGGCATTTGAGAGAATTTATGTCCTTCCCAGTGGAGAAACATGAACTACGCCCTTCAGTGTGGAGGCTCAAACACCTTTTGGCATTGGATTACAATAAGCCATTGGGAGGCTTTCCCAAAATTGAAACAGCTGCTCTGCAATATGGCTTCACGCCACAGCTAGATGCAAGGACAACAATGGAGTTGCGCCAATTCTACCAACAGATGCTTAAGGCGAATGATCCGCTTCAGCTCTACAGAGCGAAGGAGCGCGCAAAATTGTTAGATTATGCGGAGAGTTCGTTGAATGTCATCGACGGCAGAGTGCGAGATGTGTTGCGAAACATAGATTCAACAAATGCGATAGCCCATGGGAAAGGCGGTATCCATAGCAGAAGCTGAGCCTGAAATAATTTGTGATTTTGGAGACTACACGTAGTAGAGGGGAGCTAAGCTCGCTGGAGATGTATCTGTTGTATAGTCCAGGCTCTCATGGAATTGGAGAGTAGGTGCTAACACTGAGTACCGGTTGCGTTATAGATAAGCGTCTTTGGTTCAGTTCCGCGATATTGTAAATAAGTGACTTTCACATAGTTGAAGCTATTATTACCACACAAATGTTTTGTTTTATCTTCAGAATACTAGGCGTGGACGCCATTTGGACTACCAATATACAAATCTCGATTTCACACCTTCAGGAATTGGCTATAAAGCCTTCCAAGGACGATATCATCGATTTCCTTCGCATCTTGCAGATAGGCTATCTGAACGCCCCTCATACGCACGGTGCAACAAACACTCAGCAAGGGAAAGGTTCAAACTGAACTGGTAATCAAGTCACGATTTTAGTCATTGGCACTTATTGATTTCGAACAAGTAATAACCGGGGGGACAAAGAGAGTTCACTCCTCAACTTCTCGGTCTTTATACCACCGTCCATACTTCTATATCACCCGCCAGTCCCAAGTCTTATGCCTAATCTTCTTTCTCTAGAAGTAGAATATCACCACAGAAACAATGATCTGCCCGGACAGGAACGCCCTGGACAGGAACGCCATCTCCCAAAAAGTCTTGCTATAGCTTCCACAATCTAGGGGTTAATATAGAAAGAAAGCAGGAACCAAAGGCGGCTATCGCGAGGTGAGTCATTATTTTTTAGCAAAAGGAAGCCAAGTAGAGAATTGTTCGCAATACCTACCCTTGGATACTAGGATTAAGACTGCAACCTCTCCTGTAGTCGGTCTATAGTAATCAAAAATGTACACCATAGTTCATTGGTTTTTTTGAACAATTACAAATTTAAGTATACCCAGGCCGAGCGTCGGAACCATCTAATAAAGTCGGTTATTAGTTCCAACGCCATAGAGGATCCACGCGCCCAGGGCAAATATGCCTCCTATAAAGATAGACGGAAGACATACTTCCGGCTCTTGAATACCCCTATTACGCCGAATAAACCAATCCGCGGTCCAATTCGGTATAATTCCATATCGAGGGTTCGACGGTTGACCGTAAAGGATAGGCTTGCGGTTACGGACATGCTTGGACGGATCCTCGTTAGGATGAACATACAAGATCGAAGAATTGATGACCTTCTCGGCAAGTGCAAGCTGTACATGATCTACATGATACTATGCATTTTCGCGAGAGGAGAGGACAACGACAGCTCCCTTAGCACCGAAGTGCGAGCACAACAATGAATGAACAAGCAATGTTCACGCAGCCAACCGTACTCTTTCCGTCGAATCTCTGGAAGACGCATAAATGAGATTAAGTTCCGAGTGGCAGGAAGAACATCTCTAGGATGGAAGTCAGGAATTTCATTGGTTATCAGGGTTTCCGGTCCTGCTTGACTGCCCTGTCCAGTCGGATGTACCAGCACCTCAGATCTACACCCCGTACTATTATGATGTTTCCATTCCGTAAAATCCAAGAAAGTATTGTTTCTCAGCAACGTATCAAAATATCTGTAAGAAAAAATATATTTATGTAGAATTAAACACCGAAGTCCTTCTCGAAATCTTCCATCATCGTCTCAAGATACGCAGCTATCATCAGTTCCATGGAATAATTCTCTCGAAGCTGCTCTGCCTTCTTACATAAATTATATTCCAATATAGAACACTGGATCTCAATCTCGGCATCCTCAACTCTGCCAACGAACCATCCAGGCGGTGCCCGCCGGACATAATTACTGTCCGTATTTTCTTCAAACATGCCATTTGCTGCTTCTAGAACTCGCTGTATCTGGAAGGAGAGGGCCATCAGTCGTTTGCAGACAATATCGATGCGACCGAATCCGAGTTGTTTTGGGTCATATCTCAGGATGCGCGATAATTCTGACAGTTCATGTTTAAAGATTCGACACTCATGCCCGTAGGTATCTTGCCATCTCAGCCGTTTGATTAGCTCGATGTACGGCATTGCTAATTTGTATTTGATAGGCAGACTGGACTCTGTGGTTGAAGGGGACGTTCCTCTTGACTTTTGGTGAGCTTGGAGAATAATGTGATAAATGTGGACAGCTTGAGAGATCTAATGTTTGTAAATAATATTAATTATCGGGTATGAGACTAGACGGATGATCAAATGAAGTTTTTCTGAGCTCGACATGTTGGGTTGCGAGTAATATATACTTCGTGCGACCAACACCTACAGATTATCTCAAAGACATGAGAGAATAGTCTGATAAAGAACACAATGAAGAACGCTCAACCAATTCTATGTCCCTCGAAATAAATCACAATCTCTTTCTCAAGATATGTACGAATTCACTTCTATTCGAGACAAAGATTAGCGGTACAACAAAGGTGTGTGGTAACAAAGCGATGTCGACTTTACCGCGCTGGGGGAT
>ERZ1673737.2753-NODE-2753-length-14319-cov-4.102426_pt1 | contig 14319 bp, 17 predicted proteins | sample MGYA00580211_ERZ1673737 | MGnify/ENA primary metagenome ERZ1673737 (study PRJEB41218, sample SAMN15661789) | gut metagenome | host: Homo sapiens | place: Canada: London | collected 2015-08-20/2019-03-30 | study: EMG produced TPA metagenomics assembly of... | reverse complement strand
ATTCATCATCGACACGAATGACCGAGGGATCAGGATTCCATCCTGTTATAATAGGGTTTTTGATCGCAAGGGCTGCCAACACCCAAAGTTGTATGATAATCACTCGGTCGAGGAGCCACATGATGAGCCAAATTGCAAAGGTAAGACGCCGAAAGATCTAGCGCTGTAGGTGCACGAGACTTATCTGTACTGCATGAAGTTCCCCCAACGGGTCCTGAGTTCAACTCGTGAACCTAGCCGACGCGATGCCACGGACGAGGATAGTCCATTAATCTGAATGTATCCCCTTAGCCGGCGAAAAATGGCATTACTCCGTCGAATCATAGCTTCCAACTTGGCGGCCGTTCTCCGGCACATATCCCCAATTGGAATTTCAGGGCCGGGACGTGTCCGTGAATTATCCCGGCAGTTTCCCCGTGGGGTACAACGGGGAATTCTCGAAAGTCAAACTACCAAAGGAAGATCGCTATTGGCCAGTGGAGAACAACATGTCTACCGTGTTTTGGACAATGGGGGCTGCTTGGAGTATATTTTCTTTGATAGAGGATTGAAGAATACAGGTCTTCTAACAGAGAATATCGAACCCTTTTTTTATGGCCAGGCCAATTGCCGGTGTGAGGGTCTACGAGTAGATTCCATGGGAGAGGTTAACGCAAGTCAACGTGCTTGTCTCACATACAACTCATCCCAGGATGGAGTCGGCGGGGCGCAATTCTTTGATATGCTTGGGAGCCAGGGTTTCATGATCGAGCAAAATAGCTCCCTCATGTTTCCACTCTCCGCTCTTTCCACTCTTATCACTGAGGTTGGTCAACGGCAAAAGCTAAATCAGGCGCGATTCGTCCTTGGCAGCCGATGCAGTCCCAGAGATAGAATCTCTCTTGCAAAAAAATCTGTGATGAGTGTTCTACTACAGGGAGGATCGAAATCAGTTTCACCATTTACTCACAGAGATTCTTTTTCGAACCGTCTTTGGAAACACGCTATAACTATTGCGGTTACTCTGCCCTTAAACCACTTTCTTGGCAGTATTTCAGTACAGACGTAAATAACAGCTAAAATAGCTTCTGTATTAGACTTGTAAGGTCTCCAGGGATTCTGGAATGTTGGTTCAGCAAACAAGCCAAAGAGACGAATGCCTGGTCGTTTGGAGACGTGGCAGGAATTCGAATCGCCATTCTGCCACCCCTTGCCCTCTAGAGTGACCACTGCGAACGAGCGAGTTGTGTAGAGATGCATTAACGTGGGTAATGCTTCTTTGCTTCTTGTAATAGGCTCGGTCTTATGCTCCCCATGACTTGAGCATTATTAGGCATGTCTACCCACTGCTGGTGGCAGCCACTTACGCCAACAGACCTTTAGGGATTGATCGTGTGTAGATATGAGCGGCAGCCATTACCACGATGATTACATCTTTCAGCCTTTCAGCCCCAACTGCTTAAACCATGGAACCTGATTCACAATATTCCCCACCTATCCCGGGATACTGTACATAGGTACCTGATGACCATGTCCTTTCTGGTCGGGGCGGTTTTAGCTTAACTCCGGTGTCAGCGTTCAAGAAAGGCCACCCGCACTAAACCAGATTAAACATGGATACCCATTTAATTTATGTGGAGATAGACCAATTGTGAGACACTAAAGGTGTAAAATGGGTGGGCAAGCAGTTCAGATTGTCCCTTCTCCAAAATTTGGAGTAATTTTCTGAAACTTGCAATCAGTTTCGGAGAATAGTGCGTCAGGTACGTTGCACATGTGCCGATCTACAGGGTCCGCTCCCAAATGCCATGAAAGATGAAGGACACTGATAAGAGGAGAATCGGTCTTCATGGGGACATGATGGATTAGCCTGCGGGAATGTTCGTCCTACGGAAGTCGTTCGCCGTTGCTGTAATATGCTGCCATAAAATAGGACTGCTAGATGAGTACAGGCTATGGTATCCTGCCAACTACGAAGGAAGGTTTCATAACTTATGGTCCGCCGACTTGGAGTTTGGATCTTAAGTTGTCAAAAAACAAATTTGGAGCTATGCAGGAGCACCTTATCATACAGGCAGCCTCCAAGAAGCTCATTTTCCGAAGGTATACCCACTTATCTGAGAAAAGATAGCGATTGAGATATGACAAACAGGTGGCAGGCGATATGTTCAATATCACACGGCGAAGCTATGATTGGGGTCTATCTGATTGGGGTCAGTTCAGCACGGATTTGTAAGGCTGGCCATGTTCTTGTAAACGTAGGGACTTTAGGAATATATTAAGAAGCTTTGGACCCTACAAGCAAGACTACGTAGGTGAAATCTAGTCCCTTCGTCCAAAATGGACAAGATTATTAAACGGTCGGGTTTGTTCCTAACCTTCTCCATCGCGGCATTCATTGCCCTGTTCGCAGCGCCAGTAGCGTCAAGGTCAGCGCATGGTAGAGTCACGGAGCTTAATGGCATACCGTATTATGTTGGTGATGTTGCAGTGTCTCAGATGCTGGATCTGCCAGCCTCCATCTTGAACAGGGTAGACCAAGGTGATGTCGACATATTCCCATTGACAATCATCTCGAGCAAGGCATCTATTTTCGATGGCATCGAGCTGAACAAAACGATCTCCGACTTTGTGCGCGGAGATGACGTTTTTAGTCCTGCATTTCTCAAAGGTCAGTCTCCACTGTTCCAGCAAAGAATAGGTACTGATACCAGCCAGTGACCTACATCTCCTACGAGGGCAAGAAACAGAACCCCTCAATTGAAAAACACTCAATTCATCTAGAATTGGAAGGAAAGAAGGATGCAAACATCGTTGTCTCGCCAGAGTACTCTCACGGCGGAGGTGCAGCGACAGCGCGCCTCACAAAGAACCTCCCAAAGGGCCCCTACTTTGTGTCCACAAAGACAGGTAAAATTTTCACGGCTTATCGACTGTACGAAGATAGCAATTTGGCCTTCCTGGAACCAGCTATCAGCGACGAAGACGGTGGGTTTTTGCGCCTAATGGCTACGTCGGGGGTAAGACTATTGGACCCCTTCTTCAAACAACAACTTATTAATACAAAGCAGAGTGTGCTTGGACACAGCGTAGCTGTGCCCTCAAGACTATACTTTACACCAACTCCCGAGAAGCCTCTGGCTGGCGTACGTCGCTCAATATATCCCGATCTCAGCATCTACTAATAACTAGTGATAGCTGCGCCTCGGTGTCAAAGATATTTATCACGTCAAGGGTGTTGCAACTAGTGGTGGGAACCGAGCGTACTACTCGCTTTACGGCACCCAAAATGCAACTGGGAGTGCTGTTCAAAGACTCATCGACCAAGGTGCTATCTTTGTCGGAAAGATGGGTACTGTTCAATTTGCCAACGGAGACGAACCAACGGCTGACTGGGTTGACTTTCACTGCCCATTCAATGCCCGAGTGAGTAGTGTAGTGATAACTCCTTTCTCGATCAGTATTCTAATATCTGAGTGCTCAGGGAGACGGCTATCTCGACCCCAGTGGCTCATCAACTGGCCCGGGCGCCGGAATGGGTGCATATGAGTGGCTGGATATTGCCGTTGGAAGCGACACAGGTGGCTCGATGCGCGGACCAGCGGGCGCCAACGGTCTCTTCGGAAATCGCCCGACTGTCGGAGCTGTTGATCTGGATCACGTTATTCCTCTCTGCTCCGGACTTGACACTGCGGGCGTTTTTGCTCGCAGTGCAGAGCTATGGTCTCGGGTCGCTCATGCGTGGTACAAGGATTTCGTCGCCTACCATTCCTATCCCAAGACTCTTTGGTACCCAGAGGCATCTTTCACACCGGAGGCAATCAACAATAGCCATGCGTCAGCCCTTATCGAGAAGTTCGTGACCAACGTTGAAGATTTCTTGGGAGTCACCCGCACCCGAGTGAACTTGGATGCTGCTTGGAACGCGACTCGACCTGCAAATGCCACCTCAACTTTGGAAGATATGCTTCACTATGTGAGTCTCGAGATCTTCGTCGAATTCCATTGGGTGGCGGGACTAATGATTGCGATTCAATAGACATATGGAACCCTCGTGACCGTCTACCAGTGGCTTAATCTAGGCAAATCCTTCTTCGACGATTACTCCGAAGTGCACGACGGCCGAACGCCTTATATTAACCCAAATCCCCTGTTGCGGTGGCACTTGGGTCAGCAGTCCGGATCATCTGGATTTGACGTGGCCTGGCACAATAAGACCCTTTTCCACGATTGGTGGAACGCGGCTGAGGGATTCGGAGCTCCTGATAATGAGACTTGCTCCAAGGCAATCTACCTCTATCCTAATAGCTATGGATCGATCAGATACCGTGATCAATATACTAGGTTTGTCAGACAAATTGATAGGTGAAATCTGCTTTAAGATACTAACAATGAACCTTAGCGGCCCACTGGCCCCGTACTGGGGGATGAGCGATAGCAATATCGCCGTATTTGCAGGAGTTCCTGATCTAGTTGTTCCAAGTATGTGACTGTTTCTTGAATTTCAATATTTCAAATGATGGAGCAATATGCTGACGCTTGCTCACTCAATTTAGTTGGCGAGGTCCCATACAACAGCACGAAGAGCGGAAAGATCGAGTATACGCCAGTCACAGTGAGTTTGGTCGCGGCTCGCGGCTGCGATCTTATGGTTGCAAATATGGTCAAAGAGATGGAGGCTCGTGGAATCTTAAAGCATGTTGCAACCGGGCCTAGGCTGTATCCGTGAATTTAAACCTGCAATGTATGTAACAGGGTAATAGAAGAACAGGAACATCCAGGGTCTTGTTTTTCTGAGTATTTTCCAGCATGAGGCCATTCCTAAGAAAATAGAACCCAAAAATATGGCTGACCACTATTGATGGTTGACAGCAACAGCAAAAGCTCATAAAGATATTTGGATAGCACGAGTGGTGCAGTGAGCCCCTAGATTTGCAGCGGCAAGATGCTCTTTTTAGTCTGCGCGAGCTCTCTCCGCGATGGGGACTCCGCGAGGAAAATTTCCTGACTTTTGCATCTCATCGCTGAATCGCCTAGTATCTTGCACGGTCTGCCAAAGTAACTCAATATTCCTAATTCTATAGTGCAGCATCTGACTCCACCAACGAGCCTAATGTCCCTCTTGTTCAAAGTTGGCTCGCAAGATGCAATGAAGCCAGGCCACATGATTGAGGTAGTTTGTTGATCAGACAATACCGAGCTTTTACGCTTCGCCTCCTCGCCTCGATCTCGAGTAAATTGGTTGCTACTTGATCGACTTGGAATAGAACATCTTCAGCAGCCAAAGGTTTCCTATCATCTGATTGTGATGGCGAGTGAGTGAGGGAGTAGATCTGGATGGCGTGGTGAAAGGCAGAAAGATGCAGGTTCATAAGTCGCTTCGTTAAATGCGCGTCCACCGATCTTTTGCAAGCTGACATAAAACCAGGGCCACGTGGTGGGATCCACGGAACCACCTTTGAAGCTTTGACGGAACCAAGGTCCAGCCTGATTGGCGTGGAAGATACTTCAAATCAAATACAAATGACATCAACATTTTCCGACGTACAAATCTACAGTTTGAACGCCACTTCTTGCTTCGAAATGAAAAACCTACTGCCTTCTGCCAAAGGATTTTCACGAAAGCAAGTTATGAGCTATCCCCGACGGTATTGACGTCTACGGATCTGATATACCACCCAGGATGTATCGCTGAACTGGGGACGAAAGAGATATGCCCGATAGACCAGATCACTGGAAAATTGTTTTGATTGTCGTGCCAATCGTTGCGACAAGTACAGCGACTGCATTTTATCTGTTGCGGATTTACTCCCGCATCAAGGTCCTCCGTGGATTGCAGGCTGAAGACATAGTGATGGGAGCGGGTCTCATTTGCACCTATGGTGTAGCGAGCTGCATAGTATATTGTGAGTATGTGCTCAGAGGCCGGGAGGCTTAAGGTTTCACGTTTCACCATACAACCGGGTCTTTCTAACAGCTTTATTGTAGCCGCCTTCCATGGAATCTGGATTGGAGGCAGTATTTGGAGTTTACAAGCAGAGGAGCACCTGAACATCACCCTAGTAAGTTCCTCATATCCCACCGCATGATATAGCAAAATCTAACATTTGTTCGTTTAGAGCAACTGGATCTTGACCAAATTCTGGCCACCCGCCCAGGTTTTCGTTAAGGTGTCCATCGTTATCTTGCTTCGCAAGCTCCTCGGCGCCGTCACTTGGTTCCGACGAGCTGCTACTGCTGTTATTGTATTTGTGGTTGCATGGGGAATTACAGGACTTATTGGAAACATCTTTCAATGCTGGCCTGTTCAATATTTCTGGATAAAACACATTGAGGGCCATTGTATGGAAGGGCAAACAACGTTCTTCGTCATCATTGGCAGTTTATCGACCGTGGAAAACGTCGTCATTGTTCTATTACCTCTTCCAGTGGTCTGGAGGCTTCAAATGCCTCTCCAAGAGAAGATAGAACTGACATTTCTGTTTACAGTGGGCTTCGTGTGAGTCGATGCTACCTTTTAATTGGATATTGTCACTAATAGTGAGCTTCACAGAGTTTGTGTTTTCAGTGTATTGCGTATAATCCAGCTTAAGAACTATCACACTAATGATCTCACCTGTGAGTACCGTGAAGCAAACAGACTTGAAGTTGAACTAATTTATCTGCGGATACAGACGGCAGCGCACTGTCTCTGGTTTTCGCAATTCTTGAATTGAACACGGCTATAATTTGCGGTTCGCTCATGGTAATGAAACCCGTCTTCCGCTCATGCGTTGAAACACTTCGACGGGGTATCACCAAGTTAAGCGGCTGGTCAACCTCTAGCAGCTCTGGAAGTGCAGGACATGAATTATGAATATAGTCCTAGTTTTGTGATTTGGTAAATGCTTGTAATAAGTTAACCATGAGACTGCCATGTGAGGCTCATACTTGTGCCGCTCGACGCTGATTGGCCTAACGCCAATGCGGCTAGCGGCCGCGCTAGCGCCCCCACCAAACAACTCTCTCATCTCCTTCTCGTCCGCGCCATATTCTTGTTCTGCGACCATATTCTGGCCTTTCGTCCTAAGGGTGACCTTTTTAACCATGGCCTTGACAGGCGCGGGGGGTGGCGTTGCCTACCGGCCGCGCGAATACCAGCTGGAGATGCTTGACGCTAGCCGAAAAGAGAACATCATTATCGCGGTATGCTTGTTTACCCGAGTTTTGATCACAATGAAATGCTAACTTGAGATAGATGGATACCGGCAGTGGCAAGACCCATATGTATGCCCATCTGTCGCTACATTCTTGAAGAAACGCCCATCTAACTTGGTTAGTGCCGTTCTGCGCATGCTCATCGAGCTTGAAACCTGCTCTCCAGACAAGGTGTTTCGTTCGGATTATTTATTCCCATAGCTCTGCCATACTGATACAATCCACAGATGATCTGGTTTCTTGTGCCGACAGTGGCTCTGGCTATGCAACAGCATGAAGTTATCAGTCGGCGAATTCCATCTGTCAAGACCAAAGTTTTCACTGGCTTGGACAATGTTGAGTTGTGGACTGAGCAGTCTATTTGGGATGATGTACTCCAGGATGTTCGAGTGGCTGTCGCAACCCATGCCATTCTTTCAGATGCTCTTACCCATGGCTTTGTTAAAATGTCTCAGATTGCCCTCCTTGTCTTCGACGAAGGTATGTTCAAGCTTGCAACCGTTGGCACAGTTGCCTATCTAATATGTACCATAGCGCACCATTGCATGAGACGTCATCCAGCGAACAAGATCATGCAGAATCATTATCATCCAATTCTGAAGAACTCGGGACCTGCTACTGTACCTCAAATCTTGGGGCTAACTGCCAGTCCAATCGTTCGGTCGGATCCAAAAGAGCTTGAGTAAATATACCTTCCGTGCGAATGATGTATTGGGTTAGAGTTGCTGACATTTAACTGTAGAATGATCGAAGCCAACTTGAACGCAGTTTGCAAGACCCCAAAAGTCCATCGCTCCGAATTGTTGGAAAATACCCACCATCCTCAGCTAGAGCGTATTGATTACTATCCCTGCATTGAAGATAACTTCGGCCACGGTAGCAGATTTATTCAACCCCTGCTCCAATGCTATCTGTCCTACAACATACAAGAGGACCCTTACATCGAGGCGCTCCGCGAAGAAGGAAAAACATTGGAATTACAAAAGGTCCTAGAATCAGGCAAGACGTACTGCAACGAGCAGCTGAGGAAGTTCGTGGAAGGCAGCCGCCACATCTACGAAGAGTTGGGTGGCGCGGCAGTTGATTACTACATAGGTGCTTCGATTGACCACTTCCGAAATTCAATCAACGATGCTAGCGCACTGCTAGATTGCAGCCAGTTGGAGAAGGTACATCTTTTGGAATTGTTGGATGGGATGCCTCTCAGAGACATGAGCATCCATGAAGCCAATCAATCCTCCCATAAACTGGAGAAAGTGATTGAATTTTTGGTGAAAGTGGACCAACCTGAGTTCTCGGGTTTGATTTTTGTCAAACGGAGAGCAACTGTAAGTGTGCTGGCCCGTATGCTGTCCATACTTCCAGCAACACAGAATCGCTTTCAGTGTGCTGCGTATGTCGGGTGGTCTACAAACAGACACCGCAAAGAATCCCTCGGCGACTTACTCCATCGAGATATGCAACGAGACACTCTTGATGAGTTCAAGGCAGGACGAAAGAACCTGATTGTTACGACCGACGTTCTCGAAGAAGGGATAGACATGAGTTCCTGCAGCTTGGTCATTTGTTTTGACAAGCCCGGCAACGTGAAGTCGTTTGTACAGCGGAGAGGTCGTGCTCGGCATCAGAAATCAACATACGCTATGATGATCTCGACGGACGACATGGCATTGGATTTACCAAAGTGGGTTGCGTTGGAGCAAGCAATGATTCAGGCATACCAGGATGATCAGAGGTTGCGCAGAGAAGCTTTGCAACTGGAAAGTATCGACGAAACAGTCTCTGAAAGGCTTTTCATCGAAAAAACACAGCAAGTATTTGATCCTGTTTTCTAAGGTCTTCGCTAACCCTTGTTGTAGTGCCGTGTTGACGGCCAACGAAGCAATCCAGCATTTGCACCATTTCTGCTCCGTCTTGCCAGTCGATGAGTACGTCGATAATCGTCCGCTATTCTCATTTGAAGAGAATATTTCAGGTCTGAAGCGAGCTACGGTCACTCTCCCAAGCTCCGTTCACCCCGCCGTGAGGCGAACCCAGGGAGGGAAGTGGTGGCTTACAGAGCGCGCAGCCCGAAAAGAGACTGCATTCCACGCTTATCGAGCTCTGTATGAGTATGGATTGGTCAACGACAACCTTCTGCCACTGACCAGAAAGGCAGAGCTCAGATTCAGCGATAAAGAGACTCTGCCCTCCATGGTGGATGCTTTGGAACAATATGACCCGCTCGTCGACATTGCACACGGGTGGACTTCAGGTCAGCTTTACGAGACACGCCTGCGCGTGGACCGTGATGGCTCTGTAGATCCAAATCTAGCAATCTCCATGATTTTGCCGGTCCCGATGCCGATGCCAAGTCCCATTACTCTTTACTTGGAGGTTGAGACTACTTTATTCCTATCGTTTGATCAACCGGTGCCAGTGGTCAATGCCTCAGCACAAACGCTGAATGAAATGAGAAAGACAACCGCGCTCTACCTTCAAGCGCCTAGCTCGCGGGAGCGGGGACCAGAGCGAGACTTTCTCGTCCTCTTCGCTCCTAGCGTCCCATGCCAACAATTGCAGGAATGGCTGAATCGCTATGATGGAAGAGAGTCATCCTTGGACCTGTATCACCAAGGCAATGTACCTTCAGGCATCATTCGCGATCACGGAAAATTCACCGAGCCACGCACATTTGTCAGATGGATCGTCCCCAGCCAGATAACCAAATCAACCCCGGTCGAGGTGGAATGTCGGCCACTTCCCAGGCGTCGTAATTTACTCCAGATGCGCGCCGTCAATATGGATGATGGAGATGCAGATTCAGTGAAAAAGCTGTACACCATGCCTGCATCCGCTGTTACCGTTGACAAGCTACCCCTCAGGCAGGCAATCTTCGGCCTTTTCATATCTGCCATCCTCGACCGTCTCCAGGCCTCATTAGTAGCCCATCGACTGAATGACACCATTCTTAAGGGTGTAGGAATCAGAGACATCAGCCATGTCATCACAGCAATCAGCACGCCCATCGCACAGGCCACCACCAATTACCAGCGTTATGAATTCTTCGGTGATTCAGTGCTCAAGTTCACAGTCAGCTGCCAGCTCTTTTTCCGAAACACCAACTGGCACGAAGGGTATCTCTCCGAGAGCCGAGACAAGCTCATCCAAAACAGCCGCCTCGCCCGTGCAGCCCTAGACACCGGAATCGACATGTTCATCCTAACAGACCGATTCACACCACGCAGATGGACCGCCCCATTAATCTCAACCAAAAAAACCCAACCAACAACCAAGCGGCGCATGTCAACAAAAGTCCTAGCAGACGTAATCGAATCCCTAATCGGCGCAGCATACATGGACGGCGGAATCCACAAAGCCCAAGCCTGCCTCCACAGATTCCTCCCAGAAATAACCCTCTTCACAAGCGAAATCTCCCCAGCAATCGTACCCGCCGGCAAAGGCGTCAGCAACCTCATAAACGAGCACCGCCTCGCAAACCTAATCGGCTACACATTCAACGACCCAGAGCTCCTAACGGAAGCCCTCACCCACCCGTCCTGCGAATACGACCTCTCAACCCAATCCTACCAACGCCTGGAATTCCTCGGCGACGCCGTACTCGACATGGTCGTCATGGCAGTCTTCCCAAACCACCCGGTAAAAATGGACCAAGGCGCCATGACCATCCTCAAACACTCCGTGGTCAACGCGAACCTGCTCGCATTCCTGTGTATGGACTTGGCTGTATACGAGGAATCTCCCAGCGTGCCCCTGTTCGCAACAGATGGGAGGTTCAGCCATGTGCCCCGGTCCGACCAGATCCATCTCTGGCTCTTCCTCCGTTCTCACGGTCCGAATATCACAGATGCGCGCGAGGCTTGTGTGCAGCGGTATCATGCGCTCCGGGATCAGATCCATCATGCGCTGAACCATGAGGCCGAGTACCCGTGGGAATTATTCGCGCGTCTAGCGGCCGACAAGTTCTTCTCTGATATCATTGAGAGTGTACTCGGTGCTATGTTTGTTGACTCTGGTGGGAACCTAGACGTTTGCAATTCATTCATCGAACGACTCGGGTTGTTATCCTATGTGCGTCGGGTTATCGCCGATGGAGTCAATGTCGTGCATCCGCGGAACATTGCGCAGTCTATGGTGAAGGGTGCGGGCACATTGGTGTTCAAGAAGAAGAGGATCGAGGTTAAGGGGCAGCCGGCTACGTATCGGTGTTCGGCTATTGTGAATAAGAATGAGATTGCGCTTGTGGAGGGTTATGCTTCGGCTGAGGAAGCTGAGGTTAAGGTTGCTCTGGATGTGATTGAGCGTCTGAAGGTGAATCCTTTGGTTGAAGCGTCATGATGTTATGATGGATTATCGGTCTATGCATTGTGGTTCCTTGATATGGTTGATGATTTTGCTTGCACTGCGAGGGCTAGGGAGTATTTTGGATAGCATTCGTTTTAGGTAGAGAATTGATTTGCCTGGTGTGGCATATATGAGAATACACGGGTTGTTTCGAAGCTAGAAAGCTAGCTGTACTAAAGTGAAGTCGCTAAGTATTTTACTACTTCGCCTTGTTCCCCTTTCCACCACGCTTAGAACGTCGCACAGGCTCGGTGGCAGGTTCCTCGTCCAGTTCACGCGCGTCTGCGTCTGATCCACCAGATTCCGCCTGCTCACCCTCACTCGAAGGGACCATGACAGCCTCATCCACACTCTCAGACGACTGAGGATCCGCATCGGCCTTCGACACGGGCTCCCAAGTCCCCTCGGCTGGCGCGGTCTCCTGACGCAAGCTAGTGAGCATCTGGCTGGTTTCGCTCTCACTTCCATTCCAGGCGCCACAGCTTCCACAACGCCAGCGGCCCAGCTCTTCCGGTGTCTTGATCCCGGGGGGTGCTTGGCCGTTTACAAGCCGGCAGCTGGTGCAAATCATCACCATCCGGTTGCGAGGTTGGGTTTCATCTTCGCCGAGGAGGACATCCAGCAGACGATCGTACCAGTGCGGTTGCTCGATACCTTGGCCGTTGTTGTTCGAGTATGCGTTGGGTGCGAATTCGGCCTGTTCGGCTGGGGATTGGGGGTAAGGGGAAGGGGCGAACGATGGTTGCTGGGGTTGCGGGGTGCCATGGGCTAGCTCCTGCGAAGGGGATGGAGGTCGAGGTGATGGCGCATTGTTCGGGGTTTGAGGGGAGGAAGGGGGACGTCGGATGTTGGCGGTGGGAGGTGGTGGGAGACCAGTGCGGGCGAAGGGTTGGCGTGGCTGCTGGGCAGGCTTGCCTTTGTCGCCGGCTCCCTTCGGATTGGGTGACGGCTTGGGAGACTCGCCGCCGTATTTCTCCAGTAGTTGCTGGGTGGAGTTGTACTTGGTGGCAACCTTCAGCTTCTCGATAGTCTCCTCGCGCTGCTTGTGGAGGTCGTCAAGGTGGCGTTGGAGACGGTTGATGCGGTAGTTGAAAGCCTTGGAGCTTATGGTCCGAACTGCATAGATCCTATATAAAAAGTAGATGTCAGCGTCGTTCGTAGGTACGGAATGACGGAGCACGTAGGAGCACGTACAGGACTGGCCCACCCCCGATAGCCGCGTATTCCTTGACTCCCCAGCTTTCCCATCCCAATATCAAGGCAAGGATGATGGTATAGAATAAATAGGCGAACGTCGAATAAAGCGTCCAGAGGGCTTTGAAGCGCCGCGAGGATTGCCGTTGTTGGTCCAGTCGCGTGGTCGCCTGGGCGATCTTTGTCGACAGCGAGGATAGGGTCTTCTCGAAAGAAGCCGCTGAGTTGTCATCGCCCTAGACCATGTCAGTGATGGCTGCCAATTTGAACTGATATCTGAGGCCAAATCTCACCTTCCAGGGCCAAAAGGACACCATGTTCACATACTTGACTCCGGAGAAAGAAGCTCAGCTTCGTGCGGAAGGCGATAGCGCGCACGGGCCACCTTAGCTTTCGAGAAGCGATCTACGAAAGTTCAATGTCCAGCTTAAATGAGGTGGAATTGGAGTTGATGGTCATTGATTTGATCTTCATGAAGCGTTGAGAATAGCGTTACAAAAGGTCTAGCTGTGTAATTTCAAAACATCGATTTTATTGTTTTCCCAGCTCAGCAGACCGCGCAGTCGCAGCCTGGACAGACTTGTCGACAATCTCCTTGAAGTTGAGAGACTCGAAGCTCATGAGGGCAGCATGTGTAGTGCCGTTGGGGCTAGTGACGTTCTTGCGCAGCTGGCTAGGGCTGTCGGCGCTCTCAACCAGCATCTTACCAGCACCAAGACAGGTCTGCGTGGCAAGGCGAGTGGCCTGTTCTTCGGGCAAACCAAGAGCAGTAGCACTTGCAACAAGGTGCTCAACCATAGCAAAGAAGTAGGCAGGGCCGGATCCTAACAGGGTCAGTTGGATATGAATTTGGAGATTGCGGGGCAGATGTAGGAAACTCACCGGACAAGCCAGTAACAACATCGAGCAGGTCTTCACGTTCAACCCACTCAGTTGCCTTGCTGACACTTCCGAGCGTAGCATTGACAAGCTCCTTCTCAGCCGGGGTGACATCCTCGCTGGCGTAAACACCTGAAGCACCCTCGCTGACCAACGCCGGGGTGTTGGGCATGACGCGAACAGTGTGGGCGGTACGTCCATCGCTTGTCTTGAGCCAGGCCTTCAGGCTGTCGAGGGTAATACCGGCGGCAATGCTGGCCACCACGGGCAATGACTCGCGCGGCGACCAAGCGGCACCAAGCTCCTCGCACACGCCCTTTGTGACCTGCGGCTTGACGGCAATGATAATAAGGTCGGCATCGCCACCCGCCTCGACGTTGGAGGTGGTGGTGCGCACACCCAGGGCGGCCATCTTCTCGCGGTTGACATCCCACGGCTCGGAGACGCAGATGTTCTGCTTGTTGACGCCCTTGCTCACCAGACCGCCGATAATGGCGGCGGCCATGTTGCCACCGCCGATGAAGGCCAATTTGCTCTCTTGAAGGGACGGCATTGTGATTGTGAGTAACAGATAAGTGTCTTGGAAGAGTTGAATGTCCAGGAACCTCCCGCACTTATGTAAAGTGTGTAAAGTGGTGGGGCAACGTCTTATCGCTCACCGGCCCGGGAGCTCTGACTCTTCCCTCCTCGTTATAGTAGCACTTCTCATGTATTTGGACTCTGTAA
>ERZ1673737.2749-NODE-2749-length-14340-cov-6.465873_pt1 | contig 14340 bp, 13 predicted proteins | sample MGYA00580211_ERZ1673737 | MGnify/ENA primary metagenome ERZ1673737 (study PRJEB41218, sample SAMN15661789) | gut metagenome | host: Homo sapiens | place: Canada: London | collected 2015-08-20/2019-03-30 | study: EMG produced TPA metagenomics assembly of... | reverse complement strand
ATAACTTTGATCCAACCTTCAGGTGCTTCAATTGTACCCATTTGAATACCTGTTAAAGTTTCATAAAGTTTTTTAAGAACAGGTCCGATTTCATCCATTCCACTTGGGAAACAAATTTCTTTACCATGATCATTGATTTTGCCTACTGGTGAGATAACAGCAGCAGTACCGCAAAGACCACATTCAGCGAAATCTTTTACTTCATCAAAATAAACTTCTCTTTCTTCAACTTCTAATCCTAAGTATTCTTTAGCAACATACATTAAAGAACGGCGAGTGATAGAAGGTAAGATACTGTTTGATTTTGGAGTAACGATTTTATTATCTTTTGTTACGAAAATAAAGTTTGCTCCACCAGTTTCTTCTACTTTAGTTCTAGTAGCTGCATCTAAGTACATGTTTTCATCGAATCCTTGATTATGTGCATCAACGATTGCATGTAAACTCATTGCGTAGTTTAAACCAGCTTTGATATGTCCTGTACCATGAGGTGCAGCACGATCGAAGTCTGATACACGAATTGTAATAGGTTTAACTCCTCCTTTGAAATAAGGCCCTACAGGAGTTACGAATACTCTAAATTGATATTCGTTAGCTGGTTTAACACCAATAACTGGATTACTACCGAACATATATGGACGAATATATAAAGTAGCTCCTGAACCATAAGGTGGTACATAATCAATATTAGCTTTAACAACTTTTTCAATGGCTTCTACCCATTTATCTTCAGGGTAAACTGGCATTTCTAATCGTTTGCAAGAGTCAGCCATACGACTTGCATTTAAATCAGGTCTAAAGCAAACAACTTTCCCATCTTTTGTTCTATAAGCTTTTAACCCTTCAAAACATGTTTGTGCATATTGTAAAACACCTGCACATTCGCTAATAACAACTTTGTCATCAGCAGTAAGCACGCCTTCATCCCAAGCTCCATCTTTATAATTTGATACGAATCTTGCTTCTGTTGGCATATATCCAAAACCGATATTTGACCAATCAATATCTTTTCTTGACATTTTTAATACTTCCTTTCCTATATATATCTTTAGGCAAATTCTACGCCTCATTAGATGAAGTGTCAATAATAATTTATAACTTATTTTAATAAAAAATTATTAATTGTATTTTATTTATTAATAATATTGAATTGCAAATTTTCTAAAATTGAAATTGCTTTTGCCTGCATTGTTAAATCATTACTAGAAATACCTTTTACATCAATAAAGATAGGTGTTTCAGGTAGAGCGCTTTTAACAATTACAGCATTAGATAAAACACAAATATTAGAAACAACACCTACTAGAGTAATATTTTGGTAGTTTTTATCCTTTAAGTAATTTCCTAATTCAAGAGAACCAAAAGTTGTTTTTTCAATACAAATATCATGTTCTTTTTTAGCAGTATTTACCTTGCCATATAGTTTCCAACCATCACTATTTTTAATGCAATGTTCAATTGGCAAATTCTTCCCTTCTTGAGTTTCTAAATAATTATTTTGATGTGTATCGAAAGTAAAAATAACATCATCCTTATTTTGATGATATTGATCAATTAAAGAAGCAAGATACTCATCCAAATATTCAGCTTCTTTAAATCCCAAACTACCATTTACAAAATCTTTTTGATAGTCTACTACAATCAGTAATTTTTTCATAAAATTTCTCCAATCATTTTTATTTAATCTTATCATATATATTGACTTTGTAAATAAATATCATATAATATTCATATGAACATATATTCATATGAAAGGAGAAAAAATGGATAAAATCGTTAATAATGAAATTGTTGAACAAGTAAAGAAAGCAATGCCCGAGGAAGAATCTTTATATGATGTTGCTGAATTATTCAAAGTGTTTGGTGATTCAACAAGAATACGCATTATTTGTGCTTTATTTGATCATGAGATGTGTGTTTATGATTTAGCTGCTTGTTTAGATATGACTCAGTCAGCTATTTCTCATCAACTTAGAATTTTAAAAGCCAATAAATTAGTTAAAAATAGAAGAGATGGTAAAATGATGTACTATTCGTTAGATGATGAGCATGTAAAACTAATTTTTGAGGCTGGTTATAGTCATATCATGGAGGATAAATAATATGAAATATAAATATAAGGTTAATGGCCTTGATTGTGCTAATTGCACACAAAAATTAGAAGATGCTTTAAATAAAAAAGAAGAGATTAATGATTGTGTAATTTCTTTTGCAACAGGTATGATGACTTTTGAAAGTAATCAAGAAATTAATGATAATGAACTTCTTTCTTTTATACAATCCATTGAAGATGAAGTAACAATAGATAACCTCTCTACAAACAAAACACATCATCACAATGAATGTGGATGCGGACACCATCATGAACATCATCACGATGAATGTGGTTGTGGACACCGTCATGAACATCATCATGATGAATGTGGTTGTGGACACCATCATGAACATGAACATCATCACGATGAATGTGGATGCGGACATCATCATGAACATGTGGAAGATCATCGTGAATTGGCTAATTCAATCAAATTTAATATAGTTGGTTTGGATTGTGCAAACTGTGCAAGTAAAGTAGAAGCTGAGATAAAAAAACAATCTTACATTGAAGATGCGGTTGTTAATTTTTCTACTCAAAAGTTAATGGTTAAAGTAAAAAACGATGATTCTTTAATGGAAAAGTTACAAGCTGTTGTTGACTCTGTTGAAGAAGGAGTTGTTTTATCAAAGGAAGATAATCAAAAAATATATAGTAAACCAAAATTATTTGATTTAAAAGAAAATATGGAATTGGTTGAAGGTGTTATTATTTTTATAGGGGCACATTTCTTTGCAGGTGGTTTTGCTACTTTCTTATATTTGTTTGCTTATTTATTAATTGGTTATAAAGTCATTTTAAAAGCAATTAAAAATATTGGTAGAAAAGACTTTTTGGATGAAAATTTCTTAATGTGTTTAGCAACTTTTGGAGCGATTGCTTTAGGTGATTACAGTGAAGCAATTGCGGTTATGCTATTTTATGCTATTGGTGAAATTTTCCAAGGATATGCTGTTAATAAGACAAGATCATCTATTTCTTCTTTAATGGATATTAAAAGTGAGTATGCTACAATTGTAAAAGATGATCAAATGATTCAAGTAACTCCTGAAGAAGTACAAGTAGGAGATACAATTGTTGTTAAAGTTGGAGAAAAAGTACCATTGGATGGTAAAGTTATTAAAGGAAACAGTATGTTAGATACCGCAAGTTTAACAGGTGAATCCGTTCCTAGAAGTGTTGAAGTAGGAGATGAGGTTTTATCAGGAGTTGTCAATTTAAATGATGTTATTTATATTGAAGTAACAAAACCTTATGCGGATAGTACAGTAAGTCGTATTATTGATCTTGTTGAAAATTCTGCAAGTAAAAAAGCTAAAATTGAAAAATTTATTACCCGTTTTGCAAAAGTTTATACACCAACTGTTGTGGGACTTGCTGTTTTATTATTAATTGTTCCGATGATTATTTTACCAAATCAAAATTTCTATGATTGGCTTTATCGTGCATGTACATTCTTAGTTGTTTCTTGTCCATGTGCACTTGTTATTTCAGTACCTTTAGGTTTATATGCTGGTATTGGTAAAGCGAGTGCTTTAGGTGTTTTAGTTAAGGGTGGAAACTATTTAGAATTATTAAAAGATATTGATACTGTTGTTTTTGATAAAACAGGAACACTTACTAAAGGTGAATTTGAAGTTGTTGAAATTTCAGATGATTATTTATTAGAAATTGGTGCATATGGTGAATATATGTCAAATCATCCAATTGCTAGAAGTATTGTTAAAGCTTATAATAAAGAAATCGATAGTACAAGAATAGAAGATTTTAAAGAAATCGCTGGAAAAGGTCTTTCTGTTGTTATTGATCAAAAACAATATGAATTAGGAAATGAAAAATATTTTCATGAATTAGGTATTGAAGTGAGTCAACCTCAATCTATTGGAACAATTGTTCATATAGCATGTCAAAAACAATATTTAGGACATATCGTTGTTGCAGATGTTATTAAAGAATCTACAATGCCAGGTATTCAAGACTTAAAGAAGGCACATGTTTTAAATACGGTTATGCTTACAGGAGATCATGCAACTGTTGCTCATGATATTGCTTCTAAAATAGGAATTGATCAAGTATATAGTGATTTATTACCACAAGATAAAGTTACACAATTAGAAAAATTAATGGGTAATGATCATGTCGTAGCTTTTGTTGGTGATGGTATTAATGATGCGCCTGTTCTTGCTAGAAGTGATATTGGTATTGCGATGGGTGGCGTTGGTAGTGATGTAGCTATTGAAGCTGCAGATGTTGTTTTAATGAGTGACGATATTACGTCAATTGCTAAAGCCATTCAAGTTTCTCATTATACAAACTTTATTTTAAAAGAAAATGTTACTTTTACGTTATTAATTAAAATTGGAGTTTTAGTTCTTACTTTGTTTGGACTTACAAATATGTGGATGGGTGTTTTTGCTGATGTAGGTGTTACTTTAATTGCTATTTGTAACTCAATGAGAATTTTGTATAAGAAGTCATAATTTTGACTTCTTTTTTTTATTTTGTCCATACTTAAAAGGGTGATTAAAATGAATTTGCTTGAATATTTTGTTTTGCCCTTAATTTCTTTGATTGTTTTGTTTTTACTAACGAAATTAATGGGCTATAGGCAAGTAACAGAGTTATCTTTATATGATTATATAATTGGAATTACAATTGGTTCTATTGCTGCTGAAATGGTTATGGGAAGTTTTAATGATATTTTAAAGCCGTTGATTGGAATGATTGTTTATGGTGTTTTTACTTGGGGTGTTTCTGTTTTAACAAAAAGGTATTTAAATTTTCGCTTTTTTGTTGAAGGAAAACCTGTTGTTTTATTTGAAAATGATAAGATATATTTAAAAAGTTTGGATAAAGCAAAAATTGATTTGAATGAATTGTTGATGAATTGTAGAATGAATGGTTATTTTGAGCTTAATGAGTTAGATAGAATTATTTTAGAAACAAATGGGAAATTTACTTTTTATCCTAAGACATTGTCAAGGCCTTTAAAATTAGGTGATCTACATCAAGAAGTTCAAAAAGAATTTATACCAACAATTCTTATTTTACAAGGAACAATTATTTATGAAAATTTAGAATTGATTCATCATAATCAAAAGTGGTTAGAACAAATTATGAAAGTTCATGGAATTAATCTTCAAGAAATTGTTATTTTGTATGTAGATGGACAACAAACAATACATTTTTATTTAAAAAACGAATTAAAAAGGGATTTTATTTAATCCCTTTTTTGCATATCATATATAATTTTTAAACCTTTGAATGTAAGATCTTTATCATAGGCATCAATCAAATTTGTTTCTTGATAGATCATTCTACCTAGACCACCTGTAGAAACGACTTTTAATGGTTCAGGATATTGGCTTTTAATTTCTTCAATCAGTTTCTCTGTTAAACCAATATAACCATAAACAACCCCTGATTGCATACCTTCAACAGTATTTTTACCAATAATATGTTGTGGTTTTTTTATTGCTACTTCAGGTAGTTGAGCAGCACGATTAGATAACATTTCAGCAGAAATACCAATACCAGGAGCAATTGCGCCACCCATAAATTCACCTTTTGAAGAAATAACATCGAATGTCGTAGCAGTGCCAAAATCAATTACTAAACAAGCACAATGGTGACTATAGTAGGCACCAACAGCATCAACAATACGATCACTTCCTAAAGATTTAGGATTATCATATTTTACAGAAATGCCTGTTTTAATTCCTGGACCAACAATAATAGGTTCTTTGTGGAAATATTTACGAATGGAATTTGTAAAAGAATACATGATTTTAGGAACGACACTAGAAATAATAACATCTTTTATATCTTCAACGGTTACATTATAGGCGCTTAAAAAAGCAAGAATCATAAAACCATATTCGTCTGATGTCCTTTGCAGTTTAGTCGTTAAACGATAATTGCCAATAAGCTGATCATCTTTAAAAAGTCCCATTGTAATATTTGTGTTTCCCATATCTACAACTACTAGCATCTTTATTCTCCTTTAACTTTCATTAATTTTTCTAAAATAATATGTGCTAGATCTTCTTTGCTCATTAAATCTAAATAATCAACAAAGTTTTTTGTAATTAAAGCTACTTTATTTGTATCAGTTTTAAACCCAGCACCATCTTCAAATAAATCATTAACAACTAATAAATCACAATTCTTCTTAAAAAACTTATTTTGAGCATTTTCAATAACATTTTCTGTTTCCATAGCAAACCCACAAATAGTTTGTTTTGTTTTATGTTTTCCAATATAAAATAAAATATCTTCGTTTTTTCCTAATTTTAAATAAAATTCGTCAGCCTTTTTCTTTATTTTTTGATTGCTATATTCTAAAGGACGATAGTCACCAACAGCAGCAGACATGATAACATAATCTTGAAAATCAAAATAACTTAATACTTGTTTAAACATACCTTGTGCACTTTGAATTTTGATTACATCTACTTCGTAAGGAGCTCTTTGAGATGATGGCCCACTAATCAATGTGACATGAGCTCCTAATTGACGAGCAACTTTTGCTAGTGCATAGCCCATTTTTCCACTTGAATGATTTGAAATAAATCTCACTGGATCAAGTGGCTCTTGAGTAGGACCAGCGGTAATAAGAACATGCTTTCCAGCTAATGGATGAGGAGATGTCGCATATTCAATAGCATCAAGTAAATCTTCAATATCACTTAAATGTCCTCTTCCTTGATAACCACATGCGAGTTCACCAATTTCAGGTTCCACAATCTTAATATGATAAGATTTACAAATATCAAGATTTTTTTGAGTTGCAGTATTTTCATACATGTGTACATTCATTGCAGGAGCAATGATTTTTGGACATGTTGCTGCTAAAAAGGCGGAAGATAAAACATCGTCTGCTAAACCATGAGCAACTTTGGCAATAATATTTGCAGTTGCTGGAACAATAATAAAACAATCAGCATCCTTAACAATGTTAATGTGTTTAATTTGATAACCTGTTTCATCAAAATCATCAATTAAAACAGGTTTATGAATAAGTGCTCCAAAGGTAAGTGGTGTTACAAATTGAGCCGCATTTTTTGTCATAATAACTTCAATATTATAATTTTTCTTTTTTAAACGGGAAATAAGTTCACATGTTTTATATGCTGCAATACTTCCTGTTATACCAATAACAATTTTTTTCATAAAACCTCCAAGGGTGATTTTTACATCTATGCAACATTATAATATATTTTGAAATCCCATACAATGTATTTCATTCTTTTATTTTTTGGTTTTCATGATAAAATATCTTTAAAAGAAAAGAGGAGTGTTTATGAAGAAAATAGCTGTATTATGTAAAGATGGATTTGAAGAAATCGAAGCATTGACACCGGTTGATGTTTTAAGAAGAGCAAATGTTCATGTTGATTTAGTAGGGATGGATGATTTAAAGGTGACAAGTTCTCATCAAATTACAATTCAAATGGATTGCGTCTTTAATGATCAAATCAAAGAATATGATGGAGTTGTTATTCCTGGTGGTTTACCTGGAGCAACAAATTTAAGAGATGATGCACGTGTTATTGAAATTGTTCAACAATTCAATCAGGAACATAAATTGATTGCTGCTATTTGTGCAGGACCAATTGTTTTAGCTAAAGCAGGTATTTTAAAAGATAAAATCTGTACTTGTTCTCCAGGTTTTGAAACACAACTTACCGGAGCTAATTATCAAGAAGCTATTGTTCAAAAAGATGATCATATTATTACAGGTAAAGGACCAGCGGCTGCCTTAGAATTTGGATATACTATTTTAGAAAGTTTAGGGTACGATTCATCAAACTTAAGACAAGGTATGCAATATGAATATCTTATGAACGTTGAAGCACATAAAGAATAAAATTGATAAATAGTAAAACGCTAATTTCGATAAGACCATTGATTTGAGAAAAGAAAATAATGAACATGGCAATGATTGAAAGACCGTAGGAAAACCATAAATAAATTTTGTGAGCTAAAATTGGCTCACTTTTTTGTTTATTTTTAATAAGATATGCTAAGAATAAAAGTGCAATGATAATGCAAGATAAAGGAATAAAAATATGTAAAGTTGAAAAGATTGGATAATTTTTATGATAGGGTAAAATTAATCCAATAAAAAAGAACAGAGAAAGAAAAATAATGAATTTTTTTAAAGAAGTTACTTTAAAAAAAGTTAAGCATAAAGAAAGAGTTAATAAAACACACCAAATGTAATAAAAAAAAGAAAATGACGTATTCATTAAACTTGTGTAGTTTTGATAAAGTGGATGATAAAAAAATAATAAGATGATTGAATAAATAAGTGTAATAATTTGCATAAAATTCCTCATTTCTAAAAAAATAAAAAGAAAAAAACTAAAAAATAACAATATATATAGTGAAGGAGGTAAAATAAATATGGAAAACAGTATATCACAAATTCATTTATTAAGTGTACACTTAAATGCTGAAAAAGACAGTGTTATTCGTAATTTAGAAGATATTCGGGCAGTCATGTCTGTTTCTTACAAAATTTGCGATAGTAATGCAATCAATTTAATGTTTCTAACGACTGTTAATGAAAAGGAACAATGTTTATTTCATCTAAAATGTGAGTATGCGTTTTTATGTCATGATTATCAAAATGAAAAAGAGATGATCATGTCAGCTGTAAGTGTTATTAGTCCAAAAGTAGAAGAAATTATAGCTTTGATGACATCACAAATGAAAAATAAAGCGAGCTAATTTCACATTTATCAAACCCTTTCATATAGTATAATGAGGTGGCATATGAAAGGGTTTATTGAAGTATATGATCAAAGAACACAATTTTTAAAAGATATTTTTTTAAGTCATGGTTATCAAATAAATGATAAACAATCACAAAACCTTGATTTTTATGTTGTTAAAAATCAAAAGATAGATCATGACAATACGTTTTCTCTTAATAATATAAATACAAAATATATTATTAATAAAGATAAAGTTTTTAAACATTTAAATAATACTTTAACAGCAATGGGACTCTATTTAAAAATAATACAAGATAAAGCACATTATAATAATATACTTATTTTAGGCTATGGAGATTTAGCAAAACAGCTTGCAAATATTTTAAAAAGTAATTATGATATTACAATCTGTAATCGAAATAACAAGGATTTAGATGAAATAAAACAAATCTATCATCATTTAGATTTAAATGCTTTATCAGGAAAGTATGATTTAATTATTAATACGATTCCTGTTTGTAAAATCAATTATAAAAAATTAAAATATAAACAAATTTATGATTTGGCACAAACAGTTGAGGGTAAAGATTATCAATCACTAAGAAATATACCTAATTTGTATTTTCCATATGAATCGGCATTATTGATGTTTCAATATATTCACGGAGTGATGAGACATGTTTAATGGAATGAAAATAGGGGTTGGGATTACAGGCTCTTTTTGTTCGTTAAGTAATTGTTTGAGATTTTTAAAGGAACTAAAAAAATATCCTGTAGATATTTATGTTTTTATAAGTGATCAAGTGAATTCTTGTGATACACGGTTTTTTAAGGCGAATCAGTTAATCATAGAAGTTGAAAAAATTATTGAAAAGAAGGTTATTTGTTCAGTTGTTGAAGCAGAAATTTTTGGGCCACAAATACCCTTGGATTTAATGGTAGTTTATCCATGCAGTGCCAATACATTAGCTAAAATGGCACATGGAATCAATGATAATGCGGTGACAATGGCTGTTAAATCAACACTTAGAAATCAACACAATATCGTTCTTGGTTTATGTAGTAATGACTTACTTTCAACAAGCGGAATGAATATGATGAAGATTTTTAATACAAAGCATTTTTATTTGGTGCCAATGTATCAAGATGATGTAATCAAGAAACCAAATAGTTTGATTGCACGGCGAGATTTAATTATTCAAACGATGATCAATGCATTGGTTGATAAACAAATTCAGCCTTTATTTTTAATGAAGAAAGAGTAAATGATACTTTTTCTTTTGTTAATAATTTGTTAGAATAATAGCAAAGTGAGTGTAAGAAGATATAATTAAGGAGGAAATAATGAAAAAAAGTATTATAAAATTGATGCCAATTGGTGGTCAAGCTGAAAACGGTAAAAGCATGTACTGCTTAGAAATAGATGATAATTGGTTTATTATTGATGCAGGTTATCGTTTTCCAGAAGTAGATAAATTAGGAGTGGACGTTATTATTCCTAATTTTGATTATTTAAAAGATAATAAAGATAAAATTAAAGCTATATTTATTACGCATGGTCATGATGATGTAATGGGAGCACTTCCTTATTTATTACAAGAAGTGAATGTTCCTATTTATACAACAGATCTTACAGCTGATTTAATTGATCAATTATTACAAAGATATATGAGACATTCTCATGTTTCATATAAATATAAAATCAAAAGAGTAAATATGAATGCAACAATTAAAGTTGCTGGAGTTGAAGTGGACTTTTTCCCGATTACGCATTCTATTCCTGGAAGTGTAGGGTTAGCATTTTTAACAGATTATGGTTATATTGTCTATAGTAGTGAATTTATTATTGATTTTGGAGCACCTGAAAGATTTAGGTGTAATATTCAAAAGATGATGGAAATTGGTAAAAAAGGAGTTTTAGCTTTACTTTGTGAATCATCATATTCAAAAAATGATGGCTATACTTCTCCTAATCATAAATTAACTGCTAAAATAGAAAGTATTTTTGAAGATGCTTCAGGACGTATTATTATTTCAAGTTATGCACAAAATGCTTTTAGAACTCAAGAAATTGCTCAACTAGCTAAAAAATATAATCGTAAGATTTGTTTCTATGGAAGAGATAAATATGATAATACCAATTCTTTAATGAGAATTGCTAAAAATAAGAAAAAACCAATCTTGGATATTCATCCAGCTTGTATTGGTGATAATAATGATATTCAAAAAAATAAAGATAATGATAAATTGGTTGTTTTATTAAGTGGTGGTCCTCGTCGTATCTATCATGATATTTTAGATATTATCGATGGAGGAGATGATAAGCTTAAATTACAAGATAGTGATACATTTATTGTAGCTTCACCTGTTTTACCAGGAACTGAAAAAATAGCTAATAGAGCAATCAATGAACTTTATAAAACTGATACACATATTCATGTTTTGAAAAACAAAGAATTGCAATCTATGCATGCAAGTGAAGAGGATATTAAAGTATTGATTCAAATTTTAAATCCAAAATATTTCGTACCAATCAAAGGAGAATATCAACATTTTATTGCTGCAAGTGATGTTGCTAAAAAAATGAATATAAATGATGATCATATTGCTATTGTTGATAATGGAGAAATGATTACTTTTAAAGATGGAAAATTACAAAGTTATCGAGATTCTATTACAATTGAAGATGTGATGATTGATGGCCTTGGAATTGGTGATGTTGGTGTTAAAGTTATTGATGACCGAAATCAATTACAAAATGATGGTGTTGTTATTATTGGTATGACAATTGATGGTAAAACAAGAGAAATTGTTGCCAATACAGATGTACAAACAAGAGGTTTTATTTACTTAAAGGATTCAGAAAATGTTGTAAAAGGAATTATGAATATTGCTGAAACTGAGTTAGAATCTTATAAAAATAAGACGGAAGAAGATATTAGAGATGTACGTCAAAATATTAAAGATAAAGTGAACAAATATATTATCAAAGAGACTGGCAAAAGACCTGTCATTTTACCAGTAATTATAGAATTATAAAAGCAAGGAATATCTTGCTTTTGTTTTGTTTTTTAAATATGATATGTAAAGAGGTGATATGATGGCTAAGACCGCAAGAAAAAGAAAAAGTAAGCAAGAACAAGTGAGTGAAGAATTAAAATTAAGAATTATTTGTTTATTTTTCATTTTTTTAGTAATTATTGCTGCTATGCAATTAGGAGTGATTGGAGACCACTTGAATTATGTTTTTATGTATGTATTTGGGAATTTAAATGGGATTATTTATCTTACTTGTATTCTTTTATTAGGATATATTGTTATTAAGGCGGATTTCCCTAAATTTAATGGTCCTAAGGCGGTAGGTCTTTATTTGCTCTTTATAGGTTTAACTTTATTTATTTCTGCTACGCCATCACTTACAGGGATAAAAGTCATACAGTCTTATTTTAATCAAGTTCCTTTAAATAGAGGAGGATTATTGGGGGCGATTTTATATGGCTTTTTAAGTGCATTGTTTGATTATATGGGAGCAATCATTGCAGCGGTTTTTATTGTTGTAACAGGAATTATTTTATTAGGAAGTAAGTTTTATTTTGAACACAAAAAAGAAATTCAAAAAAGAGCAAAAAATAATTTTAATAAAACAAAAGATTCTTTAAAACAGCATTCAAATTATTTTGGAAATTTCTTTAAGAAAAAACAAAATAAGACAACTTTTTTTGATGATGCTATTTTCGAAGATGATGAAACCCCAACGACTATATTTGAAGAAATAGCGAAAGAAGATGTGACTTTGCCACAAGCTTTTACTTTTAATGATGAACATCAAGAAATAGAAATTGTTGATAAAGAGCCACCTATTCCATCGGTGGATGAAGAATTAGTTCAAAATGATCAATCACAAATTGAAGAACCAGTCATAGAGCATACAAATAAAAATTATCATTTACCACCGTTATCTCTTTTACATAATGTGGTTAATAAAAAACAAGGTGAAAATAAAAATCATGCTGTAGAAAGTGCTGAAAGATTAACAGCTGTTTTAAATGAATTTGGAGTTCATGCTTCTATTAATAATATTTCTATTGGTCCTTCAATTACAAAATATGAATTAAAATTAGAAACGGGGACAAGAGTCAATAAAATAATGTCTTTACAAGATGATATTAAATTAGCTTTAGCAGCTAAAGATATTCGTATTGAAGCGCCTATCCCTGGAAAACCAGCGGTTGGTGTTGAAATACCTAATTTAGTATCATCAATGGTTTCTTTTAAAGAGGTATTTAAAAACATTCCTGATAAATATAAAGACAATAAACTTGTTGTTCCTTTAGGAAAGGATGTTAATGGTCAAGTCATTTATGCAGAGCTTAATAAAATGCCTCATTTACTTATTGCTGGAGCAACAGGTTCAGGTAAATCTGTATGTGTTAATACGATCATTAGCAGCATATTAATGCGTGCGAAACCGGATGAGGTCAAACTTATTTTAGTTGATCCTAAAAAGGTTGAGTTATCCAATTATAATGGGGTTCCTCATTTATTAGCACCGGTCGTTACTGATCCTAAAAAAGCAGCGGCCACTTTAAGAGAAACTGTTTTGGAAATGGAAAGACGCTATGATTTATTTGCAGGGGCAAATGTTAGAAAAATTGAAACGTATAATCAATATGTTGAAAAGAAAAATCAAGAAAATGATGCGGAACATCAATTAGAAAAACTTCCATATATTGTAGTAATTCTTGATGAAGTTGCAGATTTAATGATGGTAGCTAGTAAAGATGTTGAAGATTGTATTATGCGTATAGCTCAATTAGCACGTGCGGCTGGGATTCATTTAATTGTAGCTACACAAAGACCATCAACGGATATTATTACAGGTGTTATTAAGGCTAATATTCCATCAAGAATTGCTTTTGCTGTTTCTTCAAGTATTGATTCTAGAACGATTCTTGATTGTACAGGCGCAGAGAAACTTTTAGGAAAAGGAGATATGCTTTTTTTACCAATGGGATCGAATTCGCCGATTCGTGTGCAAGGAGCTTATGTTGATGATAGTGAAGTGGAAGCAATCACTTATTATACAACGAAACAACAAGAAGCCTCATATGATGAAAGATATACAAATGTAAAACCAATTTCTGCAGTAGCTGCTTCTAAAGAAGAACAAGAAGATGAAGAGTATGAAATGTGCAGAGCATTTGTTATTCAAGCACAAAAAGCGAGCACATCACTTTTACAAAGACAATTTAGAATAGGCTATAACAAAGCAGCCAGAATTATTGATCAATTAGAAGCGGATGGTATTATAGGCCCACAAATTGGATCTAAACCACGTGAAGTATATGTACGTGGCTATAATGAAGAAGAAATTTAAAAACGATATTTACCGTTTTTTATTATGTTAACTGTTTTCAAATGTTTTTTTTGATGCTACAATGATAGAGGAAAATTAAATGGAGGAAGAAGAACATGAAAAAATTATTCGCAAGTATTTTATGCTTAGGAATGATTTTTGGTGCT
>ERZ1673737.2748-NODE-2748-length-14343-cov-4.330207_pt1 | contig 14343 bp, 8 predicted proteins | sample MGYA00580211_ERZ1673737 | MGnify/ENA primary metagenome ERZ1673737 (study PRJEB41218, sample SAMN15661789) | gut metagenome | host: Homo sapiens | place: Canada: London | collected 2015-08-20/2019-03-30 | study: EMG produced TPA metagenomics assembly of... | reverse complement strand
GGAGAAGCTCAGAGTGGCCACATTGGCGCCACCGAGAGGGAAAAAAGGACAACATAAGAACAAGGACACTTACTCGCACGCTTGCGCTTTCCTGCTGCTTGAGCTGAGTCGGACATTGTGAAGTTGGTTGGGAGTTGAAGAGTTTTTGTTAAATTTTGGGGGTCCGGTCGGAGATCCGCTGAAAAGCGGAACCAGACGTGCAGACGTCGGCCATATATACCTCAACCTCACGACAGTACATAGCCCTGGTGTGCTTCTGAAGTCCCCGATCGTTTCGGGGACTTTCTACGGGATTCTTATCTGACATTTACAGACAGACAAACAGACAAACAAGACACTTATAATTGTACAGCCTCCAGTTAGTTTCCAATTAGCTTCTATTCTATAGCCGTTTCATCTAGGATCCCCCTATCCCCATACTCTTATGCTACATGTATATATAGTCCAGGAACCGTTGGACAATCTTCTGCAGCGCACCGATTTTGGCGGGGTGGGATCGACATACCCCCCATCGTGCCTATATATCTCAGTAAGCACTAACGTTACCATGCATGCAACATTGGAAACCTTGGAAACCCTGAAGATTAGAGATGAGAACAGCTGTGCACAACTACAACCGGAGAAACAGAGGGATGATGTGAGAGCTCTCAAATCCTGCAGCCTATGGCGCCCACGAAACTCTCTGATGCAAAAGGACACCACACCTCTGGAGTTGGACCAGATGATGAGCATGTGTTACAGATCCTGCAGTCGTGCTGAAGCTGACGCCAATCCGCCCGGTGTCTCCCATAGCCCCCATGGACTGTAGGCCAAGGCTATCTCTTGCGGGCCATCGAGTGATACGAAGTCAGCCCCAAGGCGCGCCATGCGAGGCTGCATCTAAGCAATGAAGGACGCGCAGCCTGCACCTGCCAGCCTGTTTTGACTAGGATATAGACTAGGTATGTCAAATCAGGTCAAGTTGCCATGAACTCTACTTTATGCTGTATACCCATGCACTGTGAGATCCGGGGGCCGGGGCAAAGAGTGTCTGTGATGGGACCTCGTAACCTGGCCTCGTGTCAAGCCAATCACTGTCGGTGATCTTCGATCTCACACAGGCTGTGATCCAATCAGCATAAATGCGCTCTTGTTGGTCCGTTTGGCACTTCGGCGCTAGGTGGAAATAAAGGTGGAAATAATGTCTCCTAAGTTGGTGCCTGTGGGTAGTGGGACCCCAACGTGCGGTTCTTGACGCCCAGAGGATGTCGCAAATTGTTTAATTTCTCAGGAGTGTCACGATGGTACGATTGGTTGAGATGATTGTATTGTGATTGACTGGTTCCTGGGCCCATGAAAGGGGGTGCCCGACGTGCCACTCCAACATGCCAACGGGGGGATGTGGAGGGATTTGCAGGAATTTGAGAGGCTGTATTTGTATACAATTCACACCTTCACACTTGACTTTGTACATATTCACGTCTCTCCTATGTGACCCAGCCACAATCCTAGCTTGGTGGCGAAGAGGGTCATTAAACTCTCCACATGTTGATCATATAAACACCTTACCTCCCAAGCGAGCTCCCAGCAGACAGCACCAGCAGACAGCACACAACACCAAACACCAGCAGACAAAGGTCGACAGACAACAGACACAGCAAGACAGCAAGTGATAGGTGAGTGGCTGTAATCGCAGTCGAAAACAATATGACCTAAAATAGACTAGCGTCCCACGCGTGCCGTCACCGATTCAACTTGAACTTTCTCAACTTCTCCCACTTAACCATTTTGGAAAAGCAGGGATGCCGTGGACTGTCACCAATTCTTTTAAGCGGTATGTCTCCTTCTCTATCTTCTCTCTATGCGCCACACTCACTCACTAACGTTGTCCAGAGGCCTCATGAAAACATACGGAAGACCGACATGGCGCGTCTACGATGACGAGCGCGTTGCAAAGAAAAGACGCGTACAGGATGAGTCGGATGAGGCAGAGACCAACTTACAATATGCTATCCGCGAATCTTCAGCTGCTGTGCTCTCTAGCCCGTCGCGTCGCAATTCCGTCGTGCTGTCGGAAGGCACGCTCGATGATATTGACGATCTCACAACACCACCCTCGTCGCCACCCCCACGATTAAGTCCGCCGCCAGCAAATACTCGCAAACCAACATTTGCCTTTCTCAAGCGAAAACACAAGGATGCCGTGTCACCGCTGACAGAGGTCAACTCGAACAGTGTGCGCTCGTCGGTGGAGCCCAAGAAGGGGCAGAAACCAGTGATGCGCCAGATGCAGATTGACCTGGGAAATGACACACGAAAGACGTGCGCGACCTGTGGCATGGAATATATCCCCTCCAACACCGAGGACGCGGCGCTGCATAAAAAGTTCCACGAGATGAATGCTACGGGGATCGACCTGGGCAAGGCATTTATGCGCGCGAACGCCTCGCGCTGGGTTTACGAAGCTACTCGGTTCGATGAGGGATACGTGGTGATTGTCGATCGCAAGGCATCCCCCAGTGCGAAAAACCAAGCCAAGAAGGTGCTCGAGGTGGTCAACAAAGAACTCTCATCGCCAGAGATTGACGATGAAACACTCTGGAGCCAAACAGAACCGCCCAAACATCTGCAGGATGGCCCGACCGAGAAAGTGGATCGGTATCGGGTGTTTCTGCATATGAAGGACAGTCGCTGTGTTGGGCTCTGCCTGACGGAGCGCATCTGGGAATCGCGCCCGGTCGCGACGGATCAAAATGGCGCCAACGGCTCCTCGGTTTCCGTGCGAGATGAACTACGCCCGGCCATTGTCGGAGTGTCTCGTATCTGGACCTCCGGATCCTCACGGCGAAAGGGAATCGCCTTGGATCTCCTCGACTGTGTGGTGATCAACTTTATTTACGGAATGGAAATAAGCAAGGCACAAATTGCATTCAGCCAGCCCACCGAGAGTGGAAAGCGTCTGGCACATAAATTCTTCGAGGGTGAAGAGACATGGCATGTCTATAACGAGCGGTGATGGGAGGGGAGATTATTATTAATAAGGAGGAGCTTGTTTACCTGTATCATACCTGCCCATAGCATCTGGGATTTCAAATTGAAATTCGAGTTTCAATGTTTCAATATTTTCAATATTTTATTCACAAACGGCCTCTCGGGGCTGCCGGACGCTTCGATCGGAACGCGGCGCGTAGGAACCTCATGGATAAGAAACTCAGCGGGGGACTCCCCTCTCCCCTCAATCTTCTCCCATCCACTTCGCGATGTCTGGATCAAATCCCTTCCGCGCAAGAAACCTGGGTCAGTCTTCTTCCTCTCTGTCCGATATCCCGAACGCTCCTCTAATTGTAAGACAGGCAATCCCGCAGATCCTCAATCGAAGAATGCCCCCAACCCTCCCCAATCCACCCCCACCATAGCAAACGGCTACCCGGGGAAATCATCTATATCCCTCGAGCTCGAGGTAGACGACTCGAGCTCGGACGAAAACCCGTTCAACCCGGACGCCTTGGCCAGCGACAGCGAGGCCAGCGACTCTGCCTCCAAGAGCTCAGCTCCCGGTGATCGCCGTGCATTCTTTGGGTCTGCTCCACTCCCTGCTCCATCCCCAGATGGATCCTCTACGCCATCCTCCACGCAGCCATCTATATCAACAGACCGCAATGTGCAGTCTGCATCGGGAGATGGACCTGTAGCCCCTGACGCATCCCGAGACCGCTCCCAGCGCTCTCTACACTCCGAGGCTCAATCTTCCCCCTCCCAGGAAAGTACCGCCCGGACGAGGGAGAAGAAGCCCCCGCCTCCGCCCAAGAGCCATCACGGGAAACGGATTAGCCATACAGCTACGACTATGAGCGATGTAGATGCAGATGCACACTCTTCACAATCAGCAGCTCGCTGGAGGTCTAGTAACAGGCTATCAATCCATGGCTCCTCAACGGAATGGGTGACGCCTGGCGCTGCCCATCCCAGCTCAGTATCCCTACCCTCAGCAGCAGACTACTTCTCGGTATCAGAGAACCAGACGGCAACAGAACCAACAGATTCTCTGCAACGCAGCCACTCCCAGAAACGACCCCCAACTCCACCCGTCAGTCGGCGACACAGTCAAATGCGGAGATCAAAATCCACCCAGTCCAAATCTAGCCGCTTAACCATGTCCTCGTACGACTCAGAGCGTGAGAGTAATAGCTCCTTGCCTCCAAGTCCGGGTCCAACTCGATCCCTGGCGTCAAAGAGAATCAGTATGCCTCCGCCTTCATCATCGGGGGAGTTCCAGGCTGCAATTCCTTCAGGGGATGTCTCTCTCAATCCATTGGGTTCTCCTAGTTCTGGACCCCCCTCACTGAAAGCTGGTCGGCGTGCTTCCTCTTATGGAAGTGTTCCGTCCAATTCATCGTATGGGCCTCCTCCTCCACCGCCGCCTCGTCGGACGAGGGATTCTGCTATCCGTAGTAGTGCAGGTGATAGCCCGCCGGTGTCGAGGGTGGTCACTGATGAGAATGCGCCTCTTCCGCAGCCGTCTAATGCTTTGGATATCTTGGCTGATTTGACGAAATTGCAGAAGGAGGTGGATGATCTGAGGGGTCATTATGAGAATCGTAAGGTTGAGTGATGAGTTTGGGGGCTAGAGTGGTACAGCGGGACTGTATTCTCTTGTTCTTTTCTCTTTTATAGCGTGGCATAGGTGGTTGTATACATGAATGAATGATTGTATGAAGTTGGCGTATCGTTATGTCAATGTTTGACCGGTATATTGCTTGTTCTATATATATATAGACGTTTTGTTTCTTTCTTCTTCTTCTTCTTCGTTCTTTTCCTTTTCATCAATTCCAACATCGAACCCTCCTAATATTAACTTATGTCTACATCTCCCTCTTCCTTTCCATTGTTTTCACAGACAACCATACAAGTTTAAATTCCTACATTCAGTGAATCCCTTCTGCCATACCATCGACTGACTAAGGTGGATTCCTGCGAGTAACCTTGCACGTTTCATTGATTTCACGGGACAAGACGGTCTCTGAACCAAGACTATCCCGATAAGGACCGAGGATGCTTCAAGAAGACGAGAAATCACTGGTATAGATATCCAGTGCCCTCTTTCTTAAATCCCTCTTTCTTGTATACCTCTTTCTTATATTCCTCTCTCTCTTTCAAGAGATGAAGAGATGACATTACAAAGAGATCTGCATTGCTCTGGCTTACATGCAAAGGCATAACCATTGAAACCGCTTCATCGGATCGAAAACTGACATGGTCTTTGGTGGGAGGAATTTTGATGGCCGTCGGAAATATAGCAACATAGGCCTTCTCGTTGCTCCCGGTTCTGTTTTGTTATATCGGTCTTCCCTTCCTCTCCAGATTCCAGCTGGAGATACGTGGACGATGTTCGGGCCAAGCAGATTTCCGACGAAAATGCGTCTACGCAATTGCGATTCGTTTCTATCAAGGCTGCAAATAAGCATGGAGTGTTGTGTTCACCGCACCATATGAGGCGAGACGTTTCCTGATCGAATTGATCCTAATTCTACAGCTGTACTTGATGAGTACAGTGCATCGCCCAGGATTGTGTCTAATGTTTCAGGTGTTGGTTCGCTCAGACAACCGATACCAAGTGAAAGGAAAGGCAGTCGTCCGTCTTGTGCTTCTGAATTATGTTGACTCCTTACTACCTCCCACGTTGGATGTAATAGATATATTCTGATTATTTCAAATTGCTTCGATACAAAATATATTAAATGACCAAAAGATTCAATGCATCCCTGCGAATACATCACACAGGTAGTATGCTAGAATATCAAAAACAGAACTCCAAGTCATACTCCGTCACCATACTATATAAGCCTTTTCCATCTTGCTCATTATACTTGCTCCCACGCCCTCTTTCACTGGGGAAGCTCAGCAGGATACTCCTTATCACGCCGACTCGAAGAAAACCGCCTATCCCTACTCGGAAGCTCAGTATACTTCTCAAGCTTAGGACCGCTCTGCGGATGATGTGAATCAGCCGGCAACTCCGCAACAAAACTCTTCTGCTCCTGACTATATCTCGGCGGCAAAGAATACTTCGTCGACCCAGACACAGACCCCGACCCTCCCTGCTCACGCTCATACTCATACTCAACCGGCGAAGTCGGCGTCTGAGACGACCACCTAGACGACCTCCGATCCCGACCCGAATACCGCACCGAAGGCGACATCCCCAAACTCGACCGATCAGCCGGATTATAAGTCCTCAACTTCCCATCCTCCATCATAGCCTGCAAAACACCGGCATCAAGCAACTCGGCCTTCTTAATCAACCGATCAACCAGAACCTTCGAAGCAGCCTTCAACTGATTCTTCACAAAGGATATCAGCGTCAAGTTACACTGGATCTCGACATCCTCGCGCAGATAGAGTCCATTCGCAGGCGCGCCCGCCGAGCGCGGTTCCCGTCCTTCTAGATCGGGTGGTTCGTCTGGCTGGTTGCCCGCGATGCGCCATTTGCTTTGGAGGTCGATGCCCATCGGTGCGTACATGTGGGTCTGTAGACCCCAGGTTGTGTCGTGGAAACAGCCTTTGAAACTTATCTTGCCTGAGCCCAGCTTTCCTAGACCAGGTAGGTATTGCACTCTTTCTATGATCTCGTACCAGGTTGAGTAGTATTCGTCTGAGGTTGCATCTCGTGGGGCTTTGATCGGGTGGTGCGAGAGGACTAGTGGGTTCAAGGTGATTATTTCGCTGTGGCTGTGTAGGATGTCCAGGGCTAGTTGGCGGGGTACGTTGGAGGGGATGGGTGTGATTTGTGTATATGCTTCTCTTTTGCGCATCATCTTGGAATGTTTTCTGGTTGTACAAAGGGGGAGTAGAGGGAAAAGTCGAAGTCATATATCGTCTTGGCCTCGTATTCTGCTTACTTTCTGACATTAAGGTTGGGCCATCCCGCATTAACAAAGGGCTGAAGACTTCGACAGTATATATTTGATGTGATAAGGTGTGCTCAGCCACAATATTATAAGCAGATTAAGTGGTAAGAGTCCAGAGTACGAGCAGAGGGCTGAATATTGGATGATATGAAGTGGATCTGGGCCAGTAGCGTCGGGCCGTTATAGTTATATGGCCACTGCTTCTATTGGGCTTGAATACGAATTATTTTTCCACTTCGGCTCCATTAGATTATTAGATTATTGCGTTGAACACACGAAAGGACCGTTGCACTCATATTCTGCTACATGTGAGTCAGTACGACCGATCTACGTAGACACATGTGCATGTATATGCATAACAACTTATATTGAACGAGATATAAGTTAATATATAATATATAGTATAACAAAGTGATCTGAGGACCTTATAGAAATACCCATGGATGTTTGCCCGTTTTAAGGTAATATGACGTTGAGTCCAATAATTTGCTTATTTCTCCCCGCAGTCTTTCCTCAACTTCTCAACTCCGAACTTCTTAACTTGTTGACCACTGGCTGATACCCAGGATCTCTTGTATTAACATGTCTACTCCTACGCTGATCAACTTGCCACCTCCCCCGTCGGACCCTGTCACCCCGTCCGATATGGGACCGTAAGATCTTCATCTCTGTTTCTATCTCAGTTGGAGTTTCTGTTTGACTGACCTGGGTAATGGATTGGTTAGAGGCACTCCCAATTCTGGCACCACTTCGCTGTCCGCGTTGTCCACCACAGCCATCAAGGACGGCCACCAGGGCCAACCATTTCCCCACGACCGCCACGCGCACCAGTCCTCCTCTGCTTCCACATCCTCCACAACAACCCTAGAAGCCGAGCGCGCAGATCGCATCTCTCGCCTAGCTGGTCTCGAGCGGGTCGCAACAGCACGCGCGGGCGGCCAGTCCAACGCGCCCACTTCATATGCACCAGGATACTTCGAAAGCCAAGCCCTGAAGGAGCGAAGCACAGTCGGCAGCGCCAGCGCCACGGGGAGCATCGGCGGCCGCACAACCTGGGCGAGTGGAAGCGATGCATTTGACGCAGACAAAATGAGTGAAGACCACGACCCGGATGATGGAAACTCGAGCGTGAGCAATATCAGTGATGAGGGCAATGCCAGTCTTGTAGGATTCGGTGAGGGCGCCAACAGTACGATCAGTGGACCGACCTCTCGCCCTGCCGGATTGAACCGCTTGTCCTCTGGAGGTCCTGGGGCGCGTCCGACTTCGATGAGCAGCACTGTTAGCCGGCCCAACCCTCTTGCCTCTTACCTTCAGCAGCAACAGTATCATGCTGGCGAAAGCTCGATGAGGTCCCCTTCTCCTGCTGGATCGAGTACCCCCGAGCCTATGGATGAGGATGCCCGTATGATGAATGGTATGACGTTTGATCCCGATGTGATTGATACTACTGCCAGGACCCCGCGTCTGGCTACTCCGTCTGGGCACAGCAATGGATTTGGCTCACCAGGCCGGGACTAGAATGGGTGTTTTCCAAGGTTGTTAGATCAAGAAATTACGAATGGCGTTTTTGCTTTCTTTGGGCTCTGCTTTCAAGTACCAATGGCAAAGTATGTAATTCTACAGGGATCCCCGAGAAAGTCGGTGGATATGACTGACGTGTAGGAGAGGAGTATTGACTTTAATGCAAGCTATTTATCTCTATGGACTCTACTCTGTGGCCTGTGGCGGTGCTATTTGAGCACATGACTGGGTTATTCCCCTCTTTATGTAGGGTAAATACGGCCACCTGTCTTCGAAAGGGACACGAGTAGAGGGAATAAAATTGGCTATAACATACAATAAGATCCCATAAATAACCACTAGTTAAGCCCAACTCAAGCCAAGTCAACCCGTAGTTGGTGATGTCCCTGTATAGCAGATGACGGCATGCCGCCGAGCCACATCGCGACACCCGAATTTTCGTTTTTAATCTTCAACCTCCCAACCCTCAATCCACTACCCTCCCTCTTCTTCGCCTCCGACCTTTCATTGCTGGCATTGACTTGTCTAGCACTGACCGACTGAAGACCCAAGTCTTTTGTTCCGCCAAACCCCGCCAATTGAGTCTCATCTTGATTCGAACCTCTTTCGCCCACCTACGTTACTTTCTCGAAGTTTCGCTTCGCTTTGTCCGACTCCCATTCTTACATTGGGCCTCTTTGTCGCGACAAGCGGTTATTTTGGTCCCAGAGTATCGGACGGATTTTCCTTTCTCGACTTGTGGGATACGCAATCGAGAGGCATAAACTTTTTGAAGTACTTCTGTTGGTGGTTTTATTTGAACCGTTGAAGTCAAGATGGCAGCTCCTACGCAGCTTGCTTGTGGGTTTCCCCGATCGTTAAATCTCGGCTCGAGTAGATCGATGCGAATGTTGATGGATGGACGCTGATTGTCTACAGACCGCACGCTCAAGGGCATTGGTATCATGGATGCCGCCCCTGTTTATGAGCCTCTGCCCGGGTTTGTGAGGTAGGAATTGATTCTGACTGAAGAGGGAACACCAAGCTGACTTGTGCGCTTCTGTCAGACCTGAGGGCAACCTCCGCTGTAGCGCCTACTCGCCGTGTGGCCGGTACTACGCATGGGCATCGCCCGAGAAGTAAGCTGATCTTCTATTTCCCCGGTTACTCTTATACTAATGTTGTTGCCTGCAGGGTCTCCATTATCGACGCCTCCGTTGGTCACATCGTCGGAACCATCGCCGCCGAGAACGTGTTCGAGCTGGGCTTCTCGCCGCTCGGTACCTACGTGATCACCTGGCAGCGCACGTCCAAGGACGAGAACGGAGACGCCGTCAAGAACCTGAAGGTGTGGCGTGCCATTGAGAACGGAGACGAGCATGCGGTCGTGGGCAGTTTCGTGCAAAAGTCGCAGACTGGATGGAACTTGCAGTACACCGCCGATGAGAAGCTTTGCGCCCGCACTGTGACCAACGAGGTCCAGTTCTACCAAAGCGAGAATTTGTCAACTGTCTGGAACAAGCTGCGCGTGGAGGGTGTGACGGACTTCGCGCTCTCGCCGGGTCAGACCCAGTCGATTGCGGTGTTCATTCCCGAGCGCAAGGGTCAACCTGCCGCGGTCAAGGTGTTCATTGTGCCGCAGTTCGGTGCCCCTGTGTCCCAGAAGAACTTCTTCAAGGGTGACAAGGTCCAATTGAAGTGGAACTCTTCTGGAACCACCCTGATTGTGCTCGCACAAACTGAGGTCGACCGCACTGGCAAGAGTTATTATGGCGAGACAACACTGTACCTGCTCAGCGCTAGCGGTGCATTCGACTCGCGTATTGATCTTGATAAGGAGGGTCCTATTCACGATGTCAGCTGGAACCCCAACTCGAAGGAATTCGGTGTTGTGTACGGTTACATGCCCGCTAAGACCACTATCTTCAACATGCGCGGTGTGGCCACCCACAACTTCCCCCTCGCCCCCCGCAACACCATTCAGTTCTCGCCGCATGGCCGTTTCGTTCTGGTTGCCGGTTTCGGTAACTTGGCAGGACAAATGGATCTCTACGATATGGACAAGAACTACCACAAGATTACCACGGTCGAGGCCTCCAACGCCAGTGTTTGCGCCTGGTCCCCCGACGGACAATACATTCTGACCGCGACGACAAGCCCTCGTCTGCGCGTCGACAACGGCGTGCGTATTTGGCACGTCACCGGTGGCCTTATGTACAACGAAGATATGACCGAGCTGTACGATGTCACCTGGCGGCCACAGAGCATCTCCCAGCACCCGCTGGGCGACCCGCTCACCAAGCTCCCTGTTCCCCACTCCTCTGCCACTGCCTACATGGGCACCCGCAAGGCCCCCGTCAAGCCTGCTGGCGCCTACCGTCCCCCCGGTGCCCGCGGCCAGCTGACCCCTCTCGCCTTCAAGCGTGAAGACGAGGGTGGTGCCGCCTTTGTCCGCGATGGCGTTCCCGGTGCCAGCATGAACGGCTTCGGCAAGCCTCGCCGCCGTGAGATCCCCGGTGCCGAGCCCGCCGAGGAATACCTTCCTCCTGGAGCCGCACCGGGTGGCGGCGTTGCTCTGCCCACCGAGAACCTGTCCAAGTCTGCCGCCAAGAACAAGAAGAAGCGCGAAGCTGCCAAGAAGGCCAAGGAGGAGGGAACCGATAACGCTCCCCCTGCCAACGCCCCAACTGGCCCTAGCCCAGACCGCAACCGCAACCGTGGCGGCAAGAACGGCGTCGTTAACGGTAACGGTGTTGCCAAGTCTACTCCTCCCCCTGCTGCCGCTCCTCCTGCCCCTGCTGAGGATCCTTCCGCCCAGGATAAGAAGATCCGTGGTCTGTTGAAGAAGATCCGGGCTATCGACGAGCTTAAGATGCGCCTTGCTGGCGGTGAAAAGCTCGAAGATACACAGATGAAGAAGATCCAGACCGAGGATGCGGTCCGGAAGGATCTCGAGGCCGTTGGATACAACGGTTGAAGTCGAAGCCGAAGGTGTAGTTGCATTGATGCTGAAGATGTAGAGGGATGATGCGATGGATGATGATGCAAATGGCACCTGCATAGCTGGCCATGGATATACTTAGATCGATCTGCATGTATGCATCCAATATAGGAGCTGTTCAAATTGACATCAATACCATTATCCGATATCTCATCCATATACGGTCTATCAATAAGATTTTGTAACAAGTTGGCAGATCCAACGTCTATGTACATACTTCCTCGGTCTACCTTACAATATTCCTATCCCATCCTATCCATCTCACCCAGTCCCAGAAAACTCATCCTCAACCCCAACCCCCTTCTCCAACCCTTGCCTCTCCCAATTGGCCCTCCACCACCAAACCCCCATCTCATCATGCCGGGAAACATCCTCCGAGCAGACATCCTCATGCCAAGGCTTCATACCAAAAATACAATGCACAGCTTTCACCTCCCCATCCCGCCATATACAATCAATCATGCACACCCTCCATGCGCAACGTCTTCAACGCATTATAAATATACGGCAGCGCAACCCACCGCACAGCAAAGACTCCAGATAGGAGCTCCTGGTCTGGGAAGATTGAGGTGTAGAAGGCTATAAAGGGGTAATTGTTCCTAGGGCCGGTTGGTGGTAGTATTGGTGGTAGTATTGGTGGTAGTATTGGAGGTGACACCGTAGATTGCGTTACCAATGCGGCTCTTCTGGCATGACGGAGTATAGATGCATGGATTTTAGTGAAGTCAATTCATAGCTAGCTATTGGAATGTCCCATTATGCCCAACTCCCTCACTTCCAACATTGGCCATTCTCTACTCCGCCCACTGCGGCCACCGATGTAACACGCGTCAAGAGACAGATCGGCATCCGCAGCAGAACAGAGACAAGAATGGAGCTCCAACGTTAGATGTGAGGATTGCGACGAAAGTCACAATATCAAGGGCTCGTGCGTAGCACATTTGTGTTTGCAATGGTCATCGATATATCGCATCCGATACAGAGCTTATTCACATCCGAAGATGGAATTTCAAGGCATTGATCTCGCCTTGCGCTCCACCTTACAGCGCGAATGGTCTACTAGAGAAAAAATAATGTGAGCAGGAGAGAAAGACAGACAATGGATATGGGTATTAGTATCATCTACGGCAAATCCGATGGCCATTTTCAATCGAAAATACGAGTCCGCTTGATCGGGCTGCCCATGCGCAGAGACGCCGCTCCGTTGGCCATGCCATTCAATAGTCGGCCCATTCCTTCCACATCCAATTCACCACGTCGGAGCATGAGTTGATCGGTTTCTGGGCTTGCTACCTGCTTGACTGAAAGTTGGCTCGGTTCGTCAGTTTCGATCAATGCCGGGGCGAGGATCATGAGTTGGTGCTCTGCTGCCACGAGGACATCGAAGACTTGTCGCTGTGCTTGGCGAGAACGGCGGACAGGTGCTGGTAGATGGCCAATCGCTTGGAAGTTCTGGCCCATCAGGTTCACATCTTGGAACGGAGACACTCGGCAGCGGTTTGAGGCATCGAAGGTACCCTTGGCTTGGACGGCGTTGCGCCATAGAGACAGCAGACTTGGGATGACTGCGCTCTGGCGGCCATGACGGAGCAGAATTGATTCGTCGGGGAGTGCATCCTGCGTTGAGTTGGTTTGCAAAACAGATATTTGGCCGCGGTGGGATGGGCTGGCTGCAGTCGACGATCCCTTCAACAGGCCATCTTCACGAACACGTCTTGTGGATGGTGTCATGGGCGCAAATCGGGATCGCTGCTCTGCCTCAGACTGGTTGTTGGAAAGCGGCGTCACAATACGGCCACTGACTGCGTAGGCAGTCAATGAGCCACCGGTGACACCTTGAATGCTTGTCTGGCGGTGCAGCGGGCCCTTGGCAGCACCAGGACCAGCGCCTTCAATATCCCAGACGCCCCATTCGCCATCCTCTAGAAGGACCATGACGGCCCGGCCACCCAGCACCCAATCAGCATCAATGATCGTCTTTCGTCGGGGAAGTCCAATGGGACCCTGCTCAAAGCCGGGGTACAGGCTGATCAGCCACCGACCTTCCATGTCGGTAGTTTCATAGTCTTCCTGCGGAATGGATGCCCGTCGCGCAGTCTTAGAGGCCTTCTTCACGGAGAAACAAGAGTAAACCTTGACACATCCGCTGTGGAATGCAACAAGCAGGGTCGAATGGCGGGGGGATGGCCATGGTGAAGGGTTAAAGGTGATCGTTTGTGCAGGTGCTGGCAGGAGTCGTCGCTGAGAGACGATGTCTTCCTCCAGGAAGCGGTAGGAGGCTGATCCAGATGAATCCTCTCGGATTGGGATCCGGTGCAACAACAGCGCGCCGGACCCTTCTGCAGAATGTGTGGCCACAAGGAGATCCCATTTTCCATGATTGCCGAACCGGCCCCGCGATTTGCGTGGGCTTTCCTCCTCGTTCTCCTGACAGGTGAAGGTCAGAGACACTCCTCGGGGAGTATCTTGATGAGTAGTGGCACCAGTGACCGTGAGAGTCCGAATGCGCCAGCTCGCAGGATCGGTCTGTGTAGGGTGAGGAGGCGCAAGCGGCAAAGTCACAACTCGTGTTGAAAAGTCAGAGCAAACTGCAGATACAACAATTGTGTTTCTCAAAATAGGCGGGAAGGCGTCAAGGGGAGAGCGCAATTCTTCGGGGAGAACCTGAGGAACCGCCACATCCAGAACTCGGCTTCCGAGGGGAATATCAATCTGTCGTAGAATCTCTTCGTACGGAGCAGCAGGATCGACCTCAGTCTCCTCCAGACTGAAATCGTAGCTGGACTCTACTTGTGTTGGTTGTTCAGGCTCTTCCTCGTCAGAATCAATGATCATTACTGAGTCGTCCACATTGTTTTCTGCGCGCCTCGGCTTCTCGGTAGGCGCTGGTGCTTTCGACTTCGTAAAACGTCTTCCTCCTCTCCAGACAACCTTCAATCCGGTGTCGTAACC
>ERZ1673737.2747-NODE-2747-length-14347-cov-4.154912_pt1 | contig 14347 bp, 14 predicted proteins | sample MGYA00580211_ERZ1673737 | MGnify/ENA primary metagenome ERZ1673737 (study PRJEB41218, sample SAMN15661789) | gut metagenome | host: Homo sapiens | place: Canada: London | collected 2015-08-20/2019-03-30 | study: EMG produced TPA metagenomics assembly of... | reverse complement strand
GAGGCCTCATGGTGTAGGGTCAAGAAGCTGTTGCGGTTGCGGAGGAGCGGACTCGGCGCGGAGCTTCCGACAAAATTTCTATTGGAAATTCACTCCGCCTCTTACTTGACCTTCACCCTCGTCTCTCTTTCTTTGTCGGGTTGGAATCTCAGTTTTCTCTTCGTCGAATAATACTCCGATCGTATTTCCCCGAGAATCGCGGCTTATAAGTAAGTTATAAGCTCTTGGGTGGTCGTTCGCGCCTGCTAACGAAGTTCACAGTGGCTTCGGCTCAGGTTGACCTCTATGGTATGCAGCCCACGCTAATGCCCACTAATGCGCAAGCAAGCCAAACGACTATTAACACGGTCTTGATTCAAACAGAGGTCTTAGAAATTCACGCAACCGCATCTAAGGATGACATCCGGAAGGCATACCGCAAGGTACGACTATGTTCACGCTTCATACATCCCGCCATACTAATACGTTAACAGGCGGCTCTGGCCAACCACCCCGACAAGGTCCCTGAGTCTGAGCGCGAAGAAGCTTCAGCCCGCTTCAAGTCTGTCCAGGAAGCCTACGATATCCTCTACGATGACCAGAAGCGACACCTTTACGATACACACGGCATGGCGGCCTTCAACGGCTCTGGCGAACCTGGAATGGCAGGCGCCCCCGACCTCGATGATATCCTAGCACAAATGTTTGGCGCCAGCATGGGCGGCGGTATGGGCGGTATGCCTGGTATGGGAGGCATGGGAGGTATGCCCGGTGGCCACCCTAACCGACCCCGCAAGAGCCGCAACGAGGAGCAGGACTACGAAGTCAGCCTGGAGGATCTATACAAGGGCAAGACCGTTCGATTCACCAGCACCAAGAATGTCATTTGCGGACACTGCAAGGGTAAGGGTGGAAAGGAGAAGGCTACTGCGAAGAAGTGCTCGACTTGTGATGGCCATGGAGCCAAGGAGGTCCTGCAGCAGATGGGTGGTTTCTTGACCCAGCAGACTGTGACCTGTACCACTTGCAAGGGTCAGGGTTCATACTTCAGCCCGAAGGACAAGTGCAAGAAGTGCAAAGGCGAACGGGTCAACGAGGAGAAGAAGATGCTGGAGCTTTACATTCCCCGTGGCACGAAGTATGTCTTACTCTCTTCGGTGACGCAATATGATACTGACCTTACTTTAGACAAGGAGACAAGATTATCCTGGAAGGTGAGACCGACCAGGTGCCCGGACAGGAACCCGGCGACATTATTTTCAAGATTGTCGAGGAAGAGCACCCCGTGTTTGCTCGCGCCGGCTCCGATCTCCAGGCGACGATTGAGGTCACATTGGCTGAAGCCCTGGGCGGCCTTTCGCGCGTCGTGATCAAGCATCTTGATGGCCGCGGCATCGAAATCCACCACCCCCAGATCCCCGGTGAGGTCCTGTCTCCCGGACAGGTTCTCAAGGTTCCCGGAGAGGGTATGCCCCTGAACCGTACCGATGCCCGTGGTGATCTTTACTTGGTCGTCGATGTCAAGTTCCCCGGCTCTGACTGGAAGCCTACTCCGGCGATGCTGGAAAAGCTCAAGGAAATCCTGCCCAAACCCGGAAAGCCTATACCCGCCGAACATGTGGATGAGGTCGAATACGACCCCAAGGCCAACATTGAAGAGTTCGGTGCTAAGGATGGACACGCATGGGAGGACGAGGACGAAGACGATGAACCGGCGCAGTGCGCTACTCAATAGATTTCCTCTTCCGGCATACACGGCGTCTGGGGTTTTGCATTTTAAGAGAGAAGTGAACAATACAGTGCTCTCCAACTCTTTCTAATTGTAATGCATCATGGACCACATCCCATTTGGGGTGTGGATCAGTGTGGAGTGATAGCGTGGGGGTTTATAGATGTAGATGGACGTTCTGTTTAAGGTGTAATCTACTCACTTTATTATTCTATGAACATGTATATAGCACAGCCAGATGTACTGAGAGAATAGAAGCCCAACACCCCATAAAACTAACATCTTCCATCTAATAGCCCTACTGTCCGGCGTGGGATGCCGTGGGGTTCGGCCCTTGTCACGGCTCTCGGCTTCCGCATCGGCTTCCCCGATACTTTCCAACGAGTTTTCCATTCTCTTTAATGTCACTCCAACACCCTCAATAACAAATACCCAAAGGGCCCGAAGCCACCAGATCCCCTTATAGCACCCTTATACCATCTCTACTAACTCCATAAATTTCCCGACATCAAATCCCCCAAACATGCCGTGCGACACCGAAACCACCTGCGCAGGCTGTTCCTGCGCCAGCATACGCCCACCCCCAAATATTGAAGACTGCGAAGCCGAACTCCTGGCCCTACGCAAGCGCACAGTGGACCTAGAGAAAACCCTAGCAAAACTACAAGACAACCCAACAAAAGCACGACAAGGCCGCAAACTACGCTCAACACGCTGGTTCAATAACGATGAAAACCCGGGCATGACAGCACTATATATCGAACGATACTTGAACTACGGTATCACGCGCGAAGAACTCATGGCCGGGAAACCAGTCATCGGCATCGCGCAGTCCGGCTCTGATATCGTGCCGTGTAATCGGCATCATCTTGAACTGGCGAAGCGCGTGCGTGAGGGGATTCGGAGTGCTGGCGGGATTGCCTTTGAATTTCCTACGCATCCTATTCAGGAGAGTTCGCGGAGGCCGACTGCTTGTCTAGATCGGAATTTGGCTTATTTGGGGTTGGTGGAGATTTTGCATGCTTATCCTTTGGATGGGGTTGTGCTTTTGACTGGGTGTGATAAGACGACGCCGGCTGCGTTGATGGCTGCTGCTACTGTGGTATGTCTTCCTTGGAAATTAATATATGGTTTATGGTGAAGTTTTGGAGCTAACATGTTGCGATAAGAACATCCCGGCAATTTGTCTGAATGTTGGCCCTATGTTGAATGGTTATTTGAAGAATGACCTGGCAGGATCAGGTATGGTAGTATGGAAAGGGCGAGAGATGTACGCCGCAGGCGAGATGAACCGCGAAGAGTTCATGGACTATGTGGCTCGAGGGTATGTCTCCACCAGCAGAGGAAAGAAACACCCACTAACCCATCTATAGAGCACCATCCGTGGGCCACTGTAATACCATGGGCACAGCATCAACAATGAACGCCTTAGCCGAGGCACTAGGCATGGCTCTCCCCGGTTCAGCAGCAATCCCAGCCCCATACCGAGAGCGCGGCCAATGTGCCTACGAAACTGGCGAGCGTATCGTCGAAATGGTCCACGCAGACCGCAAACCGAGCGATATCATGACACGTGCAGCCTTCGAAAATGTTATAGTAACCAACACCGCCATCGGCGGGAGCACCAATGCACCAATCCATATCAACGCAATGGCCAAACACATCGGTGTGGACCTCTCCCTAGACGACTGGGATAAAATCGGCTTCCACATTCCTCTACTCCTCAACATGCAACCCGCCGGCGAGTTCTTGGGCGAGGAGTATTTCCGCGCAGGAGGATTGCCTGCTATCATGGCTGAGCTCTTAGACGCCGGAAAACTGCACCCAGACGCACTAACCTGCAATGGCAAAACCTTGGAAGAGAACGTGCGCGGACAACATACCTGGAATCGAAAGATTATTCACGCGTATAGCGAGCCTATGATGGTCGATGCTGGATTTGTGCATTTGACAGGCACGTTGTTTAACTCGGCGATTATGAAAACATCTGTGATTTCGCCTGCATTCCGACAAAAGTTCCTCGAGAACCCGGATGATCTGAACGCTTTCGAGGGTGCCGTTGTTGTCTTTGATGGACCGGAGGATTACCATTATCGACTCGACGACCCCGCGACTCCGATTGACGATACAAGTATCCTGGTAATGCGCGGCGCGGGACCATTGGGATACCCGGGTGCAGCAGAGGTTGTGAATATGCATCCTCCAGCACGTCTATTAAAACGGGGAATCACTTCCTTACCGTGTATCGGAGATGGGCGTCAATCGGGTACATCAGGCTCGCCGTCTATTCTGAATGCAAGCCCTGAAGCTGCAGCCGGGGGAAACCTTGCACTGCTTCGCGATGGTGATAGGCTGCGAGTTGATCTGACTAAGCGCCGTGTTGATATCCTGACTGATCACGAAGAATTACAGCGTCGTCGTGAAGCATTGGAGGCTCAGGGTGGGTTTGATATGCCTGAAAGTCAGACGCCGTGGCAGGAGATCTTCCGTCGTGAGACTGATCAGCTGAATGAAGGTATGGTTCTGCGCGATGCTGTTAAGTATCAGCGTGTTGCGCAGCAGTGGGAGGAACCGAGGCATAACCATTAAGTTGATGCTCTTGTTTGTGTATAATGATGATATCCATGTCAATAATGTGGGGGATTATAATATTAATTAATTTATAGATAAAAACAGGAAATAATCCTATCATCCTAATAAGAGTGGAAAGCGCCTGCGACTAGTAGTCAGTTCTCCTGCGAGCAATAAATCTGTCCATCCATAGCATAGTGATCACCATCAACGCAACGCGATATCGCTAGATAATCAACCGCCCGACAAAAAGGCAACAAAAGAAAAGAAAATACACATAAAAATAAAATAAAGCAATCAGTCCTGCTGCTCCGGTTTAGCGTCGATTCCAACCACTTAACCAGCGGGATTGGCACAAGTAAAAGGCGTCAGTTTAGTCTCCTTCAAAGCCTTAGTCATAGAATGGACCGAAGCCCAAATCCCCAAACCAGCAGTAGAAAGCGCAGCAAGCGCGTAGATAAGATCAAAAGTGTTCCAGACGAACTTCTTCTTGTAACCTCTCATCCAACGCTTGAACCCACTGTCCAAACGCTGCGCCTGGCCAGTCTGTGGGTTGTATTCTTCTTCGGGGAGGATCGAATCCTTCTGCACATTATATCCCACCAATAGCAGTGGAGGGAAGGTGTATGAGAATTGCAGGATGCAGACTGCACCGACGAATGAGCCTAGGTAGCTGATTTGTGGGATTGCGGCTGCTATCACCCAGGCGATTATCCAGTATACCGGAACTGTGAGGGGGTTGTTAGATGATGGATGTTCTTGTTTCAGAATCGGGGTACAGAGGAATAACTTACCTAGTACAACCCATAGCCATTTGCCGAGTCGACTGTCCAGTGGTGGAAAATGAAATATGTCACGCAGGACGCTGGAGTAAAGAATCTTGATACCGATGTTGCCGTACAAGATTGCTGCGATTGCGTTAGTCAAGAAGGAGATGGCGTTGCCCACGGTCTGATATTTGTAGGCCGAATCCGGGATACCTTTAGCGAGGTTAGGATCGGACAGGCTTGGATGCAAATCATGGATATGGCAGACTTACCCTGGTAGGCAGGGTTGAAGGTGAATTGACCTTGAGCACGATAAACAACCATGCCGACGATGATGTAGCAGGAATAGATAAAAGCCTCGGCAATGATGAAACCTTTCCAGAAATCGTAAGGTCGTCTCATCTCCGCCATGAGTTCGTTGAACAAAGTTGCGCCTCCGTATGAGAAGACCGCGTTCATGAGAGCGTTGACCTTGTCGTGCAGAGCCGAGTCTGAGGGCCAGTACCCGCTTGTCTCGATGGGACCCTTGGGAGTTTTGTAGCTGCTGAATAATTCGGCGGGTATTGGTGAACCACGGCCATGGTCAGGATAACGACGACTATATTCAGCCAAAGAGCAATGGTGGCTAGGAACGAAAGACGTTGCAAGGTGCGGATCTGACCGAGCACAAGCCCAATGACCATGAAGATGATCTGGGCAACAATAAAGCACAGGAAACCCTTTTGGTTGGCGCCAGCGGCCATCTGTGCCAATCCTTGTCCGTTGGTTTCAATGAGCAACGTAACGTTCGTCAGAAATTGGAAACTCTGCAAGATGTTCACGAATATACGCGCCCAGCTTCCATAGACACGGAAGGCTACATCGCCGTAGTTGCGCATCGGGAACCGGGTCGTGTCGAGGCCGACGAACATCTTCCACAGTTGGAGACCGGAGTAACAAGACATGGCCCCAAAGACGGTATACAGCACAACGCCAGGTCCATATCCCATCTTGCTGAAGGCCCACGGGACACTGTTTGGCCCGAGGAGGTCTGTGGCAATCAGATAAAAGATCGAGCCCCAGGATGTAGTTCGTACAGCTCGCTGGGCATGCTCCACTCTGACTCGGTGATCCCCCAGCTGTCGGTTGCATCGGCAGTGTTGGTTTCGTCTGTTGGTGGGAGGTCGCTATTCTTCTCGGTGGCGTCGGTTATGACAGGCACTTCCTGCGATTGACTTGGCGCGGGTGCAGTTTTCTTCCCCAGTAGCACATTGCCCAGACTTGCGAAGCCTGCATCGGCGGTTGAGAAGCTCTTCTCAACCTCGCGAGATCGCTTGGCCCAGTAGGCATAGTTCTCAAAAGTGATGCTGGAATCCAGGTAGATAGTCCCATTGCCATGCAGGACGGAAGGTGGGACCTCTTGAGACACGGGGGTTGTCTGTTCTTGCTTGGGGTTTACAACCTCTGCTTCGTCGATGCGAGCATCGGCGAGGCCCAGGTTGGTGACGGAGATATTGCCAGCCATGATGAACTTGCAACAGGTCAGCCAGACAGAGGAGAGAGAATCCACCGAGAAGAAGTGAAGAGGAAAGAAAGGAAAAGCAGAAGGCCTGATGAAACCTTCAAATATGAGAGACCAGGCAAACATAACATCGCGTGCTTTCACCCATGGCCATTACGTCCATCTCCAATGAGCAACAACAGGCCCCATGTTTTACCAAGATTTGTACAACCAATTCATCCATATGCCGGAACCAGCTGGATCGGAGTTTCGTCGCTATCTCCTGACCTCGAGGTCCCAGGGCAGCCGAGGGTTGAGCCTTGGTCGCAGTCTGTGGTGACCGAGTCAAGCATCATACTCTTCTCTTTTGAGCCATTCCCAGTGAATCATTCGATCTGCAGCAAATCAGGACATTGGCCTCTTTATCTGTGAATCGCTGGGTCTCTCCTACTGTGCCAGTCCAGGTCCATTTCTGTCCATTCCAAGCTCGCCGCATAGTAAATTCGCCATTTGGAGCTGGAGTGTCGAGATCATCCAAACCATGGAAGTATAAGATGTGCTTGTGTTTAAATCGAGCTAAACTTGTAAAGTGCAGAGGTATTGAAGTTGGTTGAAGTTGATATAGGCTTGTGGCTTTTGAGTATCAACATTTCGTAATTTCGGAGAGACTTCCGAGCTTCATCTCCAATCGCATCAAAATATCTATCTAAGATACCATGAAGAGTGATTTATTAAAAGACCAGGGCGGAAATATAATGAATAAAGAAATAAAGCATCTAAAGCCTCAGAGCATAGTGCTCAACAGCGCGCTCATAACCCTCAATCTATGTATCTATATCTCTATATATCAACTTTTATACGACACAAATCTCACGCTCGATCTAAGAAATCCGCAATGCGACGATACATCTCCACAGGATTCGAATACATAGGGAAATGCCCACAACCGACAATATCCGCCAACTCAACACCCTCCCTCTCCAACAACGGCAAATAAGACAACCCACGCATCTCCTCACCAAACATAAACATACGCGGACAAGGCAAAGCCAAAAACTTATCTATCAAATCCGCATGATCCGTCAACTCAACCATAGACTCAAAAATAGGCCGAACAGCAGCGGTGCGAACACGATGGCGCAGCGTACTAGCATACATAGCACTACCAAAAGCACCAGACGTACGCGTGCGCTCAATAAAAGCATTCATGAATGCCTCCGGATCATCAGCGGGGAATTGGAAGATCTGGCGACTGAGGAAGCAATCCTCGGGCGCGAGATTGCCCTTGATATTCACGAAGCTGAGGACGCGGTCTGGGTGGCGGTTTGCAAGGAGGAGAGCTGTGAGACCGCCCATTGAGTGGCCCATTAGGTGGAATTTGGTAATTTTGAAGTGGTCCAGGACTGCTTCTGCGGTGGCGATCAAGAATGGGATGTCCGTGGCGGCGAGGTTGTCGCTTTCTGTGTGGCCACATCCTGGCGCATCGTATGCGATGTAGCCATGCTGCTTTAGTGCTGGTTGCAGGGATAGATCTGCAAGGTCTTCTTTGCTCGAGCCAAAGCCATGGAGGAAGAGAATTGGGTTGGGCTTGAGGTTGTGGATTGTGGAAAGGCGAAGGTTGACGCCTTCGACTTGGAGGGGGAGCTCTTCGAATGTAACTGGCATGATGAGTATATATTTTTTAACAATTATTTTACATTGATCTCTTTATATTCGTGAAAGGTTTGTGTCGATTATGAAGACTCGGTCAAAGGTTCGGCAAAATGTCATGTCGCCGCAATTTACTCAGCAGTCATCGCCACCCATATGGCAAAATCGAATCAACTTCAATTAGTATTACTTAACGATACCACTTAGTTTCAGATCTTGTACACTTAAAATCCCTCCAGCTTGTACAATGGCTCCAACTTCGCTGGCCGGAACAAAATGTACCGCTGAACAAACCAGGGCAGCCATGTTCCAACTTGATAGCGGGCATGTCGGTGGATGGGCACACCAAAGGTATAGTCGAGCTCTTCAAGAGTACGTTGCCTATGAAATGTTAGATAGGAAATATTGATACCCGGAGAACAACTTACATTGTCTCAGGCACGATAAAGAAAATAAGAACGAAGGCAAGCATATTCAAGCCAGCGTAGAATCCAAATGCTGTACCGTTTCACGTCAGCTATATCCACTTTAGACCTGTGGAAGAAACTCACCTCCAGTTGCAGTCATCTTTGCCAAAATTGATGGGAATGAGAGACTAAGAGCACTCCCAACGATATTGTTCACACAAATGGTAAAGGCTGCGCCAAGCTCTCGATGAGACAAGGGGAATGCTTCGCTGAAGTAAATAGACGGGATAGGTCCAATACCTGGTCGGTCAGTAAAGTTAATCACACATGCAAAGAGTCGATAGCACATACCAGGACCATAGAAAGCACCAAACAGATAAATAAAGAGTGCAATCAAAGGCACACGAGCAGGAGACCCCTCCGGAAGCAAGAAGCAACATCCAGCCGCAAGAAGACACCACGCCATATTAGGGAACGTAAACAGCAACAGATTCCGCCGACCGAACGTGTCCATGGTATAAACAGCAGGAATGGCAAAGATGAACATTGTTAGTCCGAATCCTAGGGATGCCAGGAGACAATCCCGAGGCGAGTATCCCGCTTCCGAGAAGATAGTACTTGAGTAAAAGGCCATTGCATTAATCCCGGAGAATTGCTGTGCTATGACGATGAGTGCGCTTGAGATCATTGCTCGGCGGAGACGGGGGACTGCGAATAGTTCCCAGACTCGTGAGGCGAGTGAGATGCCTGAGAATGCATCGCGCTCGGTCATGACTTGGCAATGGGCGTAGTACTAAGTCGAAGTTAGATTTAAGATATTTGTCAAAGGTCTTGAGAATATAAACGTACCAATTCTCTTGCAGCAATAAGTTCTGTATTGCGGAGCCGACAGAATGATTTGAAAGCTTCTTGATAGCGGTGTTTCTTCATGAGCCATCTTGGGGATTCTGGAGTTATACTGTTAGGCTTATTATACTTAGAAACCGAAGATCAATCTTACCAGGGCAGAACCAGACGAATATGAGTACTGGCACAGCTGGAGCAAAAGCAGCAGCTAATTGAAATCGCCAGGCAAGGGGTCCAACCCGGAAGAAGATAAGATTCGAACAGAAGCCACTATTAAGGTTAGAAAAGTCACATAAGATGTATCGGGAAAGAAAGACTTACACGAAGATACCGAATGCCACCCATAACTGGAAGGAAGTGACCAAACCACCTCGGATAGATGCAGGACTGATTTCTGCGCTGAAAACGGGGATAGTTGAGATTTTGACACCCATTCCTACGACAGTAGTCAGCTTCAGCTCAGGTTAGGTTTTTGGCGTATCAGTCAATTCCATACCGAGTCCCATGAAAAGCCGGCAAATCAACAAGCCCCACCAATTTTGGGTGAATGCCTGTGCCAGGACTGGGAAGACACAACTATAGCAATTGTTAGTCTTGCTGGTGGTGATAGCACAGGATGTACATACAATAGTCCAGTCAAGAAGATTGTGCCCCGACGACCGAGCCAGTTGTTCAGGGGATCCGCTGCCCATGCACTACAACTTGTCAGAAAAGAACGTTCACTTGAAGGATAGTATTCATATTTACCTCAGAAGGCCGAAGAGAGTAGGTCTAAAAGTGTTCAATTAGAAAGGTTACCTCGAGAATGATAAGTAATACATACCCTGCATTGATAACACCAACCAACCACGTATTGTCCTCGATGCCGAACTCCTTGGGAAAGGAAAGGTTGGCACCGTTTGCTCCAGTGTTATCCCATCCTCTAAACACCAAGTTAGATAAAGTCACCCCCGAAAAAAAAATTTGCGACTTACTGAATGGCCGAGCCTAGTGAACACAAGCCAATGCTGTAGTATAGAGCTCTGGGAAGATGCCATTTATCTGCCCCACGTCAGAATCTCCAAATCAACCCAATATCAAAGATGACGTACGTGTAGTCTCCCGGCGCAAATGATACTTATCATCATCCGTCAATTCAGAAAGCTCTTCAAACTCCTTGGGCCGCTGAGCAACAAGAGCCCCCTTCTGGAATGTCTCAACATGGTCCTCGAACCCATACTCCTGACAGAACCGCAGCACCCGATCATAAAGATCATCTTTGGTAATCCCAGACAACGGATTATAAATCCTATAAATAAAAAGATCAGCAGTGACCAACACACTCGATCCACCCAATCCACCTAACACGCACCTTGCATTCACATTGCGACTGTAATCCCCCAAATGCGGAACCTGCGACTCAGCATCCTCAACAAAAACCTCCCTAGGCTTCAAATCATCATCCAAGCTGTGCTTCGACATGATGTAACTTGTAGCAATCGAAGTATATAAAGTAAATGTGGGTACTTTGTTATCTCTTCTCCCTTGCACAAAAGTCCCTGTAAGCCCTCTATATATACCCCAACCACCCTATCCGACCCCATTCCACCTGTCAAATCGACGATGTTCCCCGTGGGGAAAAGTTAAACCTCAAAGAAATCCGGGGTACACTAACGCGCCCATCGGACCAATGACCGCGTCCATCCCCCGCTCCCGTATATGTGGCGATCGTCACCACTTGCTCTGCCCTGCGTGTGTCATCGGTTACTATGCTGAGAGGGGGTTGGACTGCCCTGTGTGCGACCATGTTCGGGTGGTCCTATCAGAGTCTCCGGTATGTGTGTCCTGTGTGTATTTTGCCTCGGGAATGTGGCGGGCTGGGAATGCCCTGCGTGGGGTGTGCGGGTCGGGAGGCGCTTTTGATTTGAGTTCTGCGTATTACATTGTGCAGTTTATCGGTACAACTTCGGAGAGAGGGGGTTGCCCTGTGTGTGTCGCTGTGAGATGCTTCGTGTCTGTTGTTGGGACGTTTGGTCGAGCGGGGTTGGGTGGTTGGGTTGGGTTGTTGTGGTTTGTATATATTGCTGCTTCGTTCGTTGGTTTGTTTCTACTATCATCGAAGAATTATTGATTCATTTACCTTGATTCTCTGTTCTTAATCACTTTTAATCACTTGGTTAAAAGCAGTTACAAGTCTTCTCAAAATGGGTAGCGCCGGTACACAGACATGGCTCGATAAGTTGTCGGAGCAATGTAAGCAAAATGGCTATACGTGGACATTCAGCAGGTCATCTAACGCATCGCAGTAAATGTGGACGTCGACTGGATGGACCCGGCATACACTCTGAGTATGCCAATCAAACCCCACGACATGACCAGCAACCAGGGATGGGTCCACGAGCAAATGTGCAACCCAGTCAATGAAGAACTATTCAAAAGCGTGGTAAAGGAATACAAGGACAAGGGCTGGCTGGCTATTTACACGCGCATGGTACAGTCACACCACGACAAAGAAACAAAAAACAACACTAAACCAAATACTTCTATAGGCGGTCTTGATGTCAAAGGCAAACATCGACAACATCCAAGGCCGGGTCCTCCTCCAGACCCTCCCGTCCAATGCCTACAACCACGAATTGACCCTCGAGCATGCTCGTGCTTATGCCCGTGAGTTCGAGAGTGTGGGTATCTCGAAGGATCGCTTCTGCATTAAGATCCCCAGTACGGGTCCTGCATTGAGTACCTGCCCGATCCTGTTAAAGGAGGGTATTCGTACGCTGGGAACTGCGCTTTTCAGTGTTCACCAGGCTATTGCGGCTAGTCAGGGCGGATGTCTGTATATCAGCCCATACTATAATGGTAAGGGGATCCGGATCGGGACTTCTTCGCTTCCAGTTGTTAACGGGTGCTTGTACAGAGGTTCGCGCACACGATGAGCGGGAGCTCTGGCCCAAGTCAGACGATCCGGCACTGCTGCATCCGATGTCGTCGCGTCTTGTTCAGATTCTTGAGACGTATAAGCGTCTCTACAAGGAGACTGGCAAAGAGCAGCCGTTCCTCAAGAATGCCAGGTAAGTCCATGCGGATAACCGAATTGCAAAATGTGACGAAGTCGGACTAACAATGTCACCAGTTTCATCTCGCCACAGGAGGCAATGGCGGCTGGTGAACTTGGCTGTCACTCTGCTACCATTTCTCACATGGTGTTGACTGAACTCGCCAACCTCCCGTACGATGGCGATAAGCAGCCTGGAGAAGGTGTGCCCATGCCAGCTCATCCGTACTTGAATGCTCTGCCGACACCAGTCCGTCTTGCAAAGATTGCAAAGATCGACGCTCTTGCAAACCCAGACTGGGATGGAAAATTGGCAAGCACTGACATTGACTATCTTGCCAATAAAGGTGCTGAGCTGGACAAGGCGAATGAAGCCGATGCAGTTACCAAGAAGCGTCTTCGTGAAGCCCTGGCTTTGTTTGTCGCTGCCGAGAAGAGAAGCCAGGCAAAGATTGAGGAAGCCATGAAGGTTGTCTGATTCTTCGACAGTGTCGCTTTTCAATTCGGTGCTTAGCACATGGTTGCAGAAGGATTTTCTAGGTCGTTGCCTGCAATTTGTCCCATGGGTATAGATAGACTTTTCGGATCTGAGCTGAATGAAATTGTTGACTGCTGCATTTGATCCATGGTAGTCCGGTGGGCTTCTTCTGGCAATACGTCCAGACTTAGATGCTGCAAGGGCCAAATAGTCGTCTCCGGGCTTTCGTAATGCACGCCATCGTCTCTAGGTGGTGTATCATTGAGCATCCCCACCTGTTGGGTCCAGAATAGCGCTGAGTTGTCAACAAGATGCGAGGGCCCAATGTCACGACTTGGGTCCACATCTTGTGGAGGTGTAGTGGTTGAGATAATCTGGTGCTGGTTCCATAGAAGACCCGCATCATCGGCGATATTTGAAGGAATGGAAAGCTGATGTGAAACTTTAGGTGGGCGGTCCCACGCCCATTCCGGTAGATCTACTACGCCCACACCCGTTTCCAAAGTAGACGAGACCTGAGGGCCAGGCTCGTGGAAAACGGGAGCTGATACCTGTGGCACAGTAGAGGGAGGCTGGCCTAGTTGATCGCTTGCTAACGGAGAACCACCCATATGCTCAGAGGCTACCGGATGCTGCTCGCTAGAGTTATGGCCTTCAGCGAGAGGATCGATAACTAAAAGCTTACCCCCCAGCATCCCTAATACAGCGGGATCTACCGGCCTAGCTTGGCGCGGGATGCAAGTACCAGGATGACAAAGGGCCCGAAGGCCGTTAACCTCTCGCAGAAGATCGTCGCGCTCGGTCATCAAGGATTGCAGTGCCTGCGTGGCTTGAAGATACCTAGCGTGCTGGGCACGGTGATAGGCAATGCTCGCATCAACAATAGCGTGCTTGGAGGGACGCGGCTCTGGCTTAAGCGTTGGAAGCAACTCAGTCAACTCCTGAGTTGGTTAATCAGCTATATTCCAGCTAGTAAGGATCATGTGAGCCACCAACCGTAAGGCTTTCACTAAAGGCTTCCCGACGCGACTTCTCGAAGTCTCGGTGGACAGCTCGGTCTTCGGCGGTCCAGTTCCGGATGCGCTTCTTCTTTGTTTTTTGAGACATTGCTGATGAATGGGGATCTATAGATGATGTTGGGTTCATTTTGGGGGGGTTGGAGGAGGGTCGATCCGGGGAAGTGGGGGTCGGGTACTAAGCCGGACTTGACTCCAGGGCTACATGTACTCCGACTTTGCCTTGGTCGGAGATGTTGATATTTAATTGATGATCGGGTTTGCTTGGATGTGAAAATTGTGGGAAGCCTTTTTGGTCCTAGTCACGAACGTACCACATTGGCAGTAGCCCTGTACAGGGCTGCTCACATGACCCGTGCGGAGTATGTGTTTGATCTCCACTCTCAAACC
>ERZ1673737.2746-NODE-2746-length-14349-cov-4.599622_pt1 | contig 14349 bp, 16 predicted proteins | sample MGYA00580211_ERZ1673737 | MGnify/ENA primary metagenome ERZ1673737 (study PRJEB41218, sample SAMN15661789) | gut metagenome | host: Homo sapiens | place: Canada: London | collected 2015-08-20/2019-03-30 | study: EMG produced TPA metagenomics assembly of... | reverse complement strand
GCTGAGCGGACGGGAAGCCCTGTTCTCCACACCCTATGGTCGTATGTACTGAATCCAACATGAAGGGGAGTTATATAGTAAGTAGACTTACAAAAGCCTTTGATCAGACCTCACTACTCTGTATGGTGTGTGGCTTATGTGCGGCCAGTATTCGGGTGGGTGTCACCCGGGTAGTTTATGGTGAGAGCCGCTTTAGCGTCGCGCGACCCGGGGTGAGAAGCGTGGGTGCACATATAGAGAGGGTGAGAATCAGGCTGAGATCTGGTTGAGAAATACCCCTAATGTAATATCATTGCATATTTGCTTCCACTTGAAAACATGAGTACTCTTCCAAGGTTGGTATATGCACACAGCCACTATATGAGATGAATATTGGGTCATGACCGCCTGCCTCAAACCACCTCGTTGTCTACCACAAGCCTTTTAGGCATCTCCAGGGATATTTCTTACATATATTGCTGCATATCTTTTAGATTGGATTATATATGATATGGAATAAAATCACCCTGTTACTCCCTTTCCATGCCCGCGATGGCGTGTTGTTATCTAGGGGGTACAAATCATACAAAAGAGAACCGCCTCATGCCTCGCGCAGTAACGTAATGTCACACCTTAGCAAAGCTACTCTAGTGCTATTGAATGTTCACAGGAGTTGATTTATATTGTAGAAGTTCGCACGATGAATTATTCAGACCATTGAATGTTAATCTCGAAATACATACAGTTGGAAGTAAGGGCTCCAAGCCATACAATATTGTAGGTAATAGTATCTTCAGACCCGGTGACAGAATTCGAAAGCACACAGAAATATATTCTAAATAGGCAATGTAATGTGCTTCGTATGACACAAATGAGATCTCCTATGAACTGATGTCCGTATGAACCCCTAATTATAATGTTAATCAGCAGACACCAGCCTCCCCTTAGTTACCTGATCCATATGGAGTGATGAATTTCTCAGTTTCTACCAATCTCTGAACCCTTCCAGAGTCATCATGGCCAGAACAGCACAGTCTGGCCGGCGCGAAGATGAAAGTCCCGAATGGCATCAGCGGCAGTACTGGGACCACGAGGGTAACACCGTCATCCTTGGAAAACTATAAGGTTCGCAAGTTCAATGAACCGGAAGGAAATTATCAGTACAGTCTGTAGGTCTATACCAAGGCCCTCATACAGCCTGAGAATTATGACACGCTTTTCGCGTATCTCTTTGGAATCACGGATCCTGGCCCATTCCTAGAGATCTACACAACCACTTAGCCTAGCGCCTTCGCATGCGTCGAGCATCAACGCCGCGAGATCGTCCACCGCAAGAGACTACACGTGGCTTCTAATAAGCGTCCTGACTCTCGGGGTCCTAGGTCCTTGAACCAAGTGGTTCTTGCATCTTCTTGACCTCGGATAGCTATCTCGCTATCCGGTATCAAGAGAAAGAGAACGAACTTAGAACTGCCCCTCTCGCAATCAATTTTAGTCAGAGGCCCCCGACCGAGGTGCGAGAAGTCGAATTAGAGTATCGTGTTCCGAATATCTATGGGGATGTAGCCGACTTTGTTAAATTTGGGAACTAAGTGGTCTCCGAGGCTATTAAGATGATGGCAAAGGCACTAGATAATTAAGCTGCTGTTATCAATAGGTATATAGTATGTGGTGAAGGGTTAGATCCTACATAACGCCTGACAGAGAGTAGAAAATTGAGTACGATGCCGACGTGCCACCTCTAGAGAAGACGGCTTAGGATTCCTAGGAAGTTAGGGACATTCTCGAGCAACAATCTACTTTAAACCATGAATCCGAGGATCTATATCTTATATAGGGATTAGGTGGTGATAGATAGACACTTACTGTTACAAACTTTATAGGCTCTAAGGAGAGTGATCTTTAATATGACATTTATGTCCTATTCCTCGCGGACATTATAGACGACCTCAGCCTCCTAGAGCGTATAGCCCACATTTTTACCACACATAGTGGCCGAAATTAGTTCCACGAGGATAAGACTCGAGTTCCGAATCCTAGGCCTAAGCCTAGCTTCCATCTTGTCATCCCCTAACCCTAACAACCTCCTCGTAGGTGCTTTATATAGTCTAGAGAATAGTTCGAAGTAGGAACGACTCGTCCCTTTACAACCCAGCAACATTGGCATAGTCCCTAACTACACATGCAAACAATTTGGAGTCATACTCAGTAGACCAGCGTTCATATCGGAGCCAGGTATCCTATTTCCTATAGAAAACATAGAATCTAAACCAAAGCTCGGCTCCTATGGCTGTTAAACAAGTATTCGATGCAGCGCCGGTGTGCCCGAGGCTGCAATATCTTTGGCCTTTCACTGGAGCAGTACTAGGTCGGGTAAGAATCCTTACTTTTTGTTCCTACCTCTATCACCTTTGTATCTAAGAATTCTCACCTATATCACCCATCCACACTCATCCTAAGACAGAATTTCTCGCTACTTTAGTCTCCAAGGCACCTGTGAATTGGGCGCGTAGAGGAAATTAAAAAAACAAAAACATACAACAGTAAGGATTCGCTAGTGGTCACCCACCTAACTACTAACTTACCGGCGTGTGGCTTAAGTACGGCTGAGCGGACGGGAAGCCCTGTTCTCCACACCCTGTGGTCGTATGTACTTGTTATTGCATTGAAGGGGACTATATACAGTAGTTTTCGAATTCAGTTTTACCTGCATACTCTTACGACTGGATTCCTCGGTCCCAGACCGCTTCCTTAGAATAGACTTCGTACTTTACAATAGGACTGCGGAGACTGCAATGTCTGTATCTATACGAAACTAGGTATAGATCTGAGATAGAGTCAGGTCTAAATAGTAGATTTCGTCATTATATTCAAATTTCATGCGTGCAACTAGTTGAGTGCCCCAGTATGTGAGCTTCCCGCTAGTTATACATTAAGATAGAAACCCGACAAACTGGAAGAGCGAGGCATCCTCAATGCGCTCCACCCGCTCCAGCTCGGCATAGCTACCCTTGATAGCATCAAAATGATAATAGAAAACACCATCATAGAAAACAAACATGCTGGGCAGTCCGCGCGGGACGAGAGTGATGCAGTCGCGCGGCTCAGACACAAAGCCAATAGTGTAGTTCCGCTCGCAGCGCGGGCACCGAGTGGACACAGTATGCTGTCGACATTCTTCATCCAGATACTCGGCACACCCGGCAGGCATTATAACAGTCAGAAACATGCCGTCATCGGAGACGATCCGTGTTTCCCATCATGCACGGAGAGCTCGAAGGTTAATCCATCGCTGTATGGATTTCCACGGAAGACGAGCTTGTCCTCTGGTGAGTGTTCGGCATTGCCCATCCACAGGCCCCCGATGGGGTACATGAGGAACTGTTGGTCCGGCTGGTAGAGATCGATTCCATCGGCAGAGATGGGGTTGTCGGCGCTGATGACTGGGCTGGCGAGCGGTGAGATAGTTGGAGGGGTCTCGCCCCAGTCTGGCTCCGGGGCAATCTGCACCTTGAGTGCATTGTCAATGCTGTCTGTCCATTTCCCCTGTGAGGAAAGGTACTGTTGTTTATGTTGTATCTAGAACACGTCGTCTGGATAGTCCGGGTGACTAGTGAGGTTGCCGATATAGGTGCGATTGTAGATTATCTGTTCTTCGTCATCAGACAGATGGAATAAAGTTCCGCGACTATGGCGGTCGCGGTGTAGCTCAAAGTCGCTGCCATTGTAATGAATGGCAATAAAATGGCCTGTGACTATGAAGCGGAACGGTCGTCTGAAATCCTCGTATTCCATGGTATCAATCCGACTTTTCACTTCCTATGAACAAAGTGTACTTTTCTTCTGAACAGCAAAGTCCAAAAAAGGGACACGCGGAAATGGCGATGCAAGTGCGCGATCTTGTCTAAGCAATTAATTATACGTGACTTGCCATAACCATCACAGTTCTGCCTAAAGTTGCGGGGCGGTGACCTTTGAAATGGGATAACATTCCGATTATATTTTCTGGGAAGTCGTAAGAGTAGGGTTAGACTTATATAATCTATATTTCCTGCTCATTAACTTATCTCACGGTTGCAAGATAAAGAAAGCCATTCTGGTGCACCCGGCAATCTCAACACATTACAGTACATAAGGTTCGTATATTCGTGCCTCGTTGATTTACTAAGGGGAGAGGCATAGAGAAGAGACTACATCGTATTCCTCTTCTTCTGTCCATTTTTCTATATAGGTATATCTATCTGTTCTATCCAGGAAGAGAAACAGGTCAATTGAAATTGAGAGACATGACACTACCCTATATATAAAGAACATCGATGGTATGACTTACCAGGAAGTTCTAGAATGTGCAAAACGCTACCCCAACGATTGGCATGTAAAGCCTAAATTGGGATCGTTTTGTTCCTTTTTTTGAGCTCAAATGATCTCTTCCACTACAATAGGGATCGAGAAAGTCGCATCGGGGGTTAGGAGTAGAGTAGCTGTAATAGGCATAGCGTGTTTCGAAAGAGGTCTATGTGTAAGTGGTGAACCTGTATCGCATTGGTCGCGTTAGATGATGCTGATCAGGAACAAAACGTGCTCCGATAACTTTGACAGATGGTACCAAAATACCACTGAATTGGGCGGCTGGCCTAATGGTAAGGCGTTTGTTTTCGGTCCTGTTCACAAAAAATTGCAGGTTCGATCCCTGCGTCGCTCATTCATTTCTTTTTTGCTTTTTTTTTTCTTTTTTTAATTCCCCAATTACTTCTATCTATTTCTTTCCTATTATATTCTTACAATTGCCTATGAAGGATGATTGATCACTATACTTAACGTCTTGAACCTACAATCAAGTATAAAACAGTAAAGATCTTTCACGGGATGTGTGATAGGATATATATACATGTCGAATCATCGAATAATTGGGTATACGTACACCTCATCTCAATAATGGGAAGAACTAGCAGACAAAGTAAATGACTCGGATTTAACTCCATAACCTTGCAATCGCTAAATGCAGACAAGAGAACAGCAAAGAAACCAAATACCAAAATGCAACCTCAGAATCCGAATCAGATCATATATCTGCCGAGGCACTAGTCCTCCTTCCTCTTCTAGCATAAGCCAACTCCTGCTCCTGGCGCCACGAACACTCATCCCGGAATTCACAAATCCGACACTTCCACGCATCCATAACCTCCACACCACGGGGATCGCGCTCACCACGCCACCAGGTCATCTGGTCGGATAGGTAGGAGGTCATGGTCGTAGGATCGTAGAGGAATGATCGACTTCCCAGGTGGCGGGATTGAGACTCATCCTCAGCGGCGGAAGAGAGGTACCGGGCTGTGAGGACGGGGGAGAGGAGGGTTTGATACTCCTCGAGGATTTCTGGTTGGGAGGTTGATGGTATGGATGGTGCGATGGACGTAGAGGTTGTTTCTGGGAGGAACGTGAGGCGAAGTTGGTCTTTCATGAAAGCCCATAGACGGGAGAGGGTATTGTGTGTCATGAGGATGCTGGTTGAGTCTTGGCTGGCTGGAGGGCTTGACGCTGGGTTCTTTGCGTCTGGTGTGGGACTTGCTTCGTATTCCTGGGAAGAAAGTGCATCGAAGAATTCATCGTTCAGTCCGCCGACTTCCGAGACGAATGCATTCGTGAATGGTCTTTCCGGATTGAAGTTATACCGAGCAGCGAGGACGTCGATGGTCACATCGTCGCTTGTAATGAGACGGTTGAGCATGTGATAATAGAGCTGCAACTGGAGAAGAGTAGGCCGAAATCCGGTACTCTTAACAGTCGGTATAGACCGACTGGCCTTGGTCTTGACATCCGTCATGTAAACACGGGGAAGACCATAAACCTCCGCAGGCAATTCCAGCTCCAGCTCCTCTGGAACAGCCACCTCCTCACCACCACCCTGACCCCATTCAGAAAGGCTCCTCCCGCCCTGCGCAGAAGAAAGCAAAAAGTCCGACAAAGACATCTGATACTCAGGCAACGCAGCCCTCGAAGCGGCAAGATCAGCATAATACCCAGCAGCGGTCCCCTCAAGCCCAGGATCCGGACACTCATAAGACAACTGATCAATGACCCCATTAACAATCTCCCCATCAACAACGCCCCAAACCTCCATCTCACGCGTAACACCATACTCACGCAGCATGCGCAAACCCTGGATAATATTCCAAATCCGAAGACCCCACGCATCCTCCTTCGTCGTAATCTCCACTGGGACAGTCGTATAAATCTCATCCTCGAGAGTCTTATGCACTGAACTACCCCTCAACATAGCAGGAGTGCGCTTCTTCCGTCCATGCTTGGTAAGAGTATACCAATACTGCAGCTCACACCAAGCAGGCGAAACAAGGTCCGTAACTGAAAACGCTTTATTGGGAGGTCTGCGGAACCGTTCGACGGGCGATCGAGTATCGAGTGCCGTAACGTCGGGATCTTGCTGCATCCATTCCTGCTCGCGTGCTGCGCTACGCTCACGCTCTATTGTTCTGCCTTCCGTTGAATTGGAGTGCTCGACTAATCGCTTCGGATAGAAATTGTCAGCTCAATTCAGGCCACGCACCACATGGGCAGAAAGGGAAAGTGAAAAAAGCATACCAAACGGGCTGGCCCTGTTGCTGTTGCCAGCGCGCGGACTTGCACTTGCACTTGTACTCGCCCTACTCGCCATCCTGCCAAACCCGCCCGTGCGACCTGATTGACTTTGTTGGCCCGACCGCCATGGTGAACGGGGCGCTTCCCGGCCCAGCACCTTAGGTAGCCGTGTACCTGTACCCGGTTCCGCAAAGCCAGCGCCATCCTCGATATCGACAAGAAGGGCTGCAATTACTGTGGGAGATGCGAGGTCGGGAACGGGGATCTCCGATCTTGTGGATGTTTGTTCCGGGGCGGTCGAGGTCGAGGTCGGGATTGGAGTCGGGATGGGAGTGGCGGGCTGGACGGTCGCGTGTTCCGCGACGGCTTTGAGGAGGTCGTCTAGTAATTCCTCTTCCTCTGTGTTGAAGTCGGAACCGTAGTTGGAATCTTGGTCAGTTCCGTACATGTCTGGAGTTCATGTTGAAGGTGATGTTGAAGATCAAGTAGAGTAGAATGCGTCATTGGATAAAGGATTCCGGAGTTGTGAGTGGCTGACACTACTAGCTATCCATGTAGCTAATTATTAACTTATATTCAACTTGACCGACAATAAGAAACAAAATCTATTGATCTAACATGGTATCAAATGCAACGCTAACTATAACCCAAATCTATATATCTAAAATCTATATATCTAAAATCTATATATCTAAAATCTATACAAAACCCTCTCTCCTCTCTCAACATCCAACATTCAAATTTAACATCACACAGTCCCAGCAATCAACCCACGCCCCAACCCAGCAACCTCTCTAACCCTCTCCTCCTCAGCAATCTCGGCAAGCAAAACCTCCTTAGCAGCCTTCTGATTCAACCAACTCAAATAAGTCTGCCACCCAACGGCAATGACACCCGAAAACACGTTCCGGAATTGCGCCGGCACATACATAAAGCTAAACGCCGTAACAGCCGGCCAGAGCTTAACGCTGTTCGTAATACTAACCGGCAAAGCCTTCTTCAGCCGCTCGTATGTCTCCTCCATCGTCGCACCGCCGAGGAGCGAGTGCACGCTGAAGAAGTAGGTGTTGAAAACGGGCGTGAAGCACACTTGCTGCACGATGACTTTTGTTAGGATTGAGAGGATTTTGCTGGGGTAGTTGAAATGGTTGCCGAGGAACATGAACCTGTTGATTTTAGTTCAATTCAATTCATACCACGTTCGTGATATTGGGAGGAGGGAGGCCTTACCAGTTATAAGAAGGAATACTCGACCCAGCCCCGACAACCAAATGCCGCATCGTTCTATATGGGTCATACCCAACAGTCCTGGCCCCGTCATCCCCATCCCCATCCTCAGCTTGTGCCTGTGGCTGTGCCTGCGCATCACCTTTCTCAGGTAATACGTCAGCCGGGAAAAGCATCTGCGCACTCAAATCACCACATAGGTAAATAACAATCGAACTCCAAAACTGCGTCGTGTACGGCCTCTCATTTTGCACGCGCGCGTACCACCTCCCGACCTTCCCAATCGGACCCGCCTTGATCATTTCACGGAAGCCACGAGCGCGCGTTATGGAGTGTGTGGAGGGTGGTGTTGCTGCGCCTGCAGATGCGGCGAATGCATTTGATGGTCGTGGTGGGGAAGCATGGGTGTGTGAGTGTGAGTGTGTAGTCTTATGTGTAGTATTCGATCCCAGTTCCTCATTGACAGCCTTTTTATTTGTATTCGTGTTCTTCGACTGTGCAGAATCAGACTTGTAGCGCTGGCAGCGTGTTCGGCGCAAAGGGTGGAATCCGGGGGTTATCGGTCGCGGTCGGAGGGGGAGGGATCTTGGACCGAGGGATTTGGGGAGAGGTATCATTGTTGGAGGGTTGGTCTATACATCTATTTGCAGACGGGATATGTATAGGAAATAGGAAATAAATAAAAAATAGAAAGAGTGGCAGGAGGTTGTAATACAGAAGTTCAAGATCTGATCTTGTGGAGGGAAAGCCGAGTGTCGGGTGAATGCAGTGCCGGGTGAGAACTCCGATGTGCTTATGTTATGTCTATGCTATTATTTTAGCTGTTTGTTAAATGTTGGATGTTGAATATTGAATATTGAGTATCGTATTGTATTATTTTTAAATTAAATCAACGCCAGATCTATATAGATGCAAGACCATAAACACATAAGCGGCCATCCCCAGCGTGAGATCACAAGATGACCACATCGGGTATCAAAACAAAAGCAGATGCAGATGCAAAACAAGGGAGGCATTTTTTGGGGGTAGGGGTAAGGGCAATAGAAACTAAGATTATAGCGACAAAGTCAAGCATAAATGACCAAGTCGAACAAAATGAGAAGAGGGGATGCACAGCAACCGCCTAGTTCTTAAAAGACTCACGAGTATTGACACGGTCAATATCGTAGGGATTACCCTCGTAAGTAACCGAGCGATGCAACGAGCCAGCAGTGCGAGTTGAAGCAACCGAGTGAGCATGACTACGTATGCGCTGCGCAGAAGGAAGCTGACCAACACCATCCTCCGACTCACTGGACACAGAGCTATCAGGGACAGGTGCCTCAGTGCGGTCATATTCAACCTTCTCCTCCTCAGCGGGAGTAGTATCGGCTTGTTCCTGGACCTTGCGCATGAAGGCCTCGGACTGGGCGGCGAACTTGCAGCGGGTCCGGATTGCAGGGCCGTACTTGTAGAAGAGGAAGGGGAAAGGCACGCAGGCGAGAGCGAGGAAAGCTGGCACGGAGGATGCCCAGTGGATGCCGAGATTCTTGTACATATAGGTGGTGAAGAGGGGGAAAGCGGCACCGAAGAGGGAGCGTAGGACGGAGTTTGCGGCTAGGACGGAGGCGGCGAAGATAGTGTAGGCGTCGATAAGGTAGTTCATGATTCCTAGGAAGACGAGAACCATGCCGAAGCCGAAGGGGACGCCGGCGGCGATACTGGCCATGAAGTGGATTGAGGTGTAGTTTGTCCAGGCGAACCAGAAGAGACCAACCGGGATGGCGATGGAGGCGATTAGACATGGGGGGAGTCGGGATTCGGGGGGTGCGAATCCGCCGTGGTTGTCGGAGGTTTTGATGTAGCGCTTGTTATCCCAGAGGGTGTAGACCACTGCGATTAACATGCCGACCATAATACCAAGGAAGGCGAGACCGCTAACGCCTTGGTTCCAGCCGCGCGACTGTTGATAGACGATAGGGAAGGCTGCGAACATCATGTATAGGGTACCGTAGACGATAGCCATATACAGTGACAGGAGGAAGACGATAGGTTCGCGGAATAGCAAGATCCAAGGGCGAGAAAGCGAGATCTTAAAGGAGTTCTTAAGAGAGACCTTGCCCTGATCAATGTCGATCTTGCTGCGATAGATCTTTCCAGACAGCTTTGAGAGTCTCTCAGCACGGCGACGCAAAAGAACAGGCGCATAGGTCTCGGGGATCAACAGAGAACCCATGATCCAGACTGCTCCAGAGAATGCAGCCAAGAAACCAAGGACCCATCTGAATCCAGCGTTCATACCGAGGAAACCTCCAATAATCGGGCCCAAAACTGGGCCCAAGAAGGGAGCAGCTGCGAAGAGGGACATGGCGACACCACGCTGCTTAGCGGGGAACATGTCGGCAATGACACCACCGGCATTGGTCAAAGGCGAGGAACCAAATGAACCAGCAAAGAATCTCAGGATAATAAGAGTCCAGCTATTCTGAGCACCAGCAGCACCAGCATTGAAAGCCGTAAGAGCAGCATAGGTAGTAACGAAAAGAATCTGGCGACCAAACAGCTCACTAAGCGGAGCCCAAAGCAAAGGACCAATCTATAAAAGAAAGCGTTAGAACCAAGTCCAAGACGAAAACCAAGCTGGAGCATTCACATACCGCAAAACCCAAAACGAAAAGCGAAACACCAAGAGTAGCCAGCTCTTGCCCAATACCGAAATCGGCCATGATCTCCTGAATACCGCCAGTATAGGCGGACGAAACCAAAGCAACAGCCAGTGTAGCAATAGCTACGAGCATAGTAAACGACCACTTCTTGCCCTCGCTGAAGTTCATGGGATTGCGAGGATCATTGGGGATCCATGTTACGGCGAATGGGTCGTCGTCTGTTCCTGCGCCTGGGTATGGGTGGTCGATGATCTCTTGTGTGACGACACCTTGGTCAAAGACCAAGCGCCAGTATGGGATCTTGGTTGGTGAGGTGGTCTCGATCTTTTCGATCTGGGGTTCTGTGTCGGCTGCCATGGTGGCAGGTGGATGTTGAGTCGACGCTCGGGAGTGGTGTTTATTGACTAAGGTGGGGAGGTGAGAGCTGTTTTTGTTGTAGACCCTGAGACCGTTTGCGGGGGTCTGGTGGGATAGTCCTAATTAGGTATTAGGTAGGTGGGATGGGAACCAATGTGGAAGAGTAGAGTATCAGATTGCAGGCTCGGTTTATTATATAGACTGGCCCTTTTGCAGTATTCCCTCCGTGGCGATTTTCTAAGCTAAAAAATCATCTTATGAATCTTGATGCAATTATGAACTTATGCAGAGTGGAGATGGGTGCCGAATGCGGTCTGTTATCTCCGGTGGAATTTGAGGGACTTGTATTCTGTTGCAATATATCATTGTATCATAGTTTAGTTGCATAGTGTAATCAATAATATAATTGCTAAGTGCTTGCACTGGTAGACACAACTGTAGATACAAGTATATGCCGTACAACATGCATCAAACTCTCTGATGCCACGTTCCCACGTGACTTATGAAACCATGCCAAGCTGCTACTCGGGTATGCGGCATCGCTGTGATTGGTCGGTGCCCTAACTGTTCCGTGGTTTTAATCTTGAAAATCTTTAAACATGCGATGTTCTCGCATATTCTGGCCTTATGCAACCTTGTGATTTCGGATTTTTGCACATCTTTAGACCATGGGCTATCGGAGTACCTGACCGATGCCCTACTCTACCGGTACCTCAGAATAGATCAAAGTTCTCGGGCCACCACATGGCCAGATAATCCCCGGTGCACGTCCATGTCTGGCCCTTATGTCCGTTCCTCGAGCCCATGCTTACCTACGGTACAGTGCTTTCTAATCATTGTCGAACCGGGGGCAAAGCTCCAACTCCGACTTTATGATGCACAAGGGCCTGATCTGCATAACTGACTCGCCGAAATCTGACTCATATCAGATTGACCGCAACCTTGGGGTGCATGACATTATCGTGGCGTGGCGTTGTGCGTCACTACATCTGACATTAAGACATGCCCATTGGTAGCGAGCTACGTATATACATGCATTCTGACCGCCTCGTATACTCAACCTTGCATTCCCGAAAACATGACAATCCCGAATGCACGGCGTACAATCCCGATAATACAATCCCCGACAGTAGTACAATCCCCGAAAACACTACAAGTCCGCAAAGCAAACTAACGTTAATAGCGATAATACATGATCCAAAAACAAGCTTACAAATTCCAATACTACAATCAAGGTCATATCAGATACTGTACCTTGGAAGAAACCGAGTCCAAGGTCAACGCCACAAGGCCCATTAACCCAAAGAATGTGGTTTACCCGACCGGGGACGCCGTAGCCCGTGAGGCTTGCAGGCAGCAAAAGGAAACAGCGGTTCTAGCGTGTAAGCTAGAAGTTTCTATCGTATTGAAGTGGGTAGGTTTTGTGCCTTAGGCGGGTGGTTTTGTGGCCTTAGGCTGCATATCTGTTGCTGTCATCTCTTTGGACCCACAGGTTGTGGTACTTGTAGGGGTGAAATGATATTGGCTTGATCTTGATTCTCAGGTCATAATATCATTTCAATCTGGGATGGCTTATTTATTGTGCCAATACATACCGTCATTTTGACATTAAGCTGAATAAAATCATTGAGACGAGAAAGATCACAAAAGCAAAAAGCGTGTTAAAGTCGCTCGGTCCCACATCAAGATTGTACTGTGCAGAGTATGGAGTAACGTCACTATGGAAATAGACGCCTCGATAATAAGGCGGCAATATCCCCCCAGATTCAATTTCCATTCCACTATTGGTCAAACCTGGAACTGCAGTACACAAAGCAAAAGTCTAGAACTTCATACACATAAGTCATCGACTCGGAAGCTCATCTCACCCACTCAACCCATCCGTGCACCGCATCGCCACAGTGGAAGATGATCCCGGTTAAGTTACAATCAACCTACCGTAGACCCTACACAGTACATTAAGTTACTAGTAATAAGTTACTGTAACAAGTAACAAGTTACCTTATGTCCAAGACCCTCTCGAGTTCTTTATTGGTAGTCGTGAGACCTCAACCCAATCACATGATCCAGCAGGTTTCTCAGTCTTCGATTCTTCCAAGGCAACGAGATACATGTATGAGTTAGCTATGACTCATACTGATATAGTCACCTGCCAAGCATCCATCCAGTTTTTCACTGTCATGTTTGCTGGTCTACTCAATCTCGGCAGGAGGGCTGTCCATGTATCCCGTGGGGATTAACTATGACGTTGTGAGCTCATTGTGACTCTTTCCTGTTTCCTGTTCGCCCTGCTGGAACTGGGACTGGGACCCCTGTCGGGTTTGTAGCCTGTTTGGCTGATATGTGCTCGTTCTGCTCCCTTGTGGGAATAATCGTGTATTGCTTGTACATTCAGCCTTGGATCCTGGGCTTAGGTGGGATATCTAGCTGTTAGTGTACATAGAAGTTGTCTAGAGAATCGTTCAGGCCGCTGGAATGTTCCATTCCGAGGGCTGTCCGAGGTAGAAATCACACCCTGTGATGGTCACTCTACTGTTATTCAGGCAGATGATGGACGGGCATTATCTTGAGAACCGAACATCGCACGAGTACGAGCGAGATACTCGAATGACTATATGTCTACTGTTGTCACGGCGTATTCAGACAATTACTTGTACAAGTCTATTCAATGTGCAGGTTGAGCGCCGGCTACGTCGGATAATCCTCGAGGACCACGACGCCTGGGTCTTACTCTCGCTTCAGAGACGGGTATCGGACGTCTCTATTTCTTTTCACCTTGTACATTTATTCCGTACTCGACTGTTCATCTTAATATTGCTACGCACAATACTCAAACCATACGCAGAGGGAGGTTGTGGTGTAATCATCCGAGGCGGGTATCGGTATCTGGATGACGTCGTTTGGCTACTGGGATAGACTAATTGTGGGTAGGATAGAGACAGATGGATCTTTTGTATGAGGACTTGGTTACTTCGTTCTTCGCGATGGGAGGGTTCGTGGCTCAGTGTGTCACGAGGTTGTGGCTGATGGCCTTAGTGGGATGTTGAAATAGTTGTGGTATGCGACCGTGAGCTGTCAGGGATCAGACCAGACTGAAGCCAAGTCATCGCGACCAAAAGCCACGCCAAGTGGGGTATCCCTCGCAGGGTCGTGTCAGAATAACAAACTACGCGTTACAGAGAAGTTTGAAAAGATGTGATTGGAAGAATCATAGATATCGCATTTCGCGTCTATGCCATGAGCTGATGCGCGCTAAGGCATCAAGTTAAGAGAGATCCCTTTAATGTACATGCCCATGACCGATTCATTCCGGACAGTAGCATCGAATCCCAGGGAGAAAACAGCAAAATCAGAGAAACCCAGTTCCCGAACCCATTGATATTGGAAAGCAAACCCATCATGTATCGCCAGTCATGATAAAAGATAAAAACAAAACCCCATTATCGCCTTTAAAACCAGCTCGTATTAGAGATGAAGAGATTACGAGCGCTCGCCACGGAGACGGCGGGCCAGCTGGATGTCCTTGGACTGGATGGTGACACGC
>ERZ1673737.2738-NODE-2738-length-14406-cov-4.175598_pt1 | contig 14406 bp, 14 predicted proteins | sample MGYA00580211_ERZ1673737 | MGnify/ENA primary metagenome ERZ1673737 (study PRJEB41218, sample SAMN15661789) | gut metagenome | host: Homo sapiens | place: Canada: London | collected 2015-08-20/2019-03-30 | study: EMG produced TPA metagenomics assembly of... | reverse complement strand
TTCGGCGCATTGGACCGAGATGGGGATGACCCCCACCCGAGCGCGATGGGGGGTTTATACACGCATCGCAGTCGCAGTCGGTCGCAGTTCGAGCAGCTTGGTTTGGATTCGTCGCAGCGCACTTTGCGCGCTCTACATGTCAGGCAGCCCGTTCGTCGGCGCGGTCCTGACCTGCCCGCTCCCCGGGCTTTTGGCACCTAATGCTGTTAGTTGGAGCTCGCTTGAGAGTGTTGATTTGTCTTACCTCCATGATGGAACAGGCCTATAGCCAGAGACAGACATGAAGCCCAGAAAAGTTGCATAGGAAGTGGCTGATTTCCCCTCAATGGGCGGTTGCGATTGTGGAGTTCGATGACGAGATTCTGTTCTTTTCTGTTCGGTTTCTTAGGGCTGTCACTATATTGCTTTGTTACAGTAAATATCCACGATCTGCATTTTCAACATACATGTATGCACAGACTTCAGGTACATGCGGCTCGGAACCCCCTGATTCTGTATGACCTTTGAATATGGGGAAACATCCCGATATCAACATACAATACAGTACTTTGGGCTTGTATACACGGAAATGTTATTTTGTCCAACCGGTATAGCGGAATCCTTCAAAATGAGAGAAAAACATACATATTGGAGTTCAAATTCATCCATTGTTTTACTATCTACTCGTTTCTACTGGTGTTTTGCGGTATACGACTGAACGGCAAGTAGATAGGATTCTTTTACCCCGAACAGTAAAGAATATACCAACCTACCACTGTATATATTCTTGTCTGCGCAGTCAATGCAGAGTGCACCAAGTGGTACTTTGGACATATAGAAGCATCCATGCTATAAAAGCTGCTGTGAGATGCTCTTAGGCCGCTCCACCATCTACGGTCAGGACTTTCCCATTGACCCGTTCTGCCTCATCGGTAGCCAAGAAACAAACGACCTGGGCTATATCAATGGGATATCCATTGCGGGTCAGAGGGGATGCATGTGCGGCCATCTAAGTTGGAAATTGAAATGACGCTAGCTTTGGTTGCTAATTCAAAACTCGGATTTCGACCGTGTGTATCCGGGGTTCGGCACAATACTGAGATCAAAATAGCCCGAGATGGATTTAGTGGATTCAGTGGATTTATTCCGTTTCATGAAGGCTTTCACTCGAGATAAAGCTTGTATTATTTCCACACATCTATAAGAATGGGTCTGCGCAATTACGCCGTTAATCGGTCTTACCGTCAGCTTGATTTTTGCATCGGATTCAACATGTAAAGGTAAGCACACCGAGCTTACAGGGTCTCGCAAACCCCCGATGAATGCCAAGAGCATCGACCATTCATTCAAATTACCTGACCATTCATGCAACAATACCGAACTGCACCCTGGATCTAATGTCTAGTAATCTGCTCCTATCCTTATAATAGACTGAACCCCAGGACGCTTTGGCGTCCGACCCCCAAGTCATATGAATCGCCAATGTATATAACAATGGGTCTAATTGTCTGCTGTTCTTTTCCCAAGGAAAGAAAAGGTTCAAATCCGAATAAATTTCGGCTTAAACACTAAACATTTTAGTTTCTGTTTGCTTTGAAAAAAAAAAGTAGAAATGAAATAGAGATAGGGCATGAACGCCTTCGATTCCCAAGTTCTCAATACGCCTTTTACTTTGTTCTAGATCTCTAATTGATAAGTGTGGGTGTAGTCATAGGAATGAGCTTGTCAGAAGGGGAATATTGCAGATGTCAAATACGTTATGTCTACATACAGACGGCACAAATGCTGCGTTTTTTCATGCCGCGGCCCATTCTGTGCCACCTGGTCCATAATCTCCCGTGTCTTTCATCAAGTTATCCAAGAAAGCTAAGTCCAGATCTTGAAATGGATCATCCTCAATTCTAGCTGCCGTCCCAGGGTATTCAAATTGCTGCATGGGATCATCTGAGAGAATCTCCGAAAGTAGCGGCGCAAAGAGGGCAGTTATGTCATTGTTGCTGCTGTTGCTGTTTATTTTCTTACGGTAATGATTGCTACGGGGATCTGGAAGTATAGATGTCGCGAGAGAGTTCGGCTGTGCCTGCGTCTCTGGCTCTGTCCCGGATTGTATGACGACCGGGGATTGGCTGTGTCGGTAATTTGCCGGTGGCACATATTGTGCTTGGGAATTCATCCTGTCAGCGTGACTCACGCCCGCAGTTTTAACGACCCCGATATACGGAATATATTCGTTTTTGCCAGGGATCGTCGTGTCACCGGATTGTGATTCTTCAGTCTCGGGCCCTCGTACGCTTACGCTTTGGGCGCTTTGGAGGTCACCTTCAGCTGCTTTGGCTTCGATGGCGAGCAACCGGCCCAGCAATTGAGCGCTTCGTGCACTCAAAGTGTCGGAGTTCAGACGGTTGAGCTCCTCCATGTTTTCCTGTGCCTGCTCAATCATGGCACGGTCGCCCAAATATTGGGCAGCGAGAAAATTGTCGACCGTTGGGGAGCGGTGGCTATCCAAATGAGCCAATAGCAGGGTCATGGCGGCCATTAGGGCGGTGAAATCGATGGTGCGGCAACTAAAAGCTACTTGGTTCCAGCGGCGCAGCATGATGAAGCGGGATAAGATCTCTCGAGAGGCGTTGACACAAGTGATTCGGGAGTAGTCGAATTTGCGCTCAACCGAGTCGCGAAGCATATAGGGAAGGTGGAGCTGGTTGAGAAGGTTGTAGTGAAATAATTGTTCTGATAGTCGCCGCATTTCCCAGAACAAAGCCTGTGAGTCTTTCGTCTGGCCACTGAGGTTCGGGACCAGCCACCATCGGCTTGGCAAGCTCCGGGCCGCTCGCTGCAGCTCCTTGTCGAGCTCCTGCGTCCGGGCGTAATCATAGCTGGCCGAGTCAGATTCGTTGCGCTCCAAAATTCGCGATGCAATGACACAGTGGATTCGTTCAAGACGACCGCTGGCCGAATCCTTGGCGAGCATTGTATCTGACGCCATACTCCGATCTGTGGTCCCCTGTGGCATACCGAGCATAAGACACAGTTGTCGATCGTAAAAGACAATGCGGAACCACATGAACTGTGGGAACGCCTTGGTCTCCGGGTGGAGGACCGTGTACTGAGCCCGGTCCCTGGACCGATGAAAGCCCATGGACTGCGCAATAGTCATGGCTCGCCGCGCTGTCCTCCAGCTTCGTCGTAGATATCCGCAATTAGCTTGATACAGGCTCTCGAGCATAATACACTCTAGAAACTCAATGCTGCCCACGAAACTGTCATTTGTGGCCACCAAATTGATCGCTTTGTCCGCTAGTCGTTCGCGTATGACTTGTGGTGGCTCCGAGAGACCCCGAAGCTCTTCATGGAGATCCGGGTGCAGGTGCTGGAGGAAGCTCGCTAAATGCAGCATGTGACGTGCTATCAGAACCGGGTTGACGTTCGGACCCGGGATCTCGAGCAGGCGACTTTGCGACCGAAGGCCATGCCGATCGAGAATACCGTATGGGGTTGTTAGGATTTCATGGAATGGAATAGAATGGTGGCTACCACAGGCCTTGTAGATCCGGGCGGTATCTTGCCGCGAGGGCAAGGAATCGAAGAGAGTCCGAGACAATGCATTGGCTCCAGAAGCGCCGCCAACCTGGGCAGGGAATGAAGGTCTGTCGAGATTGAAATTGTCATGAGGATGTTCGTCCTCGGCCGGGGTATGAATGGGCCGATGCGATGCAGGAGACGCGTGATTTGAGGAACGTTTGTACATCGAGGCCGGGGTTGGGATGCCGTGGTCCAGCGGCTGGTCCGGGTCATCTTCAGCCATTGTTTGGCCATTGTCGCCCGCAGCAAGAAATTGGTCAAGTTGAGACTCCACTCGTCGCAGGCGATCCCGTAACTGGCGGTTGTCCAAAGGGGTGGACACTTTCTCCGGGAACTCCTGGCTCACGCATTTGGTCCAACGTCTATCACAGCCAACGCAGACTGCGTCATCGGGACTATCAAATACGCATTTCATCTTTCGTCGCTTGCATTCCCAGCAGCTGCGAGTTCCTCTTCGAAGTTTCTTACGTTTGGACGGGGGCACTGAATCCCAATCATCTAGGTCGACGGCGGGATTCCTGCGAGCTTGTCCCATACGATGAGTAGGGGTAGCATCCATGATGGGTCTGGTCTATCTGGTAGCTTGCACGTTGATGCTCACGAGTAGTTCGTATAGCCCGGCAAGCTGTTGTGTCGCAGGCAAATGATTCAGATATACGGGTACAAAGGGATTAAGTGATTCGAACACCTGGGCATGAGCATGATGGGGACGTAGGTCGAAAGGTTGTCTAGAGTCTTGGAGCTCCGGAGAGGCGGCGGAGCAGTGGTGTGTCATCTTTTGTGACCGTATCTTACGAAAGCCCCGATAATATTCGAGCCAAAAGGGGCGCCAAGTTCATCTTTGTTCCTGTTCCAAAATTACAATACTCCGCCGTGATATCGGCGGAACGAATTCCTACATTGCACCATTCTTGATATTCGTCCACCGCAATGCGGTTTGCGAGCTTAAGGGGGCTTAAAGGGGACTGCAGACATATAAACTGCCCTCCTCCAAGAAGTCTCAAAATGGCCTATAGTTTCAGCATTCCTCTACTGTCATCAGACAATAACGTGCAATATGTCGGCACCCATTTCCGATTCAGAGTTCAGCAAGAGGGAAGCAGGCCATTTGCCTGACGGTACCAAGGAGCGAGGAAGCGATGATACTGAGGGGAGTGATGACTTGAGCCAGGACCTGGACCAGGAATCAGATCCGGAGTACGCGACGTCCTTCCGCTTGATCATCATCATGGCTACTTTGAGTCTTAGTACCATGATCGCAGCTTTGGACCTGGTCAGTATTATTCATGCCTAGAGGACTGCGCATTGTAAGCATTGTACACAGTTAACACGATCAATTCGGTCCATAGGGTATCGTTGCCACAGCTATCCCGAAAATTACCAGTGACTTTCACGCACTCAGCGATATCGGATGGTACAGCGGTGCCTGTTTCCTTCTCGTTGGAACAACCTCCGCCCCGTGGGGTAAGATGTACAAATATTTCTCGGCTCAATGGACGTATATGACAGCACTTGCCTTGTACCTGATTGGAAGTATCGTGGCCGCCGCCGCACCTAACAGCATTGCGCTGATCGTGGGTCGAGCTCTGCAGGGCTGGGGATGTGCGGGCACCCTCGGCGGCTCTGTTCTAATCATCAACTTCACGGCACAGCCTAAGACTCGCCCCATGCTCATCGGCCTATGGATGGGCGTCTTCATGATCGCCACGACCATTGGCCCCCTGATAGGCGGCGTGTTCACGACTGAGGTGACATGGAGATGGTGTTTCTGGGTGAATCTTCCGGTGGGGGGCACAGCTCTCGTACTGCAATTTCTCTTTTTGCGAATGCCGAAACACATTAAGCCCACCCCCGCGTCGTGGAAGGAGATTCTACTGCATCTTGATCTCCCCGGCTGGAGTTTGCTGTTCGCCTCGATCATCTGCTTCACCTTGGCTCTGCAATGGGGCGGCATGGAGAAACCATGGAGTAATGGCTCCGTCATTGCCACCTTGACCGTTTGGGTTGCCTTGACGATTGCATTTGTGGTCGTCGAGTGGTTTCAGGGCGAGTACGCTATCATGCCCCTGAAAATGCTGGCAGGCCGTATTACATGGTCCCATCTCTTATACGCGTTTATGTGAGTATGATTTATGCTTCCTTTTACCCAGAAGCCTTGTCTGCTTCGACATTGGAGCTAATTTATGGTCTTGTTCTCAAGTGCCAACCTAGCCAACTTTCAGATACTGTTTTATCTTCCCATCTACTTCCAGGCCGTTCATGGTATGTCAGCTATCAAAAGTGGCGTATACTGTCTTCCGTTCATGGCCTTCTATACTTGCGGGGCGATAGTCAGCGGTATGATCGTTGGTAAGACCCGCTTCCTACAGCCCATCGAGTTTATTAGTGGGTTCATAGCCGTCCTTGGCGCCGCCCTGATCTACTGCATCGATGTGGACACCTCGAAGGCGTGGTACATCGGCGCTCAGATCCCCTTTGGGCTCGGAATCGGTCTAGGAAACCAGGTTCCGGTGACGGCGTTACAGGGTTTCGCGACGCCAGAAACCGTGGCAGCGACGATGGGAGTAGCTTTCAGTGAGTACTAACAAATCCTATTAGCATTGGTCCTCTCCGCTAATTTCCTCTCAGTGGCCCAATCTATCAGTGGGGCTTACTTTGTTTCGGCTGCGAATTCTATCTTCAACAACTACCTGCTGCAGACCTTGGCAAGAACTGCTCCTCAAATCGATTCGGCAGAGATCTTGTATATTGGAGTGTCAGAAGTTGCAAACGTATACAAAGGAGAGCAGCTGACTTTGGTTCGAGACGCATATATGGTTGGTATCAAGGATGTCTTTGCCTTCGCCCTGGCCGGTACTGCTCTCACCGTGGTCCTGGCCCTTTTGATCCCCTTCAAAAAACTTCCTTCTCATGAGACCAAAAAGGCTGAGGATAAGGAGGCAGCAGCCAAGGCCCCTTGAACTATCATGCATGCAAAACACATGAACTGCGTATCAGCAATTTAGGCATTTCCTATGTGCCTAGACATAGCATTGAAGCACTATCACAGAATAAATAGCCCTATAGGGCCTGTCTCTATTAGGTATGGTCTAGATTGAGTTGGACAAATTAAGGGTGCGCACTAAGCATTACTAAGGAATCACTGAGTATGCCCAAGTGGTCACTAAGCAGTCAATGAGCACTTGCCCAGGTGGGTATGCACTCTCGCTCACTAAGCATATTGCTCATAGTAATCAAACATGTGCGAAGTAAAGTCTCGGGTCATCCGCGGGCCCTCCGCAGCCCTCCGCGGAAACCATCTCTCTTTAAGATTAGTCGCGCTAGTCGTAGTACATACTCCCAGGTAACAATGATTTCAAGATATAAAAAGGAAGATCCATCTTTGTAAATGCCAGTCTAAAATCTAATATTTCAAGCGAAACGACCGCACCATCATGTCTAAGAAAATAGCACTGGTCATCTGCAGCACCAGAGAGCCCCGACTAAACCCATTCATCGCTCGATACGTTCTCGACATCATCTCTCGCCAAAACTGCGAGGAAAGCCTTGAAATACTTGATATCAGCGAACAAGGTCTCCCTCTATACAACGAGCCTGCCATTCCATCGCTCCTTCCGGAGGCTGATCCTACGCCTCATTACGCCCACCAACACACGCAAGCATGGTCCGCCAAGATTCGACAATACAGCGCGTTCATTTTCGTTACACCTCAATACAACTGGAGTATTCCTGCCAGTTTGAAGAATGCATTAGATTACTTGTACTATGAATGGAAAGACAAGCCTGCGGCCATCGTGACGTATGGAGGGAGAGGAGGTGGGAAGGCGGCAGATCACTTGCGTGGGATTATTCAAGGATTGCACATGAACGCCGTCTCAATTACTCCTGGGCTCGTTGTGAAGGTTACGACGCTAGAGTCTGTGGAGGGACAGCAGATTGGCGTTGAAGACAAGGGACGGTGGCGGGAAAGTGGTGCCGAAGAGCAGGTCTCTTCCATGTTTTCAGAGTTGATAGAGAAAGTTCATGGTCATTAGGGTATTATCAGTCCATAAAAAACCCCTCATATCGGTTTGTGGTTAGAGTCTAAGAATTATGTATATATTCCACTACTGGAACTTCAAGCTTCCTGCGCCACCTCCAGAGGTACTAGACTGGAGCGTATACTGATAAATGTGCCAAATGATCATAACATTAGGAAAAAGAAAGTTATCCTAGCTGTACGAATGTGGCTTGCGTGGCTGGTCAAACTGCCATGCATGTTGCAGAGGTGCCCAGTCTACACAGAGATCGGTTATCTAAATATATGACCACCCCATCGGATCAATTGCATGTTTACCAAGAGAAGATCCAAACGCGGCGTCGTTAGTTTTGGATTACGTGGTTATTGGACGGTTACGTGCCATGATTTTTGATATTGTAATAGTTTTGAAGACAAAGGAAGAGGTGGAGATGTCGGCTATGAGGATCGTGGAATTCGAAGTTAAATTTCTTGCGGGGCAATGCCTTTATATCGCTTTTGGAAAGTTTCCATTCATTCATGTTTTGTAACTTCAAAGTATGACTAGTTGGGCTTAGCGACAAGCAACTGGTCAATTTGACACACAGAGGCAGAAGAGGTGCCATATCGTGCTTGTGGCTACATGTAATAAGGGCTTTTTTCGATTCTTTTCCTCTCAACTTTGTCGCCTAATTGAACCTATATAGATTTGTGCACAGAATCCTGATACAATATAGATGGGGTTCACTCCAGAAAACCAGACTTCGTGAAAATGACCGGGTCCTTCCGAGAGCGATTGACCTGCAACTGGAAAACATCGAGTCTTTGATATCCACCAACGACATCATGGTATTGCTTCCCTTCAATGCAATTATCGAGGTTCATATCGGCGTAGATAATATTTTCCTTATTTTGCAGAAACTCGACTGGTTGTTGAACTTTGGTCGTTTCGTCCACCGTAAACGCTGGAAGCGGGGCACCCGTTGGATCTAAAAACATGCTGATCCCCTGAGAAGAATCTTGCAGAGCACGTCGTACTATGTCAGGTGAACCAGAACCTTCCACTATAGCGTCTATGGCCTCCAGATCAAGGAGGCTACTGCACATGACGCCAAAGGACTTGGCTTCAAAGCAATGAGCAGCGGCTCGCAAACGATTGGCGAGAACATTATCATAGTTGGGAGGACCTTGGCAGGATTGCTCGTTGGCTCGCTCGGAAATGCTGGCGGGAACCCTGACCCTGGTCGGCCAAATAGATGGCCAGGATGAGATGTGAATTTGTTCTTGTTGGGCCATCAAAGAGTATCGGGCTAGTGGGTTTGTATTTTCGCCACAAATAAGACCCCCGATACGGCCATATGGAGTATCGGCCACACGCAGCCCGTAGCCATCGCCCGGACTCCAGGTCAATTTCTCAAAGAAGGTCGGCATCAGCTTCCGGTGGTGGACGACGACTTCGCCGTCAACGTTGATAAGTACATTTGAGTTGTACAGACATGCTGTACTCGCATGAGCCTTTTCGGAGATACCCATACTGATGACCGTTTTGGTTTCGCGTGCCACATCTCGAAGGGCCTGAACCTCCGGACCATCTGCGAACACAGATTCCTGAACGATTCTTTTGAAAAGGTCATGGTTTTCTGTTGGCGGACGCAACGCACTCCAGAGAGGGAACGCTGAGATGTAGGACTCTGGGAAAACGATCACATTTGCTCCATTCCTGGCAGCCTGGTGAACGATAGAGATTGCCTTGTCAGTTGACTTTTGGGCTGAAAGAAAGCGAGGTGCCACATGGCAAGCAGCAACACGAGTAAAAGCAAGAGTAGAAGCCATGTTTGGATTGATTTGAGATAGAAGGCCGTTCTCATATATCCGCGTCGAGTATTACTGTTTCGGGGAGCTAGCTTACTTACCAGGCTGCTTGTTGACAAGGAGGATGTCCCTGTTTAGTTAGATTACCGAAATCATACAGGACGCATAGCGGGCTTCCACACCACAATGAACTGGTGATGGTATATCCGCAATAGCCGCTTTTGCCCCGTCTTGCCGCAGATTGAACCAACAAATAAAAGCGGTCACATACTCACGTTAGACTCAGGTTAAACTTTACGGGCAACCTTATCGACAAGCTATCTAAGAGGTTACTGGTCGACAAGCGAGAGGTCCGCAGTAAGTTATGGAGATGTAGGGGGCGTGGGGAGAGGTGGTTTCCGCACTGCCATAAACCGGTGATAGTCTCCGGACAGCCAGTTTCGTCACGTCCTGCCGTTCAAGACGAATGTCTAACCGAACTTCTTCGCGTGGCATGTCATATGAACAAATCCGATGAAATTGCTTCAATATCCCACTGGATTTTCCCGTTTTATCTGTTTAAATGGGCTGCATTGACGGGTTCAATCATCATGGACTGAAGCCTAAGAATTGGGAAAGGTGTGATTCAATACAAAGTGCTCACTGTATTGATAGATTTACATGAGAGAGTCTACGACAGCTCTCATTAACAAATGGTATAAATTAACATTTTCCACATTTCCAGTAAGTAGCGCCGAAGTGTTAGATGAACTGTAATTCCATATATTCGAGGTAACACTGTGCATGTACACTCCCTCTCTTAACTCCCTTTTAAAGGTGGGTCGTCCATTTGCTTTGCTTCTTGCTAATGTTTTTTAGTGGGAATCACCAGTTCTATTCCTTCAGACCTCAATCAGTAGACGCAATATTTATACTTCTCCCTAACAAATGACTCCAAGCTCACTTAATGATACATCAACTAATACTGATTGTAGCGGCCCCACTATCATCAACTTCCTAATATGGTTTGGTTTAACTGGATCAGATATTCTAGAATATCTTGATCTAAAATTATCTTCAAGTACGCTCAGAAGATGCAGAATCATCCTATTGAAATGGCAGCTGGTATGTAAAGATCATTACAGCTAATCTGCCTGATTCGTACGGCATTGCAAGCTCCTTGACCTGATGCAGAACAAATAAGTATATTAACGTGAGGCTATGGATTGAGTAATTCCTTTCCCAGCACCCCCGTTGTCGGAGCGCAGTTCAAATATTCAAAATGTGCATCACCACGTTTCAATACCGAGACTTCATGCCAGGTTCGGAATTTCCGTCCCTCGCCAAACTTTTTGGCATGTTTGATGGCGCCAGTGTAAATCGCCAGATGAGATGCGTGTCGTTTGGCCCACCCTTCCAAATCAGAGAGGTTTCTGAAGAATCCAGTCACACAGGTCTCCCTAGAATTTGTCTCGTGCTGAGACGAACCATGCGAGGTGTTCCTCAAGTACCTCAGTCCCATTGAGCCACTCTCAACTGGATTTTGCCATAGGTACGTGAGACCTTGTCGTAGCGTCGGTTCCAGGTTCTCCTCATATGACTTGGTCTCTTCATCGCCGCAGTTCGCCCAAAATTGGCCTGAGCGGATGTGAACCAGATTATCGTAATTTGTGCCGACCAAATGCGGGCTGTCCGTCTCAGAGATTGAATCGAATGGTATAGCTGAAGACTTGTCCAACCCGAATAGGTCGTGAGCCGAAGCCGGAATTCGATCTCGCGCTGCGCCCCAGTAGGCTGAGCGCGTATGCTCAACGATGTTGGTCCCAGGGAGCCGGGCAAGGCCCGGTAGATAATCCAGACCCGAGTAATTTGTCTCCAGACGCGAAACTTGAGTCGTAAACCTCTCACACCAAAGCCCAACGCTTTGTCGATCCTCAGGGTGAAGTGCTTGATGAAGCTTTGCGAGGTTTAAACCCTTCAAGCTCTCTTCGTATCTCTCATTATTATCCCAGTAGCAAACAAATACTGTCGAATTGGGAATGTCGTCGCCGTCGAGTACATGAAAGTTTTCCACTGATCTGGGAGCATATTGGGGGTCCACAAGCCATTGTTGGATTTGTTCGACTATCTGAGACGAGATTCCTACCTGACCCGTATTGTTCCCCGCACGCTGTTGTACGCCAACATATGCAGTGAAAACTCGATCGATACCATCTGGGAAATTTGCGAGCCAACGAGGGACTGGGGGTTTGTAGTTTTTGGGCTGTCGTAGAGAAAAAAGCCGTGGGCAGGCCATGGTTTGTTGAGAAGTTAAAACAAAAGAAGATATTTTGGATTAGGCGATGAAAAACGGAAGCTATTGGGGACAAAAAAAGGTAGAACAGGAGAACTTATATGCTCCTGTGTGATGAAGGAAAAATTGCATTGGTAAGAGGAGTGAGGGACCCCAGGACTAGGGGCAACGTGACCCTGGAGACGGCAAACTGAGGAGGTTAAATTCTAAGTTCGGCTATTGCGGATCAGACTTAATACCGCCAAGTCATGATTTTGGATATGAGGCTAAACGTGTTGGTCGTCCCTCAATTTCTGGTTTCCAAGCTAGCAGAAGGTTTTGCCACTGGCCTATTGGACACGCTACTTTTCGTTTTAGGAACTTGACGGGAGTTGGTTGATGCATGAGGTTAACTAAAAACTTAACTTACATGATTGGACGAAAGTTGAGTGTTCTGTAGAAAGAAAAAAAATATAGTATACTGATTTCTCATACCCGCTTCCAGGGTTTAGTCCGCTAGATGACTGGCTGAGCCTTTTATTCTGATATACGGTAGCAGATAGTCCAGGTTACACCCGAGATTATCAGGAGCATGGAAGAACCTGAAGCTAAGCACAACTAGAAACATCGTGAACGACCCTGGGTATCAAACACGTGAGCTTGTCCTCGTTCTCATTCAGAATACAAGCAGTCAACCATCAACTATCTCACTCATCTTCCTCTGTACAAACTCCTCCATGCCACCCCTCTCCTCTTCAGTCAACAAAGCAACCCGATCCTCCATAGTCCCCTCCCCAAAGAACCTCCGATCAATTCGAGCCCAGTAGATAACATCAAACGCCCAACTCCGCCTAGCCGCATAACTAACCCAAAAATCACCCTTCTCCCAACTCTCCCGCATAAACGCAGATAGTCGATTCTCCTCTCCAATCACACCACGCGCAATCTCAGCATCTTCCCGCACGACCATCTCCTCTAGCCAGACCTCCAGCCGCTGCTCATAAGCCCGCGTCCAATCATCCAACCCCCGTTCCCAGTACTCTGGCCGTTCAAGGAGTAACCAGCACGGTGGCGCATAGACAAAGTCCGCGGGCGCGGCATATGAAAATTCCCAATCAATCGCACCACAGATCTTGTAGTCAAAGTCGGAATTGGCGAGGATATTTGCAGGCCGGAGATCATCACAATATAGCTTAAAGGGACCATTCTCAAAGCGACAGAGTCGTTTCTCCCGTGCTAGTTTCCGAAATAGACAACGTGCAATGTACTTCGTTCGACAGTCCTCTGCAGAGTCGATAGCATCGTGTTTCTGCGATGATAGATGAACCATGTGAAGCTCAGCCAAGACGAGGAAATATTCCGACCCGCTCGTGAATGTTCGCTGAGGTAAATCTTCCTGTGCAACACCGCCCACCTGAACGAGTTCGTTCATGTTGATGCTGAGCGTTCTATGTTTGACAACCCTCTCGTTATCGAGTTCATCGTTTTCATTATTGGAAATGCATCCGATGGCATTGAATGAACACTTTGCAACTTGTAACATCAACCCTGCCATATCACTGTACACAGATCTAAGCCTAGCAGGTGCAATATCCGGATCAAGAATTGGGCGTTCTTCGATGGGTATTCCGGGGGTATTCAGCGCATCAACCAAATCGGCATTATTGTCAATGTACTCCATAATAATGAACGGGCCTAGTTGAGCGGGACTCTGGTCGGTCATGCCATAATGCAATATATGCGGGACGCGGATGTCAGTGTGTCGCTCGAGAAAGCGCATGACTGAGACTTCGCGCTGGACTTTTTCTTCGGGGAAGACTGAGTATCCTGGTATTGGAAGGCGGATAATTGTAGATGCGCCGTCTAGGAAGCAGAGGCGGATCACCATATTGAACGAGCCCTTTTGCGGTGGAAAGAGCCGGTCTGCGATGCCTTCACGGTGATGCTGGATCAGAGCTGTCATCTCTTTTATGGCGGCTTGGTTGAAGAGTTTGCTTTTCCATGAGGCTAGGAGTTCGTCGGCTTTGTCCCAGAGGACTTCGTCGAAGAACATTAGCTTGCCCCTGTAGATTGGGGGTAGAGGGCTTGGTCGCATTATTTCGTAGTGGGATGAAAGGGAAGATGTGATTTGTTTACCCCGCGAGGTACAAAGACGACAGTCTATATGGAGATGTTTGAGTCTTCAAGTGTTTCCTGTGACCCTATAAATCCCCGAGTGCTGACATATCTATTTTAAGCTTGAAATTAGTCTAGTGGGGTCGTGAGGGGCATTGCGTTGCTATAAAATTGTCTATTTGGGGGTTGAGAGACTGCAAAATAGCAAATAGCAAGCGTTTCATGATGCTTTTATCTCAACTTTCGCTTTCGCCCACCTCACAACCTCATCCGACTCCTCATTTTTAGTAATACACTCAGCTAGATTCTTCACAATCACTTCCCCAGCCACTCTGGCCCACCACATCTCTTCAAGACGGCAAGGGCGAAGATACCGTCCAGGATATAATCTGTAGTAAAACCCATCTCTGGAATTACAACCCGCCACAGTTCTCGGATCTGGGGCTTAGGTGGTAACGTCGCGAAGGTGGAAACTGTAAAGTGGAGGAGGAGTACTTAAACATTGGAAATTTTTTGCATAAGGCGCGGATGGATAACATATGGTTAAAAGCTCCCGGGTCGCCTCATCGGCCTATTACCCCCGGTGAGGGCACTGACACCGCTCCTTCCATGCATTTGGAGTTTAGCTAATAGGTACACCTTCTCGGTCTCTAGACCAGTTGCTAAGATT
>ERZ1673737.2736-NODE-2736-length-14415-cov-4.144568_pt1 | contig 14415 bp, 20 predicted proteins | sample MGYA00580211_ERZ1673737 | MGnify/ENA primary metagenome ERZ1673737 (study PRJEB41218, sample SAMN15661789) | gut metagenome | host: Homo sapiens | place: Canada: London | collected 2015-08-20/2019-03-30 | study: EMG produced TPA metagenomics assembly of... | reverse complement strand
CATAGCAGCAATCCACTGACCCCACGACGTGGCGAACAGGAAGAAAAAGAAGAACATGATGAAGCTGTATCCTGCCGCGAATCCAAGTGGCAGTCCAACCATGAAATAATATAAAATGAAGAATACTACTCCACCGATGATAGCGTAGGGGATTTCAGCGACGATTTGTGCAGTAGAGAAAGCAACCCAGCTGTATACACCACTGGGGCCTTCTCTCGCTAGCCAAATATCACGATTGAGGATGAACCGCATGGATATGGCATTGATAAACTCGGGTACCAGCATAAGAACTAAGAAACAAGAGAAAGCCTTCGACTGCAGATCCGTTGCACTATTCCCAATCTGGAGATAGGTAAGGCCGTTGATTAGGGCGTGCAGGAAAGAAGCGTAGAGACGTGAGTAGGGATATTCAGCCGTTCTCCAAAACTGGCGACAGGTTCGTTGGGTGAGGAGTTTAATCTGGCGACTGAGAGGTGGGAGACGTGGTGCTGTAGAGGATGTGCGAGTGTTGTTGGAGCGGATACAGGCGATCTCGTTCTTTACTTCCTTGCATTCTTGGGAATCGCGCCAGACAGATGCCCAGCTTACCTGGTTTCCGGAGGATTTCATGCCCTCGACGACTACCTCGATGAGAAAATCGGCTGCATTGGTGACTTTCTCTGGAATGTTGCCGTGCTTTTTGAAGTAGTCGAAGATTGCATAGCCAGATTTACCGACTGGGCCGAAGTAGTATGTGCTGCCACCGGGACTCAAGGCAAGGACACGGTCGAACTGTACCTGTTAGCCTTGATCTATACTCTGCAATTACTGCATGCATACCTCTTCGAATTGCTGCTGGTTAGCTTGGTGAATGGTACAAAGAACCGCCAGTCCCTGGTTTGCCAGACGCCGAAGAAGAGCAACGATACTAGTCGCGCCTTGGCTATCGAGTCCACTTGTCGGCTCATCCAGGAAAAGAAGTAACTTGGGTCTGGCGCAGAGTTCCACTCCGATTGTCACGCGCTTTTTCTTTTCGATATCCAGCGATCCAATGATGGCGTCTTGCAGTTCGAACAAGTCAAGCGTGTGAAGCACAGTTTGCACATATGACAGTTTCTCTGCATCTGAGACCTCGTGACTTTGACGGAGGTGGGCAGAGAATTCAAATGCTTCGCGGATGGTACTGCTTTCGTCGTGAATATCCATTTGCTGGCAATATCCAATCTGTCGGTTGAAGGATTTGTCAATCGAGTGGTTATCCACGAACAATGAGCCGGACAAGATGCCAGGGCTTTCTCTTTGAGTGAGTGCAGTCAACACTGGTATTGGTCAGGTAATGGAATTCATATCAGTCGGAAAAGGTCTTACATGTTGACTTTCCTGCTCCCGAGGCACCCACAAGAGCAGTCAAAGTGCCTGGCTTGCAGTAACCATTAACACCGTCCAACAACTTTCGGCTTTCTTTACCAATCTGAACATTGAGCTCAAGATCAGACCAGGTGAAGGTAGACTCCGTGGCCGTGATGGTCTGATCAGGCTTGCTTTCGTAACCAGCAGGTGGTGCCCTCGGATCTACCGAAACAGGAGCCTTCTCTTCATCATACTGGGTCTTCTTCTTTCGCTTGAACAGCTTTTGCGATCCTTTGTATTGAATCGGTCCGGCACTGTCCAGTTCCCATTCAAGCACTTCACTCAGCCAACAAGTGAGACCAATGAAAACAATAGTAAATAGACAGAGTATACCAAAATTGCGCCAGACATTGCTGTAGTAGAACCCATACTTGGCAGCCAGATAGTCATCGCCGTTGACGACGGTACTGCCAATCTGACTACCGGCATAAGCACAAGTCTGGTATGCAATATCGGTATATTCAGAACCTGCTGGAACAATAGATCCAGTGGCACAAACAAAGTTGAGATTGTGAAATTCAGCAGCCATGACTGCCTCGTAGGTGTATAGAGCGGGGGTCGTATACGCGATCCATCCAACCCAGGGCACATCTTGGATCATTTTATCGACTGATAAAACGTAGCCACCGAATACGATGCAGAACAAAACAGAGACGCCGCAGTAGCGGAGGGCAACTTCGAAGTTCTGAGACAGGGCGGCGAACACGCGGAATTGGGCAGTCAGGCAGATTGTGCACATGTAGATGAGGAGAAAACTGATGAAGAAGGCACCGGCCTATACGGTTTTTAGTAGATCTTTGGTAGCAAAAGGTTCGTCACTCACGTTAGATTGAAGACCGGCCAAAAAGTACATGACAATGAGGTACAAGAATGTGAGAAGAGCAGAAACAACCATATCAGAAAGAACCCGAGCTAAGCAGACAGCACTTGGCCGCACGAAGGCGAGTTTCTTCTGTCGATTAAGAATATCCCGACCTTGCATGGCTTCTTCCAGTTCCGACATCTGCAGCCAGGCCAGCAAAATGGATGAGTAGAAGAGTACACCCCCACGGGCGTACATACCCTCGGTTGTCTGAGGCAAGTCGTAAAACATGGATCCAATCAATAGACCGTAAACGACACAAGAAATTAATTTGATGTATAGCGGACTCAGATGCCCCTTCAACTGCCACATCTGCCGCTTCGCACAAAGCTCAACCTGTCGGAACAAGGAAATGGTATACGGCGACTTGGAAGAAACAAAGCGCGACTTATCACTCTGCACAGTCTTCTTGAATTCTTCAATACTGCCACACTCCGAGTCCAAAGCGCCGGGTGCTTTACCACACTTCTGATCTTCGTAACTTCCAACTGCAGTCTCGATCTTGGCGAATGCAGCGCTCTGGCGGAAAGTAACCTCGAGTTCGACTGGACCTTTAGGGGCACGATCTTCCCATCCAAGACGGAAGCGTCGGCGCTCCGGGACCGTGATGCTAGTCAGGAAGTCAGAGGTGGTCTGCATGTCGGCGCATTCGTAACCGAGATCTTCAAAGTAGCGCTTTGCCTCATTCGCCGGTCCTTGGTAGAGCATGCGCCCTTCATCAATGAGAAGCACCTTGTCCACAAGCTCATAGATAGCATCAGACGCTTGGTAGAGAGTGAGCAATGTCGCTTTGCCACAGGTGTCGGTCATAATGCGCAAACTGCGAGCATAATCAAGAGCAGAGGACGCATCCAATCCTCTGGTCGAATTATCCCAGCATGCCACAGATGAATCACTAGCCAGAGATTCAATGATGGAGATTCGCTTACGCTCTCCTCCCGACACACCGCGAATATACTCATTGCCAACCAAGGTGTCCATGGTATGCGTCATTCCAAAAACACGGCCATAGACCTCGAGATATCGGGGGATCCGGTCTCGGTACCGTTTGGGCGTCTTACTCTGCAAGGCAAATTCAAGAGTCTGCCTTACATTCAGCGTCGGGAAATGCACATCGTCCTCCGGGACGTATGCCACCGCACCACGGTAGTGCTTTCGGACTTCTTCTGGGCTGAGGCCGGAATAGTCGATTGAACCGGTCACTCCTAGGAAGGAGGAGTGATGGCCAGCGATGGTGCGGAGGAATGTTGAACAGCCTGCACCGGGGCGTCCGAGAACACTATACCCTCGTTAAACTGTGTAGTGTATAGAGAAGGTTGATAAACTTACAGCATAATCTCGCCACTGTGAACGACACCAGACAGGTCCCGAATCAATTGCCGGCCCTCTTGGGGATTTTTCTTCGTTATCCACGGCTGGATAGTCCACTCATAGATATCCTGCATAGTCAGGGTACGCCAGAGTGCCGTGCCGAGAGTCTTGACATCTGCATGGCTATCTCCCTCGCCCCAAGTTGAAAGCGACTGGAAGCAGACACCGAGGTTTGAGCGTTTCTTGCCCTGAACTTGTTCCTCGAGGAACTTGTCAAACGACGAATGAGGTTCCGGGTACTTTTGATTTGAGAGACTTTTCTCCGTCAAGCTGCGATGAATATCGGCGATGGCGTCCTCGTCTTCATGCGAGACCTGCACTCTCGGTGGGCCGTTGTTGCTAGAGCTAGAAGCAAAGGAAGCCGTATGCTTCGGTTGCGGGTGAGGGTGAAGAGGAGCGGGCATGTTGACCCTTAGTCGATGTTATAAAGAGCAAGTAGAAGTTCCCGAACACAACATTATATGAAGTTATTGCAAGAAAAACGACGAACTAGAGAGAATCATATTTATAGGAACAAAACCTGAGCCAATCCAGCTGGACCAAAAGGGCAGCCAAGATGCGACGCCTTCACTAGAACTAAGCTGAAGCATGGGCCAATCCGAACGGCCATGTAAAAAAGCAAAAGGGCACCGATGGACCCAGCGAGCAGATCTGATGCACGTCGGACATAATAGGACCAATCAGATGGTGATCTGGGGTGTGTCCACGAGGGTCTTCATTCTTTTCCCCGAGTTTGGCAGATATATGGCACTGGGCTTCACTTTCTGGCGGATTCCGCGGCCACCGCGCGATAGTATGGCAAAAAGAGGAAGCCAAGACGAGAGGATGATCCACCAGTCTGTCGGCCACAGTCCACTGTAATCCACAACCGCCCATTGTTGGTTGTTCATTGGAGAAAATTCGGATCGGAACCAAGATTCGCTTTTTTCGCGGCTAACTCGTGTACTTTCCGAGTGTTTCGCCGGAGTACATTGTACATTAGACATGAAGTTACTTGTGGTCTAGATCTTACATGATCTACCAGTTTAGGCCCATTATTATTCACTTTCATATCATTGGAATAGACAAGGCTGACTCATCACAGGTACTGTGCTGTCACAGTTTTGACGCCTCCAAGACGTGCAGTAGTCCAGAGTCTCGAGTCCTGTTCTCCAAGTTATCCCCCGCAGTGCCAATGCGCCTACAGCTCCACTGACGAAGCCTTGCAGGATCAGGCCTTCACGTGGTCTTGACAGGGTTGGTTCCTGACCAAGTTTGAGCTGAAGTATGTAGAGACAAAGATCGTAACATAAGTTGTCCACACGTGTGCGGTGTGCGCCTCCCGCGCGATTCGCGGACTATATTCAACGCACGGCCGGAGTACTTCTGTGCACACTGTCATCGCCTGAAGTTCTATACAAATCTATATATCACCTAGGTACTCCTATCTACGTACAGGGCTTCGTTTTGGAAAATTGGAAGATACAAGGTCAAGATGTGGGTCGTCTCATTGCGCGCTAAACTTGACTGAAACTAACTTGTATTCCGGATCTCCATTGGAGATTTTTCAATTGGAGCATGTACATGGGCACGTGGGCAATGCTATATACATGTAGTTGCTAGTGTTTCAATTTATAGCTTTGAGTGAGATCCATGAATGCTAGGTAAGCTACCTAATATCTTGTTAACTGATTAAGTTGGCATTACAATGGAATGATGTACCATATATAGCTTGCCCAAGACAAAATAATACGCTATATATACGATATACAGATATAGTGTGCTTAAATGAACTGCTAGATTCCAATTTCAGCAATTTTATATATAAGCTCGAGAGAACAACCCAATAGACGTTTACAATAATTACCCTTACTAAAGCGGTTTAGCCTTTCCCGAGCTCCAGCTCCTCCGAACTCACAACCTCCACTTGCACATATCCTCACAAATGCTCTACAACGCCCTCATCCGCACCCACCACATAACCTCCCGCAAAAAGGTCGCCGCCCTCAAACGCGCCGCAGATACCCACCAATGTGCCGTGCTCCTCCGGTCCGGCGGGTGTCCGGGCATCATGTATGTAGAGGGCGTGGGAAAGGATCGCGTGGAGATGTGGGTGGATGTTGTGAGGAAGTTGCGATATAAGGATTTTCAATTGGTTACGAGGCCTGGCGTTGTGGATGTGGAAAAGGAACCGGGGGAGAAATCGGGGAGTGGAAAGGAGGACAATCAGATGGGCAAGGACAAAGGTTCGAGCGTGGGATTTGGGATTGCACTCGGTCTCAATGAGGTTGAGAGTGTCAAGGAGTTTGGGAGTTTTATGGCCAAGAGGGGAGTGTGGAATTGGTGGAGGAGGGGAATGGGATATGCGTGATGCATCGCACATTGATTGCATGGGTTTGGTGTATGTTACTTTTCTATGATATCCCTACGATTCGGTTTACTTCAATGGCATCATCAAGTCATCTATATTTTGGCAACCTATACACCATATCAAGCCAAACGCCAATCCAAACGCCAATCCCATATTGTACAATGAGGTTTGCTCAAACCGGCGCTGGGTAGCTGAGCAACTTACAGACCTCCTATAACGCGTTAGCAGAAGACAAATAAACCCCTTGGATTAACATACCTTTCGATTCCTCCGATACTTATCATAGATCATCTTCCAGATCTCACGATCTCGACACCCACTCTCCTGCGGCGTCCCAGGGTTCTCATTACACTTAGGCTGCTCCTTCGCCAACATATCCTGCGGCCACATAACCCAAGGTTTTGGAATAGGCCAATCCGAAAAGTGAATGAACTTGGCCTCAGCCAACGCGCGATCCGGATCCCACACCTCGTGGTCATTCCCCAGGAATCGACTATGATCCTTTGTGCGGAACTCGCCCGATAGCAGACCATACTGCCGATGTGGGAGAACCATCGCCGAATCCCCGTACATGTCATTCAATAGCTCCATGTCATACCGGTGATCGGTCAGGTTCATCTCGACCTGACCGTTCTTGGCGGGCTCGGAGGCTCCGGCTACAACAAGGTATTCGCGGTAGGAAGGCTGGATGACGACTAGTAGGGATGATAGGATTTTCTTTTCCGGGAGGAGCCAGTAGGCGCGTGGCATTGCGACTGTGGTGGGAGGAAGGAAGAATAGCTCGTCCATGGTTTGGAGGAGGATCACGTCGGAGTCGAGGTGGATGACTCGGTCGTATTGGGATTCACCAAAGGCCATGAGCTTGGTGTTGCTGGTATCCCATGAGGACTCAGAACCAGCACCTAGTCAATGAATGTCAGTTGGAGTGTTCCAAGGAGTGAGCGAGCGCAATCCCGATTTCAACTCACCAGATGGATTCTTGATTCCTTCAATCTTGAGAGGGATAAGCACGACATTGTACTTGTACTTCGCCTCCAGCAACAGCTGGCTCACCCGATCGGTATCATCCTCAACAATGAGATCCCACTCCTCCGGATAGAACAGCACGCGATCCGCTTTACTCCCGAGCCGATGCAATGCCTCGAACACCATCAAGCAATTGCACATGTAGACCTCGGAGGTAGCATACTGGGTATAGGCAAAGCGCGTCCAATCCACCTCGTCGTAATGGATATGCGGTAAAGGTGGCGGTGGAGGTCGTTCACGGCGCTGCCACATGATAAACAGGACCAGGATGGCGATTGTGATCCATGTTCGGATGCGACGTAGCTGTCGCTTGACTATTAAGAGACATGGCTCATCGGGGATGTCGAAGAAGTCCTCTTCCGAGGCGTTTGAGCTCCGGCGATAAGGGAAGCTCTTGGGCGGCATTATGTTGGAGAGTGAAGCTGACGATTGCGCGTCTCTTATGGAGACACGTGACGGTTATGTCATCGCGTTTCCATGTGAGATCTTTATATAATTTATCTGATTGTTCGGAAGACCATTTTATATTCCTCTCTATATTCAATCACATCAACTCACAGCCATTTGGTGACGCTGTCACTGTTTGGGGGATGCCCAGCCCGAACAACACCAGAATTCCAACATCTTCCAATACCACCAGCCCACATATCGTCCATCGAGAGACAAGTCGAATCCTAGGGATAGGATGGGACTTTACTAACCCTAAGAACTTCCTCAAAGAATCTCTCTCCTTGCCAAAGCTCAGAGGTGCAGCCTCCATGTTCTTTCTAGCAACCCTCGTCTTTGGCAAATGATCCTGAACATCCCAAGCAACAGTCCCCAGAACAAAAATCCCCATGAGTGCCGTCCCAGTCGGCCCCAAATAATTAACTCTAGTAAACAGCGTCGCAATATCTAACAGCAGACCCCCAGCAATGATTATTATCCCAGTCAACCCAAAATGATAGTGAATAAACTCATGCCCCGCAGCCTGAATAATCTGATCCTCGTCATACTCATGCAAACACACGAAAATTGCAAAGATGGCTATAGAACTCGTGAGGAAGAATTGCGACGAGTATGCGACTAGAGCGCTGGTCGCGAGAGCCGTTGCATGTATCAGGTAGGGCGAATTGTGTTTGGAGGGTTACGGTGCCGGCGAAGGTCGAAAGGAGGTCTGTATAGAAGCGTTTGCGTAGTTTAGGTCGAATTATGATAGTATATAGTATGAGGTATATTTTGTTTCGTGATTGACCATTGGAATATATTCTGACTTCTATATATACTATCCTTTGTCGAATATTCCGTAACGGGTGCATATACAATACTATATTTGTCTAGGCTGCTCTACCAAGAAGCTGACAGCGTCGACACAGCCAAGCAAGAGTGATAGACGATGCTTATTGCTGAGGCTGCAGTGTTTCGTCACAGATCGGCAAGCCGACTTTGAGATATCCTGTCTGATCGGCGTCAGCTGTACATGTAGGTCGGCTTAGCCACTTTGTGTGCGTTGAGGTCTGCGGGTTGAAATATAAGCATAAATAAGTTACATCTGTGCCTCGAAGAAATGGAAGTCCGAATGTATCTACTCTATTCATAATCATGTTCGCACGATATACTAGGCCGATTCAACGAAGAATCGGCAAAAATACATATACTAAGCAGTTTTAGGCGGGACAAAAAAGGTCGTGGCTGAAATATCAGTACATCTCTCTCCTTGATGCTGACAGCAAGTAGGTGTGCAAAAAGGCGAGACCTCTCGGCGGGTTTACATGTGGCATCAACGACCAGCTTCCTGAGTACATCAAAGTAGTCAAAGTTATTCATCCATATTATGTACCACAGGTCTATATACTACATCAAGGCCAGATCCATGTTCATATAAAACCTCAGTGATACCCCCTTTCCGATTGCCTCTCACCACCATCAGGCAACAACCTCGCTCCACCAGAAGACGTAGACCTCCCATCATCAACCCGAACAACAATATCTGTCTTAACAGTAACACACCCATCATTAAGATGTTCAGGCATCTTAGCCTTGGAAACACGGCTCTCAGACCGTTCATGTTCATGCCCATCCCACTGACAAGCAGGGTTCTCTTCATCATTCGCGTTCAGGTTCGTTCCCATTATTGACGAGTCTAGCCATTGGTCCTTGGCGCGGGCCCGGCGGCGTTTTAGCTCTGTGTCTTGGTCTTGATTATCTGTTGAACGGGAGCGTGACCAGTAGCCATGTGAGCGGCCTTCGCGTCTGTGGTCGACGAAGGCACGGAGGAAGAGACGTGCTACTGGGGCACAAGAGGCGAGAAGGATGCTGTAGTTTTCGATTCTGGGAGGGGTTAGTATGTGATAGATATGAATAATTTGGGTATATGTGGGCGTTTTTGGCTGTACTTACTTTACCCAGAGGACAAAGGTTACAATGTTGTAGGTGAAGTCTGCCCTGTCACCGAGGGATTTAAGTTTCTGGAAATTGTGTTAGCTGTTGCATGAACTCACAAAGCCATGGCACTTACATATGTCTTTACAATAGAGGCGCAGCCAGAGAGAATTAGTGGTCCGCTGAGAGTGATGGTCTGCCAGATACGACGGGATCGCACACTGCCACTGATCCTGCCAAATTGGGACCAGAAGGATAGGTTAGGGTTGCGGTGGAGGGTTCGCAGGAAGAACTGCCATAGTTCCACAGCTGCAAGAATAGCGAGGAAGTAATCAATGACAGTGTTGAATCCTTGTATCGATCAGTATAAAGAATGAAATCTGGATAGATTTAGTTTCGCACCTCCTTGCACAAAGCCAACAGTTGCTTGGACAGTCGGTGATTGGCATTTGACGGAGCCATCCTCTGGTAGAGGAGTCCACATATAGTGGAAGTATTGTACTCGATTAGTCTGAACAACATTAGTATAATTGAAGCAGGGCCATAGAGGATACGAACCGCGTAGTATGGATTTGGGCCGCACTGGACAACAATCTGAACAATAGTGACCATATTGGCTACAAGCTGTACAATAGCACAGACAATGATAGATATACGGATCTTCTTGTCGCTTGCAGCGAAGCAAGTCAGCAGAAACCACATCATGCCTGTACGAGAGACCATGGCTGAGCTGACGGCCAATGGCTGGGACAAGAAGTCCCATTTCATGGCATGGAATCTTTCTTCATTAGACAAGTAGAAGAAATGGCGACCAAGACCCCAATTCGCACTAGAGTGGGTTAATATCAGCCGTTTACTAGTGAATAAGCAAACTCACCTCTTCTGGATAAAGGCCATATGGCTTACATCGAAGCCATAAGCGACGAGGAAGAATAAATCTTCAATACCCCAGATTCGCCCGGGCGCAGTGACCTGAGGCAAAGCCCAGCGAACCCATATTTTGATGGCATAGCGGAACAACAATGCCACGCCTACTATGGCCGTAAGGGCCTGAGTAAATTAGCTTATACCCTGTAGAGCCAAGAATATGACAGCATACCCAGCAGGCCTCAAACGTACCCGTCCCTATCAAACATCAGTCGTCACATCCACAGTCATGGCGCCACGCGCAAACATGAAACATACCAATATCAACATCCCCCTCAGCAGGCCTCGGAATTTCCATGATGAAGATGAATCGCAGGAGCGAGACGTGTCAAGTGTCAAATTTCAAGTGTCAAGAGAGGTTGGCGAGATCTTGCAGCGCGAGTAGCCAATTCAAATACTCCTCATTGCATGGATACGATGGAGCAGTGACAGAGTGATGTGGGCGCGCATGGATGCGCATGGAGATCAGATATATCAGAACTGGACTGGCACAAGGTTTGTACTGAAGGTTCTCGGAATGAATTCCATGCCTGTGTCTCTCGCGAACAGGTCTATAGGTCAGAAGCTGGACCAGATCAGCGACACTAGGACTGGGGCCGGGGAGAGCCGAAGACATACATGACAGGGTCTCTAAACAAGGGATGAGAATCAGGGCCCGCCACACAGACGTTGGGGCTATTGATTCGAGAGAACTGGTCCCCTGTGGAAAGGAAAGATTGCTGCGTGATCCGTAAGAGTTCATGCACGTCCAGCCCAATCCGAGTATAGGGAAAACCTTCTCATCACAGTATTTCCACATCGACTGGCAAATTACCCAGTCCATCCCCATAGACCATGTGGAGACGTGATACAGGTGACATTCCAGAGTATATGCAAGAGCCATGTTGTATCAGCAAGGGATGTCAGACTGAGAGTCAATAGCGTAACCCGAAGGCGTGGGAATGGGACAACAAACGCTATGTGGTGCACAGTCACATCTGAAAACTACTGTAGCACAATGTGTTGTATGCCCCTCTTCTCTTAGATCTAGAGAGCATAGATGTAGATACAACAAGTTGATCGCGGGTCTGGAAATCTCACTCTCAGACCCTCAGATCGGCGTTGGCGCGAACTATGGAGTGTTGATCCTTTGTTGATCACTTGAACAATAAGCTTCAGGTGAATCAATGTGATGAGTCTGAGTGGATGCATCGAGTGATATTGACACGGATTGAATGGTAATGCCACGGCGGAGGCTTAATTATCGCGAACTATGAGCTAGGAACTATCCCGCCTCATCTCAACCAACGACTCGCCAGCCTTGACATACGCTTCAAAGGTCACTTTCAGTCCGGTCAACCCCGCTATTTGCCTCCACTCCTCCGGACTCCGTTCACGTCCACCATACAAGGCAATCATACTCGCATGAAGCGAGGTGTAAGTCAAATTCTTCGCGTACTCAATGATGAGGATCCGCGACCCAGGCGCCATCGCCTTAGAAATCTTCTGCAACAAGGCCACAGCATCCAAATCAGGCAAGTTATGCAGGATATGCTGCAGGGAGTAAACACGCGCACCGCGGATAGGCTGCTCGCTAGACTCCTTGTAGTTCCACTCCATGAGACGCACACCAGGCACACTGTCAATCTCGGCATTGAACTCCTGCACGATAAGCTCATCCGCCGTCAGCTGTGGGTAGACAGCCTGGACTTCAAGGAGGAGCTCGCCTCGGCCGCCACCAATGTCGACCATTGCAGCCGAGCCCGGGTTCCCATCCATGGCCAATGCACTGTCCAGATCGTATCCCATAGACTTGACCCGCTCGGGGAATGTCCCGAACTTGAAAAACTTACCCACCATGAAATGGTTGAAGCTGTCCATGCGGCCTTGACTCTCCATGATAGAGTACGTGTGCTGTGCAGCCAGCTCGGGCTGGCCCATCAGCCGATACGCGTATTGCAAGGGGCCATCTGCGTCCGCGAAGGGGTAAGCAAAGTTTGTGTCCTGGAGCTTTTTCATAAGGAATGCTCCAGCCATCAAGCCCTCGGTGGTGCTATGATCATTAGTGTTGTGCCAATGGCGCATATGCAGGGGGAACAAACAAGTGTAGGGCGCCATGTTGGGCAGAGGGCATGGCGACCATGTGCTTCGTGATGGCATTTGCACTGAACCTGTCCTCGTCCACGCGCTCGACCAACCCCAGCCCAGCCATGATGTAGAGCGTGTCCGCTGCAGAAAAGCCGTGTCAGTATCTAGTCGGGCTAGTAATCGGGGCTTGGCCTACAGGCTAATCTGGTACCTATACCCCTTGTCAGTATAACAGTCCAAATAACAGCAACAACAGGATAAGGAGTGCATAATAAGCAGCCCAACCAACAGGCGTCAAACACGTACTCAGCTCTGGCTCATTGTTGTCTCGGGCTTTGATGCGTGCATTGCAGGTCGTTGTCACCTTCTCGGCACTCGCCGGACTACCAAGGCTCACAAGAATATCAAAGAGATCAAAGTGAATCGCGACTGGTACAAATCCCAACGAAGCAGGCTGCGACCGAGTTAGATGATAAACACGCCTGTTCTGTGGTTACACTTACCACTGTGAGGGTTGCTGCGAGCGCTGCACCGGGCGGCGCAACGGGGGCGGGGGATGATAGGCCCAGAAGACTGGCTATACGAGTTAAAAGAGACATTGTGTGCCTAAGACTGTAGAGGAAGTTTGTGGAAATAAATCTTACTATACGGAGAACGGAGTAGTGGATGGCTTTCTATCTATGAAGTATACAGTACAGAGGATCTGCGACCGGCTAGAATTCCGAACAATTGGAGGCTTCATGTTTGTAACTTGCACTTGTCACTAGCTAAACTTGGGCAATCCCACCCTAATCCCACCCTGCACAGAAGGATTTCTCGTTGGGCTATTATTGGACGAATGAAGCCGGGGGGTTATGCGCAAGCAAGGGGCGTCACAAACCTGATCGGCAAAGTAAAGCCGAGAACTTGGAAGTGCATAGAAGGAGGTAAATTGTACAGAGAATTAGTTATGGCGTTGCATGCAAGGATCGACTAGTGTGCTTTGTTAGGGGCCCGGGATGTGATAGATTCATTCGTGTATACTTTCTGATCCAACAGATCTCAGGCTCGATGGATCATCCTCTTTGATCTCTCCGACGCCATTCTCCCAGTCTCTCGGGTTTCCATTTTGATCTCATCTGCGCGACAAAAGCCACGCGAGATTCCATGTGTCGAATCCGAAAACCGCCTATGCATAAAACCTTCGGTGCCCGTCACACAGAAGAAAAGGAAGATCTTCATTCCTTCTTCTGCCTCCTTGCCTGACTATCGATTTTTCGGAATTATCTTCCTTAATTCGGATCTATACCAGGTATAGGTAGTGTGTATAGTACTGTACTATGGAGAAGTTATTCACGATCGAAAGCATGCACGACATGGAGAATGCCAGTCCATCGCAGTCCTATGAGATTCGGGACTTTAAGGATGAGTCTGAGTCCAGGGATTCCCTGAATCCTAGAAATTGGAGCTCAACGAGGAAAACCTTGCTCTTCATATCGCTAATGACCAGTTCGTTGCTGGCGGATGGGTATGCACATCTCGTTCACAACTTCCCACTCAGGCATGAGAATTTGAATTCTGACTGAGTTGGATCGCAGGGCAATGGTCTGGGGTTCTACTCTGATCACTGAGCAAGCCATGGATTGGGACATTAGTATCACCCATTCGGCGACGAGTATGAACTATGGCATCCTGCTTCAGGGCTTTGGAGGTATCTTTGCAGTGCCGCTTATTGAAGCCTACGGTCGGTGAGTAGCTTGCTTTGCTGTATATGCACATGCGTTATCTGCCTTGTTCCATTGCAGGATTACTCTTGCTGACAGCTGCATGCAGTCTGCCGATCTGGCTATGGCCTCAGGTGATCACCATGTTCATGGTATTGGGTGCTACGCTTTCCAATGACTGGTCCACTTTCACGACCTTCCGATCCTTGCAGGGTCTGTTTGGGACTGTGCCTCAGGTTATTGGTCTTCCCATTATTCACGATATGTATACCTCGGCTGGTATGTTGTCTCATCTACCACTAGCAACCTATACTAATCCCACTGCAGAATGGCCGCGTATGATCAATATCTGGTAGGAT
>ERZ1673737.2735-NODE-2735-length-14417-cov-5.376062_pt1 | contig 14417 bp, 13 predicted proteins | sample MGYA00580211_ERZ1673737 | MGnify/ENA primary metagenome ERZ1673737 (study PRJEB41218, sample SAMN15661789) | gut metagenome | host: Homo sapiens | place: Canada: London | collected 2015-08-20/2019-03-30 | study: EMG produced TPA metagenomics assembly of... | reverse complement strand
ATTTCAAGATCTTTTAATCCCAAAATAAGACTTGAAAGCTGTTAAGAAGATCCAAAGTTTAGGGGGGGACTTCGGATCAGATTAAATGATTACGTCAGATCTTCTTAGTGCTTGCATTCATTAGTAAGGAGAGGAAGTCAACAGATCGGTGCCGTAAAAAACTAATCTTTAGCTTCCAGATATATAGTTTAATCTGCTAGCTATTGATTTTTTACATAATCCCTAAGAGGTGGAGAACTTATGAGGGATTATGTTAAGACTTAATGTTGAGATTATATAAATATCCCCTCACTTTAATGTGAAGGAATAGGTTCCAAAATCATTGTTACATAAAGTAATGCAAGATTAAGATTGACTTTCTCCCCTTGCTTTAGCAGGGGAGATTTCAAAAAAGCTTGTCAGTTTAGTATGACAGTCTTATTTTTAATAACGATCTCTTCTTTTGCGACCAGGGCGTGGAATAAAGACAAAGACCACACCTATGATAGCTCCACCTAAGGCTATTAGGGCACCTTGCAACCACCACCGCATCTGCATATCAAGATCGCGAGTTTCTAATTTATCTGCATATTCGCGTCTTTGTGTATCAAGTTTTTGGATAGTTGCAGTTTTTTCACTATCTGAGGCTTTTAATTGAGCATTTTCTTTCTCTAAAATAGCAAGCTTAGAGCTAGCGCTAGCATAGTCTTGAGCTAATTGAGTATCATAATTTGCCAGCTTATTTTCAAGCTCATTTACACGAGCTTGCAAAATATCTACTAAAGCTTTACCACAAGGCTCTTGCTGAACATCATTAGTTTGCATCCAAATCTGTCCGTTTTCATCTTCAACTAAGACAAATCTGCCGTTATCGCTATAGCGGATAAATTTGAGTTTATCGCCAACATTTTTTGAACCTTTAATTCGATAGTTAGTACCAGGACCTGAACGCGTCCAGACATTAGCTCTATCTGATACATAAACGTCGCTATTGGCAATAAGAGGTTCACTTATTGCCATTTGAGGACTTAGCGCTAAAGCAAGCAACAAGGTGCCTGCGATTTTAGATAAACTTTTAAACACAAAACATTCCTTTGAAAACATGATAATTCAATTTTAGCACAAGCTATAAAAAGAGACATTTACAGAGATATTTTAAGTAAATAGCTTTTTTATATCTCAAAGATAAAAAAATGTTAGGTAATAGTTAAATTCTTTTACTTTAATTTAAAGATCTAATAGACAAAGTTTGCTAAGATTTCAAAAAAGGGGATTTATATATATGAATAATAAAGAAGTTGAAATTAAATTTGGTGTTTTAGGTGAACCTGATAATCTGATGAAGATTTTAAATAGCTTTGGTAAGGTTACAGGTGAGCATGTTGATACTTTATCTAATACATATTTTGATACAGAAGATCAACGTTTGTTTGCTGTTCAAGCAGGCGTGCGTATTCGTCGTGCATCTCAATATACAGAGCAAACTTTAAAGGTAAAAGGTGAAAATATCGCCGGTATTCATACTCGCGGTGAGTATAATATTCAAATTCCTAATGACACAAAGATTCCTAATTTATCTTTATTCCCTAAAGAGGCTTTTGGTCCAAAATGTGATCTCAAAAGTATACAAGAGCAGTTAAAAGCAGTCTGTCAGATTGATTTTACCCGCCGTAGTTTTGATTTCGAAGTTATGAATAGTACTTTTGAGGTTTGCTATGACCACGGTGGCATTAAATTAGCTGATGGCTCTTATTATCCAATCAATGAGCTTGAGGTTGAATTAAAAAAGACATCAGTTAGCGATGATGAAATTGTGATGTTATTTAGCACTTTGTCATCAATTTTTGCTGAGCGCGGTTTGCCTTTAGTCTTAGAGCCTTTCTCTAAGATGCATAGAGCTACAGTATTATTGCAAAACCGTCGTAACTCTCTAGATTTTTCAAATATGGCGCAAACTACATCTTTAAATGATTATATTTTAGAGCTTATAAAGAGTTTTGAGCGCTTATACGGTCTGTTCTTAATCAAGCACGATCCCTTAGTTTTCACCTATTTAAATTCAACCCTCTATACCATGATAAGAGCTTTAAAACAGCTTAAAAAATCAGGAAAAGTGGCCTTCACTGAAGGAGAACGAGAGCCTGTAAATTATGCTGATGATTTAAAGGTTATCATTAAGATTTTAAAATCCCTGTATAAAAAGAGTTCTAAGATTGAGGAAAAATTTACTAAATTATCTTTGGCAAATAAATTAGATAAAGTTCAAGAACAAGTCGATGCTATGCGCAAGGTTGAATGCCGTTATCAGGCCTTTTTAATTCCTTTGAAGTTAAGACTTTTAATTTCAATGTTAGTTAAATAAGTTATTTGTAATATAAAATATAAATTATATTTGATTTTATAATATTACTGATCTATATTAGAATAGATTCAATCTTTGCTTTTTTTCTTAGTATATCGCGTCATATATACTCTTATTCCCCTCATATAGAGGGGATTTTTTTTGCTTTAAAATTTTAATTTTTGAATCTCATAATTAAATCTCTCTTAATATATTTCTATATTAAATATAAGATATATGTAACAAAAAACTTAAAAATAAAGCCTAAGCTATTAGTTATAATAGAATTTTGCTAAATTTCTGGAGGGATGATGTCATACGATATAAAGCCTGATCCTTTGAATTTGCCTCAACTACCTCAAATATTGCAAACAGAGGCTAAAAATCAATATGAACGTTTGAAAAAACACCTTCCTGAAGATATTTTTTCAAAGTTTGAAGCAAGATCTGAGTTTTTATATGTTCTTGCATTATCAGATTTTATTGCTAACACTATATTTTCCTATCCTAAAGAATGTGGGGAGCTGTTAGATAGTGGCGCTTTAGATAAACCTTGTTTTGACGAGGATTTAAAAGCCACTGTTGAGAATTTGATTGTTCCTGGTTTAACTGATTTTGAATTTAAAAAGCGGCTACGTATTTTAAGACGAACCCGTACAATGATAATTGCTTGGCGAGATCTTTGTGGTATGGCTGAGATAAATGAGGTCATGGGGGCTTTAAGTCTTTTAGCTGAGCAGATAGTTTTACGTACAATTGAGATCGTCAGATTATCGTTTAAACGCGCTTATGGTGATGCACTATGTAAAGATGGTTCTCAGATGCCTCTTTTAACTTATGCTATGGGTAAACTTGGTGGAGAGGAATTAAATTTCTCCTCAGATATAGATTTGATCTTTGCCTATCCTGAAGAAGGAGAAACTAGTGATGGTCCTCGTACTTTAAGCTTTAGAGAATTCTTTACACGTATAGTACAAAGAAGTGCTAATTTCCTATCTGATATCACCGTAGATAGTTTTTGTTATCGTATTGATTTAAGATTACGTCCTTTTGGCGATGCAGGTCCGATGGTTTCGACCTTTGATGGCATGTCAACTTATTATGAAACTCAAGGGCGTACTTGGGAGCGTTATGCCTTAGTAAAAGCTAGATTATTAGGTGGATATAGTGTTTATCGCGAATATGGTCCTGAGCTTGTAAGTCTATTACGTCCTTTTGTTTATCGTCGCTATCTTGATTATGGTGCAGTTCAGTCTTTGCGGAAGTTAAAGCACATGATTGAGGCCGAGTTGCGCCGTAAACGTCGCATTAATAATTTTAAATTAGGCGAGGGCGGTATTCGCGAAATAGAGTTTATCGCACAAGTCTTTGAACTAATGCGCGGTGGACGTTATGAAGAGTTGCGTGAGCGCTCTTTACGTAAAACCTTAGTGGCCTTGGCTGATTTGGAGCTCTTGCCCTCAGAGGTTGCATCTAAACTTGATGATGCTTATGTCTATTTAAGACGTCTTGAAAATGTAATTCAAGAGTTTTCAGATAAGCAAACACAGACCATTCCTGATAATGAACGCGATATAGCACGTTTGCTTGTAGCAATGAAACAAAACTCTTTTGAAGAGTTTTTGGCGCAACTTCAAGAAATTATGGCCTTTGTGCATCAAGAATTTTGTCAGGTTGTATCAGATGATGGCCGGGATGAAGATAATATTGTTGGTATAGATCTGTGGGAGAGTGATTCTACAGCTGAAGAATTAGCTCTTGATTTGCAGAATTATATGCGTAAAAGCGACGAAGCTTTAGAGCTAGCGAAAAATATTATTTCCTTAAAAAAGAGTCTATCTCGCTACCCTGTAGGACCTGTTGGTCGCGAAACTTTAGTTCATCTGATGCCGAAAATTATCTTGGCAGTAAGCGCAGAAAGTCAGGCTCCTGATTTATTTAAAAAGGTAGCAGGCTTAGTAGAACAAGTTGCTACACGTACCCCTTATATGCAGCTTTTAGCCGACAATAATCGTGTTTTACAACGTTTTATTAACCTCATAAAAGAGAATGTTTTTGCAACCGAACTAATTACTGCACATCCAATCTTATTAGACGAACTCTTGATGCCGCAACTTTATCATACTCCTCCTAGCTGTCAGGAGAATTTAATGCGTCTTCAAGAGCGGTTATTGCGAATTGAAAATGATGATTTAGAAGAGCAAATGGAGGAATTAAGGCTCTTTAAAAAGATCATGATTTTTAGAATAGCAATGTCTGATAAAGCGCATACATTACCTGTAATGAAGATTTCCGATGCCTTAACTTGGCTTGCTGAGGCTATTGTCAAAGAATTGCTAATTTTAGCTTGGCATCAGACTGTAGCTAAATATGGAGAGCCTCCTAATTGTACTGTTGATGATCCTGGTATGGCGGTAATTGCTTATGGCAAATTAGGTGGTATTGAGCTTGGCTATAAATCTGATTTGGACATGGTATTTATATGTGATAGTACCGATGAATATACTCAAGGAGAGCACAGTGTAAGTTGTGCTATGTTCTATCAGCGCTTAGTACAGAGAATGCTTCATTTATCAGTAACACGTACCTCAGGCGGTGTTTTGTATGATTTAGATATGCGCTTAAGACCTGATGGTGATTCAGGTTTGTTAATTTCAGATATTAAGAGTTTTGAGCATTATCAGAAAAATCGAGCTTGGACTTGGGAGCATCAGGCTTTAGTTAGAGCTCGCCCGATAGCAGGTTCTCGAAAGATCATTTCTGAGTTTAATCGAATTCGTAATGATGTCTTACGTACAGAGCGTGACCCATATAAACTTAAAGAAGATGTGATTGAGATGCGCAACAAAATGCGAAAACATCTAGATCGTGGAGGAGATAAATTATTTGATTTAAAACAGAGTCCAGGAGGCATGGTTGATATTGAATTTATTGCTCAATATTTAATCTTACGTGAATCTCCTTTACATCAGGGCATGGTTTTATGGTCAGATAACGTACGTATATTTGATGAATGTGCACGTTTAAAACTCTTAGATGCAGAGCTATGTAGCTCGCTTAAAGAGGCATACTTGAAATTAAGAGAGTGTTATCATCAGATTTCACTTGCAGATCTGCCGCGCTTAGTTGCGATTGAGCATCGACCACAAGTGTGCGCGGAGATCGTATCAATTTGGAAGCAAATTTTTTCCTAATCAAAGGGATCAAAAGGATCGTCTGGAAAAATTACGTGGGCAGGGGGGATCTCAAATTCTAACTGCCCATTTTTATTAGAAATTTTAGGCCCTAAGCCTTCTTCGCATTTATAGGCGCGTCCTGAAAGAGCTACTCCCACCATATTAAAGGTTAAAGCTCCAGCGTAAGCATGCGTCTCTACTAAGTGAGTTGCTCCTAGTTTTGAGGCATCATATTGCAATTGAAAACGTGCTGTTTGAATAGTGCCTAGGGGACCGGTATCAACATTACCTAAAAAAGTACAGCCATTTACTTCCTCAGGGAGTGCAGTAATTACCTGTTTAGCTTTATTGATTTCGGTATCTGAATAACATCCACTTAAGGTTAAAGCCATCAGTGCACTTAAGATTATGATATTTTTCATAAAGCTCCTTAAAATTAGTGCCTAATTAAAGGATAACGAGAATCTTCACCTTCAGGGGTGGTTTTAAAACGGCGATGTAACCATAAATATTGTTCAGGAGCCATGATTATCATTTGCTCTAAAACTTCATTGACGCGTTTAGTATCAGCAGTTGCATCTTGAGAAGGAAAGTCGGTTAAAGGCTCTTTGACAAATAATTGATATTTGCTATTTTTACGAATGGTCCAAGAAGGTTGTACTAAGGTGTTTTTAACTCTAGCTAAATTATGAGTGCCGACAACAGTTGCAGCTTTTTCAACACCAAAGAATGGTACAAATACGGAGGCATTTTTACCATAATCTTGATCTGGGGCATACCAAATAGGCAGGTTTCGCATTAAGGCCTTGATCATGCTTCTAGGATCGCGTCTATCTACTAAAGCTAGATTATTACGCAGACGTCCATGTACTTGAGCCCATTCCCAAACAGGGTGATCGGTAGGTCTATAAATACCGATACCAGGGGTGATATAGAGCGCATAAAGTCTGGCCATAATCTCAAGGTGCACAAAATGAGCGGTTAAAACCAAGATGGGTTTTTGAGATTGAGCCATTTCTTTAGCACGCTTTAAATCTTGCTCATCAATGCAGGCATGCTTTAATAAGCGTTTATCAGACCAAAACCAAGCCATACCAGTTTCGAAGATAGCTTGTCCTGAATTTTCTTGAACTTTTTTAGAAAGCTTATGACGTTCTGTTTCATTAAGTTCTGGAAAGGCTAGTTCAAGATTACGTCTTAAAACATATTTGCGACTTGGACTTATAGTTCCTAATAAGCGTCCTAATTTTCGTCCGAGGAACATCAAAAACGGATAGGGTAAGACAGTGACAATCAACCACAGCATAAAAATTGCAAACCAAGCTCCCCAGAAGTGAGGATGAAACATCTGTTTTACAATTGTTGCTTTGCTGACAAAGCCTTTACCCCAGCCTTTTTGTACGACGGTAAAGCGTTTGTTTTCTTTCTCTTCAGCAGCTTTTTTCTGCCAGCTAGGATGTAAATTGATCTGTTTTTTTGGCATATATTTTCAATAAATATTATTTAGTCTAAAACCATATAAGGTTTGTATCTGTAACTATAGTGGTAAACGAGCTTCCGCCTCTAAGGATGGAGCTTCCTGCTTCAGCGAGAACTACACTATGGTTTAGAAGAACCTCTGTGTCTTACATTCTCTCCGCAGGCGTAAATTCCCGTGCGACCCACGGTATTTTATATGTCTTACTAAAAAGATATTCGCCTAGCATCTTGTTATAGATGAATCTTGAGTAGTCAAAAGTCTTTGAAAACATGATTTCTTGTGTAGCTGTAGGATAGAGTTTGCACCTTTATGCCTTATTCACAATAATTATCTGCCTTAGCTTTTTATGTATTTCCTAATTATTTTGATGGAATGGTCACCTATTGCCAACAGATAAAATCTTTTGACCCAAACATCTTTTTCAAAAGAAATTGTCTGTAGAGTCTATATGCACAAATATATCTTTGGCATATTATCTATTTTTTTAGGGTAATCAGTATTTTTTTCTATCACTGATTATCTACCGAGCTATCTCCAAAAGCAATTATACGAATCAATTATTTACGTAAATTCTCAAATCCCGTCTTCAAAGGATTTCTGGAGGATTATATTAAATTGCGTCTTAAATTTTGGTTTTATGATGCAACTTTGACTGATAAAGCCACCTATATGTATTTTAGTCTAAATTTAGATTTCTTATAGATTTACGATTGATAAGAATTGTTAAAAACTCTGGTAATTTGTAACTATAGTCTTGGCGATAGAGAGATAAAGACAGTCTGGTTGCAGAGGCTCCCATGTCAGATATTGGGTTTGTAACTGTAGTTAAAGCAGGATTTAGGCAAGATGATAAGAACAGATTATCGAAACCAACAAAGGACACCTCTTGTGGAACTTGAATTCCGGCATTTATAAAAGTTGCCATGCATGAGGCTGCTAAGGCGTCATTGTAAGCCGCAACTGCAGTAAATTGACCACGATATTTTAAGAGTTTTTCGGCAGCTCTTGCGCCTCCTTCAAGCAAAGGCAACTCAGAGAGAATAATTCTTTCATCAATATCAAGATTATTGTCGCGTAAAGCGCATAAATACCCTGCAAGTCTTTCTGATGCATCTACGATATGGTGAGATGAATTGATAAAAGCAATCTTGCGGTGACCGTTTTTAATTAGAGTAGAAACGGCCAAATACATACCTTGAAAATTATTGATATTGACACAGCGATCTTCAAATCCTAGCAAAATACGATTGATGATCACCATATAGGAGAAGTCTTGCATATAACGAGCGAGCACGCGATCAGGTATAGCTAAAGCATGGATGATAAGTCCTGAACATTGATGTGAAAGTAAATTTTCAATAGCGCGTTGTTCGCGAACAGGATCATGAAAACCCTGAGCTACTAATAGAGCTTTGCCTTGTTCGTGCGCAACCTCTTCGCAGGCACGAACCATAGCACCGAAGTAGGGATCTGAGACTTCTGAAACTAAGACGCCAATGATTTCGCTATCTTTTTGAGCAAGAGCGCGGGCATTAGCATTTAAATAAAATCCTAATTCTCTTTGAGCATTTAAAACGGCATCTCTTGCTTTTTGACTTACTTTAGCCGTGCCGTTTAAAACTCGAGAAACTGTTGCTACTGATACTTGTGCAAGCTTGGCAACGTCACGTATTGTTGGTGCCTTTTCGTGTGTTGTTTTAGGCTCGGACATTTAAAAACTCTCCTATCTATTATTTACATAGTAAACGTTTACACGTAGTTTGTCTAAAACAAAAAATAATAAAAGAGAGCAGAAAATAAAAAAAAATTAAAAGCGTGAGGTTATTCACAAAAAAAATCAGCAAAAGCACCGAAATGGTCCTATAATACATTTCATGTAAACGCTTACATGGCTTTTTTAACAGCTTTTCGGAGGTTTTATATGGCAACTATTTTGGTAACTGGTGGTGCAGGTTATATTGGTAGTCATACTGTAATTGAATTGGTCAATGCTGGTTATGATCCTGTAATTTATGATAATTTTTGTAACTCAAAGCCAGCTGTTTTAGCTCGTATTAATAAGATTTGTGGTAAGAATATTCCTTTTGTTTGTGGCGATATTAGAAGCCGTGAGCAATTAGAAGTTGCCTTCAATAATTATAAGATTGATGGTGTTATCAATTTTGCAGGTCTTAAGGCTGTAGGCGAATCTGTTAAAAAGCCTCTTGAGTACTATGACAATAACGTAAATGGTGCACGTGTTTTATTAGAGGTGATGAAAGCTCATAATTGCTTTAATTTCATCTTCTCCTCCTCAGCTACTGTTTATGGTGAGCCAGATAGCGTTCCTTTAACCGAAAATTCTCCTGTAAAGCGTGCAAATTGTCCTTATGGCCAGACTAAGGTTGATATTGAATACATGTGCCAGGAATTACAAAAGGCTGTTCCGGAATTCTCTATGGTACTATTGCGCTATTTTAATCCAGTAGGAGCTCATAAATCAGGCCTTATCGGTGAAGATCCGCGCGGTATTCCTAATAATTTAATGCCATATTTAACTCAAGTAGCTGTAGGTAGACTTCCTTATTTAAATATTTTTGGTAATGATTATCCGACTCCGGATGGTACTTGTGTTCGTGACTATATCCATGTTGTTGATTTAGCTAAAGGCCATGTTGCTGCTTTAAATCATTGCTTAAATAAAGCTGGAACCCATATTTATAACTTAGGTACTGGTGTAGGTTATAGCGTTTTAGATATGGTTAAGGCTTTCTCAAAGGCTATCGGTAGAGAGCTTCCTTATAAATTTGCACCTCGTCGTGCAGGAGATGTAGTTCAGTGCTACTCCGATGCCACAAAGGCTCGTGAAGATTTAGGTTGGAGCGCTACCTTAAGCTTAGATGATATGACTGCTGATTCATATAATTGGCAAAAGAATAATCCAAACGGATACGAAGATTAGTAGGAGAGCATATAAATGAGTACTTTTGACGTTACATCCCATCCGCACCGTCGTTACAATGCCTTAACTGGCGAATGGATTTTAGTATCCCCGCATAGAGCTAAGCGTCCGTGGTTAGGCCAGGTTGAGAAGTTGCCGCCGGAGATTCGCCCAAGCTACGATCCTAAGTGCTACTTATGCCCGGGCAATACTCGAGTTAATGGTGACGTTAACCCTAAATATACTGGTACTTTTGTCTTTACTAATGATTTTGCAGCTTTAACTCCAGATACTCCTTTAGATGGTGATTTTGAGAAAAACGATCTCTTTAAGATTGAGCCTGCTCGTGGTACTGCTAAGGTTATCTGCTTCTCTCCTGATCATGGCAAAACTTTACCTGTTATGCCTGTTGAGGATATTCGTAATGTGGTTGATTTATGGGCAAACGAGTTCTCTGAGCTCTCAAAGACTTATAAATATGTACAGTTATTTGAGAATAAAGGCGCTGTCATGGGCTGTTCTAATCCTCATCCACATGGCCAGATTTGGGCTTGTGGTTTCTTACCTGAGGAAATCTTAAAAGAGCTTAAGTGTCAAAAAGAATATTATGCTAAGCATAATTCTCCTTTACTTTTAGACTATGTTCACTCTGAGTTAGAGAAGAAAGAGCGCATTATTTTTGAAACTGAGTACTTTGTTGCTTTAGTTCCGTTCTGGGCTTTCTGGCCGTTTGAGACCATGATATTGCCTAAGTTTAAGGTTCAGTCTATTGATATGTTAACAGACGAGCAACGTGATGATTTAGCTTTAGCCATTAAGCGCTTAACTTGCCGTTATGACAATCTCTTTGAGTGTTCCTTCCCGTATTCTATGGGCTGGCACAATGCTCCAGCTGATGGTGATGAGCACTCTGAATGGCAGTTACATGCTAATTACTATCCGCCTCTTTTACGTAGCGCTACTGTTAAGAAATTTGTTGCTGGCTTTGAATTATTAGCTGAAAAACAACGTGATTTAACTGCAGAGCAAGCTGCAACTAGACTGCGTGATTTATCTGATATTCATTACACCGAGAACAAATAGGAAGAACACTTATGGCAAATGTAACTCAGGCTACTATTGATGCTTTTGTAAACAAATTTGGCGTTAAGCCTACCATGCAGTGCTATGCTCCAGGCCGCGTTAATATCATAGGAGAGCACACTGATTATAACGGTGGTTTCGTTATGCCTTGTGCTATCAAATTTGGTACTTCTATGGCTGCTAAACCTAATGGTACCGACATGATGCGCATTGTCGCCTGCGATCTTGGTAATGACTATGATGAGTTTAAGATCTCTGACAATATTGAGAAGAATGCTGACAAGTTATGGGTTAACTATCTGCGTGGTATGACTCAGCTTTTAGTACAAAAATGTGGTGCTAAGGTTCAAGGTTTAGATGTAACTATTTCAGGTGATATTCCTCAAGGTGCGGGTTTATCTTCATCAGCTTCTTTAGAGGTTTGCTTTGGCAATTTAGTCAATGGTGCCTTTAATTTAGGTGTAGGTTTACAGGAGATTGCCTTAATGGGCCAGGCTTCTGAGGCTTATATTGGTATGAAGTGTGGCATTATGGATCAGACTATTTCCGCTTGTGGTGTTGCCGATCATGCTTTACGTATTGATTGTAAGAGCTATGAGTTAACTCAGGTTAAAGTTCCTGAGGATTTAGTTATCTTGATCTTAAATTCTAATGTTAAGCATCAATTAGTTGGCTCGGAATATAACGATCGTCGTAATGATTGTGAAACTGCAGCTAAGATTATCGGTGTAGATTTATTACGCGATGCAACTTTAGAGATGTTAGAGAATGCTAAAGACAAGATGAGCGATGTTGTTTATCGTCGTGCTTTGCATGTAATTACTGAAGATGAGCGTGTCTTAAAGGCCTCTGAGGCTTTTGAGAGCGGTAATTTAACAAAGCTTGCTGAGTTAATGTATGCCTCTCACTGCTCAATGCGTGATTACTTTGAAATCACTATCCCTGAGATCGATGGTTTAGTTGAGATTGTGCGCGAAGCTTTAGGTGCAGGCAAGGGTGCAGTACGTATGACCGGTGGTGGCTTTGGCGGTTGCTGTGTAGCTGTAGTTGAGCCTGAGAATGTCGAGAAGGTAAAAGAAGCGGTTAAGGCAAAATACAAAGATATTTCTGGCCGTGATGCTACCATCTTTGAAACCCATGCTTGCAACGGTACTCATTTTGAAATAATCTAATCTTTTATTTTAGATTTTTAAGGCTCTCAACAAGTTTTTGCTGAGAGCCTTATTTTTAGCAACAAAGCTTAGATTTTGCTAAAATTCCCCTAAGGAGAGGTTTCATTATGGATGACAAAAAGAAATATGCCCCTCAGGGTAGTTTTGATAGCTTAATTAAAGTCATAGAAGAGCTTGGCAATATCAAGGTTGATTATGATGCAGTTGATCACAAGGTCGACTTAGAAGCTATGCGGCGACATGAAGCCTTTTTAGCAAGCCAAGAGATCCAACAACAGAGATTGGAAAATCGACGTTTGCACATTGAGGATATCCATAGATCTGGTCGCGTAAATGCACAATGGACTTTTGATAATTTAGTTAAGGATGCACAAAATCAAAATGCTTTTGCCAGTGCAATTGGTTTTTGTAGTTCATTAGACATTGCGCATAAGCCGTTTTTGTATTTTGTTCAAGGCGGAGCAGGAGCTGGCAAATCAGCTCTTTTGCATGCTATTGCCAATAGACTTTTAACTCTTACCTCTAAGCGTGAAGTATTGATTGTAGGTTACGAGGACTTTAAACGCTCGCGTTTATTTACTAATAAAGAATCTGCAGAGGTTAGTGTAGAAAAACAACAAAATTGGGAACGCTATTGCTCAGTAGATGTTTTATTTTTAGACGATCTCTGTGGTAATAATGATGGATTGACTTTGTATGATCAGAAAATTTTAACCGAGCTTTTGCGCATTCGTTATGTCAAAGGCTTATCAATGGTCATCTCAACCCCAGTACAATTTAAATTTATTCATCAAGCTATAGGTGATTCTTGTTATGAATCTATTAAGGAATATGAAGTGATTTCCGCTATTCTTTATGGTAATAGCAGACGTACACCTCTATTCGTTGAAGGAGTACCCATTCCTTAAAATGGCAGCAATTTTAGCTTTTGATTTTGGTACAGGTCATATTGGTGTAGCTGTTGGTAATGATGTTACTAGGACAGTATCGCCATATAAATCGCTTAAAGTTCGAGATGGCATTCCAAGAGAGATGGATATTAAATCCTTACTTGAGGAATGGAGACCTAAGCTTTTAGTTGTAGGATTACCCTTAAATATGGACGGAACAACACAACCTTTAACTTTTAAAGCTAAAAAATTTGGTAATCGTTTAGCACAAAATTATAAATTGCCGGTAGTCTTTATTGATGAAAGATTAACTTCTTATGAAGCTAAGGATGCAATTTTTGCTCAAGGTGGTTTTAGAGCTTTAGCTCGCGATAAAGGTCGTATTGATGCTGCAGCTGCAGCTTCAATTTTAGAGCAGTATTTTTCAGAGCATTAAATTATGGATAAAGATAAAGTTATAAAGCTTTTAGATGAAATAGAAGTGGAATTGCATAATTTAAGCTTATGGGGGGGCGAGGCTGGGCGACCTGAGGCACAAGCCTTTTTAAGTAATACGCCATTTTTTATGGATACAATGGATTTTCATCAATGGCTTGAATATGTAGCGCTACCTAAATTAAGAGCTTATATACAGCAATATGAAAAGCTCCCTCAAGGTATGTTAATCCATACCTATGCTGAGGAGTATTATCGAGAAAATTATATCGATTTTGGTTATCTTATAAAACTCTTACGCATCTTAGATTCATATAGTCGTCGTGCTTAAATAAAGAAGGTAATTATGCAGAATTTTATGCAAGAGAATGAAGCTTTAAGTGTTTCTTTTAAGGATTTATTTTCTAAATATCACAAGGTTTATGCTACAGCAGAATCTTTAACTGCAGGTTTGATTTCTTCGACTATTGTAAATACCCCAGGTTCATCTTCTTGGTTTGATCGTGGTTTTGTGACTTATTCAAATGAAGCTAAGATGGAGCTTTTAGGCGTAAGTGCGGAAACATTAAAAACAAAGGGAGCTGTAAGCGATGATACGGCAAAACAAATGGCTTTAGGTGCTTTAAAAAACTCGCATGCGGATATTGCAGTTGCTGTTACAGGCATTGCGGGCCCTGATGGTGGGAGCGCACAAAAGCCTGTAGGAACTGTTTGGATAGGAGTCGCTGATAAAACAAGTTGTTATGTAAAATGCTTTGTATTTACAGGCAATCGTGAGAGTGTACGCGATCAAACTGTAAATGAAGCGCTTAAAGCTTTAATTGCTCTAACAAAAGGAATTGAGCCTTTTAAGATCCCATAATTAGTTATCAATATTTACTTTGACATCCTCCCCTTGCTAAAGCAAGGGGATTCCTACTGCTAGATATTACTACCTAGCT
>ERZ1673737.2734-NODE-2734-length-14427-cov-3.975856_pt1 | contig 14427 bp, 17 predicted proteins | sample MGYA00580211_ERZ1673737 | MGnify/ENA primary metagenome ERZ1673737 (study PRJEB41218, sample SAMN15661789) | gut metagenome | host: Homo sapiens | place: Canada: London | collected 2015-08-20/2019-03-30 | study: EMG produced TPA metagenomics assembly of... | reverse complement strand
AAGTAAATCGAAATCCAGTGTAGTTTTTACCGAATAGCCCCAACGAATACCGCACATGCATATGAAACGCAGCCATCGCATTATTACGACAGTTCCATAGCATCGCCATTAGCACCGGCATTCAAGCTAACGTTGCCCTGGTCACCGATGAAGCGCTGTTCATATTGGTTGACGAACTTCACGCTGCGAGCCGGGTCGTAGAACAACCGGAAGCTGCGCTGCACGTCATCGACACTCACTTCCTTCGCCTTGCGTTTTTGGGTCAAGAGATGAGAAGTGGTAATGATGTTGCTGGCATAACGCAGGTTGGACTCCTGTCCGATCTTGGTGAGAAGGGCCAGAGCATCAGGCGAAATATCGATTTCTTCCTCCTGCGCTCTGATAGCGAGGATTTGACGGATCTCGTCGCCCGAGTACATCTGTGTGCTCACAATGACTACACGGTCAAGGAAGTCAAGGGGCAAGCCGTGAGGGGAGGTGTATGTGGTTCCGCGAATACGTGCCTGACCGCGGTTGCTGGCCATGATGACGATAGGGGCCAACTCTGCCTCGAGGGCACGGTTGACGTATGAGTAGCACTCAATATCGAGCATGTGGACCTCATCGATGAACAGGACACCTGGAATGATCTCGGCCTTGCCCTCTTCCTTCCATTCGGCCACCTTGGTGTTGATTTGATCCCGAACCTCGCTCCGGATCTCGCCTGTGTCGCCGGAGAAAAGGGCCAGGAAGCCTTGTGAACGCGAGTTGATAACATCGATCTCGTGGAGGCTAACAGTGTGGACAATCTCCTTGCGAACCTGGAGCTCGCCTTCGGGGCACTGGACAAATTTGGTGTCGGCACCCATAGCGTCGTAGTCGCGAGAGCGGGCATATGAGCGGCCGAGCTTGGTGATCTTGCCTGAGGACTTATCGATCGAAATCACGTCTCCTGCCATGACGCGTTCCTTGGTCATAGAATCAATCATCTTTGTTCCCATGTCATAAATCGTTTCCATATCGGTGGTCTTGATTGTGAGCTTTCCTTGTTTATTGCCCTGCAGAGGTCAGTATCCAATGTCATTGATTCCCTGGAAATGCTTCGCTTACCCCGGTGACGCTGCGATCAATTTGAATCTCCACGACTTCACCCTCGATGATTTCACTCTCTTCTTTAATGCGCACGCCAATTGACTTCCGGAACGCCTGGGTCAAGGCTTCCGTCTTGGACATTTCCATTGAGAAGATTTCAGACGAGGCGAGCATAGTGAAGGGGACATCTGGCCCAAGAGACTGTGCCATGCCCATCGCAATTGCCGTTTTCCCTGTGCTGGGAGGTCCCGCGATCAAAACCGCGCGACCAGCAATCTTGCCTTCCTTCACCATCTGCAAAATCACCGCCGCGGCCTTCCGAGCCTTTTCCTGGCCCACAAGGCCTTGCGACGATGTGCGAGGCTGTAAAGTATCCACATCGACACCAAGACCTCTGATATGCGAATGGGCGGCGATGAGGTTCAGTCCCCGGAGCTCCTTGCTCTCTGCGACGGTCGAGATTGGCTGTTTTGAAGTTAGTAGCTGGGGAGATATCATTGTAAAATTGCAACTAACAACAGCCATTTTGGTAATTGTCCAGGGCAAAACCTTTCTCTGACAGCAAGACTTTGTTGGATAAATGCGATAGAGCTCCAGAAAAGCAAGAGAAGAGAGAGAGGCAGGGCAGATCACAGACCGGAGTGCTTAGCTACCGCCCGGCAGAATAATTGCCAAAGAAAACGGAACTTCAGTAGACGTCGAAATGAGCATCGCCACATTTGAAACTTCATTTCGAAGCGGCCCATCTCACTTTTTCGTTTGCTCACTCGAGCTGTCCTCTGCGTTAGTATTTAATTTCGGTCTTAGTTTATTTCGACTATCACCTGCAACACCCCACTTCCCTCAACGACACGACGTCGCGTGGCCTACGCATCTTGATACATTTATTTGCGGCCCTCATCCTCATATCTCCACCTTTGGAGCAAAGTACGCGAGTGACACTGACCAGTGTTGAAGTTCTGGGTCGCGAAGAACGAGCGATCGACCCGTCAATCCCATACATACGTCCGCCTGACGTTGTTAATACAATGCGCATTTTGCTCACTGTCGTTCAATTCAGGGAGCATGGCGCACGGAATGGATATCGACTTGCCACAGTCTAGGGGTGCTAGGCCGGGTTTCGCAGACTGCTACAGGCCCCATCCATCACCCGCTCCAACGAGAGATCCCCGGCGGAGACCTAGTCCGAGGCCGAATATAAGACCACCACCATCCGTCTCACTTCCCCCAAAACCACCGGGGCCATCTACCTTGGGTGGTCCTGGCCCATCAGGAGCTTCTTCAGCCTCCACAAATCCTAACACTCCAACCCTACGAATCACCACAACAAACGCACCCACCCCAAATCGGCCGGCACCAAATGACCCTCCGTCAAGTCCCCAGGTAGCCGTGTCCCTCTTGGACGTGATAACATCTGTGATAAAAGCCGAACAATGTCAACAGGAGAAAGACAGACTAGAGAAGGAAATACCCACGTTCGAACGGAATCTTCAAAAAGCCAAACAATCCCAAGTCTTCCCTGGTGCTATCTCTTTGTACCAGCAACAGCTGGACGCAGCAAAAGATGAGTTGGCCAAGCAAACCGATATCATCGAGCAAAGTCGGTCGGTGTCAAGCAAAGCCCAGGAGATTTTGCTTAGCCATTGGTCTCAGCCAAAGGCTCAGCCTGAGATCAAAAAGATACCGGACAAGATTGAGAAGATGGAGTCACAACTGCGGGATCTGAAGACTCAAGCCCCGCGATCTGCCTCCAACTCAAGCGTTCCGGACGATAAACTTAAGGCGATCAACCACAACATCTCAAAGCTTCGAGAAACCGATGCCTCGACGACCAACAGTCTCACCAACATTGACGGGCGATTAAAGACAGTGGAAACCGCACTCTCAACACTTCAAAGAAAATCCGAGGTCCCCACTGGAACGATGGAGGTTCGTGTGCAAAAACTAGAAAAGTCGATACAATCGCACTCTGTCCGATTAGGGCACAATGGCGTTTCGAGCACCAAACCTTACAAGGATCTTGAGGCGAACGTTTCCGAGCTTCAGGGCAAGGTATCCAAGCTTCAAGGAAATCTTAATAAGCTTGAAAGCAACAACTCCAGGCTTGACAGCGACTTGAAAATGGTCGACAAGAAACATCAAGACAAAATCTCTGGTGTTAATAACGAACTTAAAAAAGCCAACAATGAGCTGAACGGGAGGGTATTTCCCCTTGAGCGCCAAGTGACACTCCTCAAATCCCAACAACGCTCTGCCAGCGGTGGCGCACCTTCTGGGACACCTGAAGATTCCTCATCTTTCAGGAACCATAGATTGTCCTCCTTGGAGCAAGAAGTCCAGGCACAAGGAACCACAATCCAGGGAATCATGAAAATCCACCAGGATGTGCAAGACGAGTATTTCGCAGAGCTAGAGAAATTGAAAACGTCCATCGATTCGTTAAAAGAGGAACACGAGAAGACCAAACAAGATGTGACCAGGATCGACCAGAAAAATGAGGACCTGATCAAAGAACTGGGAACTATTGATGCGAGCATTGGTACACTTCACAACTTTTGTACGAAAGTTGAAACCGATCTTTCGGAATCAAACCGGCAACTTCGAACCGAGCTGGATAATTATCGCAGTGCTTGCGCAGGGTCTATCGAGGGACTTGAGAAAAAGCTGAACAATTATCGTAGTGATTTGACGGCGTCTGTGGACAAAATACGAAGCGATCTTACCACGTATTGCAGCAGTTGCTCAATGATGATTAACCGGCTCCGGAATGACTTGAACGAAGCTTCGAAGCTCATAGAAACAATGACACCCGCTTTCCAGGAAGCGAAAAAATGCACCAGTCTTCTTACAAGTCATAGCGTTTCCCTTCGATCGCTCGAGATGCGATGGTCAAACATCACTACCGGTGATTTGGTCAAGTCCATGTCGGATGCTATGCTTGAAATGAGCCCCTTGGTTAACCTCAACCAAATGGTTCAAACGCATGTAACTGAGACCAGAAACAAATTTGTCGCTCTCACGGCAGATATCGCTCAATTGCAGCAGCCATCTCAATTGTCTCCCGAAGATAAAAATGCACTGGCAGCGTATCCCAGTGTGTTGGAGAAGATGAGCAGCCTTTTGCAGCGTGTCGATTCAATGCAGACAGCTCTCGATCACCTTTCCATCCTTGCGAAAGATATGGACAACTTTCAGCAGCCATCACAATTGTCTCCTGAAGACAAAAATACACTGGCACAATACCCAAAAATGTTGGAGAGAGTGACCGACCTCTCACAACGTGTCGAGCTCATGGAGCACACTTTCAATCAACACACACCCAGCTTACAAAAGCTGCTGCAGGAAATGAGTAATTTGTCCAACCAGGTCACAGCTAACGAGGAGATGATCTTTAGTGTTGGTGCCAAATTTGATGACTTGGACCCCGCAGAGCCCTCTGCAGAACTCATTGAATCTATGAAAAAGATTGATCCGTTGGTCGCTAAGGTTGACGGCCATATCTTACAATTGGAACAAGTGCAAAAAGATGTTGCCGAGTTCAACAGAGCAGAAGCCGAGCGCTGTAATGCGGATCTACAGCATCTCACAGAGGTCAACACACGATTATCAGACCTGGAAGCCAATATTCCACAACGAGAGGAAATCCAACATCTGCTCGCAGAAGTGGAAGGTGCTAAATTACGGGATGAGGTGCTAGAACACCGCCTGGCGAACCTGGGATCCAAGGCTGAGGGAATAGGACACCAGCTGGCAGACCTCAAAGCCACTAAGCTTCTTACTGAAGAACTTAAGGGTGAACTCGACTTCCTTAGTCCTAGAATCGCAGAGCTTGAGACCCAATACCAAGCCATCGAAGACGACGGTATCAAGTTGACAGATGACCAATTGAAACGCTTGCGGGAACGGCTGGCCGGTGAGCCGATCCATAACATGCTTCACCGTCTACGGAAAGCCGAGGACAACATCAAACAAGCTCTCAGCAATGCTAGCCGTCCGCTAGAGGTGCGTGCTCTCAAAAGGCCAAGCAACGACACCTCTAGCCCAGCCAAAGCCTTCGCTCCTACAAAGCCCAGTCTATCGTCTGGAGCGTCAAGCGGCTCAGAGAGTAGAACATCGTCACTCAAAAAGCCCGAAAATCAGCAAGTTCAATCATTGAAAGCGGGCAAGCGGCGTCACTCTTCTGGGACGCCCTCAGGGGACGAAAGAAGCACGCCAGGCCCTTCCTCTAGGGCTTCTTCACCAGCACCTAGCATTTCTTCGGGCTTTGGCAAAAAAGAGAAGAAGGAGATGAAGGCTAAGAGGAAAGCAGAGAGAGAGGCAGAGAGAGAAACGAGAGAAAGCTCCGTGACAAAGCCAAAAAAGAAAAAGCAAAAGCATGAGGCCCAAGCCTAGGGCTAGCTAGGGTTTCGTGTTTGATTCTTCACTCTCACCGCCTCACCCCTTACCTCTGACGTGGATGTACGACTCTGCGAAGCAGCAAACGGTTAGGGACTTGGGTTTTCAGGGCAGGAATCAGTCTCTTGATAGGCCTGAGTGCCTGATCAGTGATGTGCTCTTTTAGATACCTCTATGGTGCCTAGAATCCCACCAGGCCTATTAATGTACATTCAAACACATGTCTATCTGGATTACCACAGTATACACCTTATATCCCTGTTTAAACCTTTTCTAAAAACTTCACGACAGCTTTTACCCACCATGTTAGCATACATTTTAGGGATACTGGGGACTATGGGAGCTTACCTTGTCTGAAAGCTTCAGGGTTCTCAGAAATAAGCCAGTGGCCAGCTTCCACATCGGCGATTTGCGCGTTGGGGAAGAACTTCTTAATAGCCGGCATGGTATCGTCCGAAACGTATTGAGATCTAGTCCCACGGACGAACAGCGTTGGGCCGTCGTATTTAAGGTCATCTGATTCCTTGAAGGGGAAATCGGCCATGTTGTCGAGAGAACGGCCGATCACTGATAGTGGCACGCGGAATTTAAGCGTGTTGTCTTCTTCTGAGCGGATCAGATTGGTAAGAAGGAATTGGCGGATAGGGAGGGACTGAAGATTGTTAGCATTTGAGCTGACCGAACAGTGTCTAGTTGCTAGCTTCTAGCTTCCGGGCTCTACCACATAGGGGATAACCATACCTCTTCGTAGTCTTCAAGAATCTTGTTGGCATCAGATTGCTTGGAGACCTTCTCGGCCTCAACCTTCTGCATACCGCGAACATATTTGGGGAAGTCGCTCTTCAGTGCGGCATTCACTGGGGCGTTGTCAACCGGGATCAAAGCTGAGACTCGGTCGGGTGACCGTAGGGCGACTGCCATTGCAGCTTTGGCGCCCCTTTGTTGTTTGTCAGTATCAAGGAACGAATAAACCGAAATGGCAACGCATAGTTCCGAGTTCCTTTGAAAGATGGAGCAACATCACGTACATGGAGTGTCCAATCAGGACACACTTGTCCAGCTTCTGCTGTTGGATAAACTCTTGTATGTCCTCGGCCATGACGCTGTAGTTGTGCTCCGGGGCATGGAAGGACTGGCCATGATTCCGTAAGTCCTATTCCAAAGTGATTAACATCTGTTCCTCAAAGTTTTCGTATCTTCTTGGGACAAGATACTTGCACGGGAAACTCACCAGGGCAAAGATCTGGCATTTCAGATCCCGGGCCAGAGCCCTGAAATATATGTAAGAATGTTTCTCATTTCAGCCCATAGAGACATATCACATACTTTCCAATACTCCGATTATTCTGTTTCGATCCAAAAAGCCCGTGGAGGATTAGGATCGGGTTTCGGACGGATTGGCCATTTTCCGGGCCAAACACTTGATATGCCAGGTCCGATTGCAGCACTCGGGCCGTGGAAAAGGCCCGAAAGCTTGAAATGCCTCTCGCGGCTGTCCGAACGGAAAACATCATGTCAAGAATCAGAATGGATCAGGGAGTGTGGTTGATATCACGATGGTGGAAGATCGGGAAAACAGTTCGCGATGACTAATCAGGTTAGCGTCCCCGCGGCTCCAAGGTCGGCAGCTCAGGCGGACAACTGTTGGACATTTGACAGTTATTTAATGAGAGAGACATTTGAACTTGCCGTATCCTGTGGAAACCTATACAGTTCTCGGATTCAATCTGGAGAAGTGTTGATCTCTCTTTTTTTTACTCGGCTTGGCAGCGACGATCAGATCTAGACCTTTGCCAAGCCTCCAATTGATGTGATGTGAGCCGTTCTGTGGTTAGAAAAAGGGGGAAATTCCTATAAAACCTTAGGTTGAAGCCTATCATGTACGATTACAAATCCAAATAACTATATCTGGGGAAGACGCGGGGGTGTAAAGCTGTGAATAACTGATGACTTCATCTCACTTGGGGTATGCACCCATTTCGAATCCCTTTGAACAAAGCGCGCCTATTATAAAGCCCAAGCTACCTCTCTGTCCCTAGCTGAGTATAGCCAGTACCAAGATAAGCCCACCCATCATGGCCGATCAACCAGAGCCATACAAGATCTCCATTTCCGATGACAAACTCAAGGACCTTCAGCAACGTCGAGCACTAGCTAAACTTCCTACACAGCTAGAATCTTCAGATGGAGATCCTTGGAGCTCAGGAACTCCGGTCAATGAGATGGAGCGTCTGATAGAATACTGGAAGAACAGCTTTGACTGGCGAAAGGCAGAGGCCAAGTTGAATGAGCTGCCCCAGTATCGAACACAAATCGAGGTAGAGGGGTTTGGTAGCTTGGATATTCACTGTAAGCTTTTTTATTCATTTGGGTAATATGATGGCGAATTCTCACAAAGACATGTCGCAGATATCCATCAAGTCAACCCAAATAAGAACGCCATCCCACTGCTATTCAGTCATGGATGTAAGTGCAATTCCCATGTCTCTTGCATTCTGACAGCAACGGACACCAGCACTGACTCAGTTCACAGGGCCAGGATCTTTCATCGAGGTATCCAAACTTCTTCCGTTGTTGAATGGGGATGACAATAACCCCGCATTCCATATCGTGGCACCATCTTTGCCTAACTTTGGCTTCTCCTCTGGCGTAACTCGGCGCGGATTTGGACTTGCGCAGTACGCGGAAGTTATACACAAGCTGATGATCAAGCTTGGTTATGACCAGTATGGTAAGGTCCCGCAGACAACTGACCTGCCCGGAATATACTTGCTCCATACTAACTCAAAATACAAACAGTAACCCAAGGAGGAGACTGGGGATTCTGGATTACAAGAGCCGTAGGCTTCCTATACCCAGAACACTGCAAAGCCTCCCACATCAACATGGTCTTAGCCAAGCCCCCTCGATTCACAGTGAACCCATTGCTAGCCCTGCAACACTCACTGCTACCATACAGTGAACGAGAGAAGAAAGGCCTCGAACGGTCTGCATGGTTCGAGCGTTCAGGATTCGGATACAATCTCCTCCAAAGAACCAAGCCGCAGACAATCGGCGCCGCACTTGAAGATAGTCCTGTTGCCCTGCTATCCTGGATCTACGAGAAACTTCATGACTGGACTGACTCATACCCCTGGACTGACGACGAAATCTTAACCTGGATATCGATCTATTGGTTCTCGACTGCGGGCCCGGCGGCTAGTGTCCGCATCTACTATGAAACTCTCCATACTGGGGGGATTGAGGGGATTGAGGGGATTTCATATGAGAAATTGATTGAATATATCCCGCATGTGAAGTTGGGAATCGCGCATCTTCCTCGTGAAATCTCAGTTGTGCCTTCTACTTGGGCTGCCGGGTTGGGACCGGTCGTTCGGCAGAGTGAACATGCTGATGGTGGACATTTTGCTGCTTGGGAGGTTCCTGAGACTATCGTTCAGGACTTGCGGGCTATGTTCAATAAAGATGGTCCATGCTACCAGTTCGTTTCAGGACACGGCGGTTATTAGTCTGTGATGTTCAAATGCGAATTTGTCATCGTCCGAACTCAATTGGTTGCAATTACACTACCTATCCGAATGGAGATTGAACAGAGTGATAGACAATCTAACGATGAAAATTCGCGAATGCAATGAATGTTTCACAAAGGCCTGATGGTATCACCTGACCGTAGAAACTAAGTCATCAATCATCTATTGAAACATAGGCAAGTATGGATATATACATCGATCATCTTAGCTTAATCATCTAGCTGTCCAGCAGCCCAGGAACCTTCTCACACAGATATTCGACAATAGCATCCGGTCCACGCTCAACCTGCAAGCCCTCGGGAATAGCGTGCAGCTTGATATCCGGGCGAACGGACTTAGCAATGGCGTGGATCTGCTGAGCCTCCTCGGCGCTCCACATGGATGCGCTGAACTATCCCCGCCGTTAGCCTCTCCCAACAGGCACTCGGCAATTCCGAGAATGACCTACCAGAACCTCGGGGTTGTGCTGCTTGACCTTGGCCTCGACCTCGTCGATCTCTGTGCCGGGAATTAGTCAATTGATTCGAGTTTATCGATACCGCGCGCAATGCTTACTCTCGCAGTTGTCGACGTGGACGATCGTGTATCGGTCGCTCAGTGCCTCGGCGACGCGGCCGATGAGCCGCTTCGCGCGCTCGGGCGCAGTGTTGACTGTGACGAGGTGGAAAGGACCCTTGGGAGCAGACATTGTGAGATATAGAGACTTGAAGTCGAGAATTGCGACATCCGCGGGGTTTTATTAGGGCCTCATCCCACTCGCCACATCCCCACAAAGTGTGGGAGTTGCCCCTCCGGCTTTTCCAATGGGCTAGAATACTCCGCTATCGGTCTCAACTCCGACTACATAATTTATTGTCTGGGGTTTCTGGGGTTCTTTTCTGTCTCTAATTAACTCACTAAACATGTCTAAGATCGCCTCAACCTTTTCGCGTGAGTAATCCGGACCCATTGTCTTCCGACACATCTAACAGCGAACAGGTCTGGTGCGCTTCGTCCCAAAGTCGAACCCCTCCAAGATTTTGATCGGCGAGCCGGTCGACCCTAAGTTGGATGTTGGACTCGCCCTTTACCAGGGACAGGAGGTTTCTGTGCGCCCATTCTCTGGCAGCTCAGTCTTGAGCCCAGGCAAGGTGACTGAAGCGACCGAGACGATAGAGCGCATTCTGTCCCCTCTGGCGCAGGCCGAGGTTGGGACTATTCGCTGCATTGGCCTGAACGTGAGTCACAATGTATATCCAACGCCAAAAACATAGATAACTAATATATGCGCCAGTATGCCTCCCACGCCAAGGAGATGTCTCTCCCAATCCCAGAGGTGCCAACATTGTTCATGAAGCCCTCCAGTTCTCTCGCCGATCCCTGGCCCGCGCCAACCGTTCTGCCCAAGATTACGCAGCAGGATAACACCGGCGATTACGAGTCCGAGATGGTTATCGTCATTGGCCGTGATGCCAAGGACGTGTCTGAGTCCGAGGCCCTTGACTATGTCCTTGGTTACACAGCTGCCAACGACGTTTCAAGTCGGACTTCTCAAATGAATCAGAGCCAGTGGTCTTTCTCCAAGGGCTTTGATGGCGCTTGCCCAATTGGTATGTTGAGTCCGCTGTATTAGTTCAATTGTGACCTTGGACTAACTCAATATCTGTAGGTCCCGTCCTCGTCTCTGCTGCTCTCATCCCCGATGCTAGCAAGCTTCAGATTCGCGGTCTTAAGAGCGGCCGTGTCATGCAGGACTGTCCTCTGACGTAAGTTACATAACTTTCCCGCCTTTGTGGTCCATAGGAAAAAAGCTGACATCTGACTTTTGCAGTGATCTCATCTTCAGTGTCCCCCAGCTGATAAGCTTCCTTTCTCAGGGCACTACTCTGCCCGCCGGTACTATCATTCTGACCGGTACCCCTCCTGGCGTTGGCGCAGCCAAGAGTCCCAAGGAGTTCATCAAGGCTGGCGATGAGTTCGCCGTCGAGCTGCTTCCTCACGTTGGAACCCTCATCAACAAGATTGAGCACCAGTAATGAATCCATGATAAATAAGATTAAATATGAGCACTTGATGCAAAAACTCCTGTTCTATGTATTCGCCTTAGACTGCCCAATGCAAAAACAATCTACTATCTCACAGCTGTCAAGGCAAATGGAGCCTACCAGTACTGCCCGCGAATTCACGAAGAACCAAGACATAGCCGTGGCCACCCACAATCCCCACAGGTATCGGAATCATGCATGATCGCCAGATCTGGACCGCTTGAATTCCTAGTTAAAACATCACGCAAGGGATATATATTTCTCGAAAGTATAGCTTGTCAAAAATGCATCACGAATATCTCTAGGAGCTTTGACCAATCACAGAGCTCAACGGGGTATAACTTCTTCCCTGGGTGGAATAAGTCTATCCCGCTTTGTCCATATGAATTTCTTGGCATTTTGGACAGATTGGAAAGGGGGGCGGAATCCTCTCTACGGGGGGTTTGTGCTGTTGGAGGGATAGACACTTGTCACTGGAAGAAAGTTTGTTTGTTTATTGTATTTTATTGAATCGTAGTGCTGCCAGTATACTACTACAAATAAACGTAAACCTAAATAGTTGATATAGAGATAGATCTATGGGAATAATTTCGCTGTGTATAAATGTAGCTCAATGCCTAGCACACACCTAAGGCTAAATAGACCGAAACATTTAGCCCACAATTGCAAGCCGAAGTCATGATCCGGTGGTTATAACAACCCGCGATGGCTCCATTTCAGCGCTAAAGGACAAGGCCGGGTCGGCGTCCCGAGCTCTCTCCCGGAGGATTTCCGTTCGGAGTAGATTTCTCATAAAAGACGGTCTGCGGCTTTTTCTTTTCGCTGGTTCTTTTTGCATATTTTTTATTGTTGCTTTCTTCCTTTTGTTACTTTTCTTCTTCAATTCTCGAGCTTCTCTTGCGTGGGTCTTGAAGCGGCTCAGTCGGAGTTTTATACCCTCTCTCTATACATACATCACGTCCACCAATTGAGCCGGGAAGAGGTTTCGATTTCGATTACTCGACTACACCACTCGATACATTGTCTTCCTACTGACTAGGTTGCTCTCTCTATTTCATCGGCTGCCAATGCTGTTGAAAAATGCTTTTTCAATGTTCATGAGTCAATCTATATACAATCCCGAACGGCATTGCCGTGCCCGAAGCCGAGTCTAGTCTAACGCACCGAACCCCGAACCCGAACATATATCGTATCGTGTCGACCGATCATCTAAAAATCATCTAAAAATCCAAGAAAACCAACATCGCTTCATGTCTAAACAACAGAAAATGAAATCAAACCCGATTCCGCTTCCGCTGTCCTCTATTCATCGCTACGCCAGACCCGACCCCGCCAATGGAGGAAAATAGTCGGGATGACACTGACAACAACGATCATCGCCGCACCGATGCCCGCACTGGGAGCGATGCCGACGGTCTCAAACATTGGCGAGAACCTACTCGATAATTAGCCACAATGCCACAACACAAATCCATACAACGTTTGGAGGGAGAGAACACATACCAGAACGGACCCAGGAAACCCCAGATCTGGCGCACGAACGTGACAAACACACCAATGCTAGCAGCCTCCTGCGGGAAGCAGTCAATAGCATAAGTGATCATGACAGTCGTGACCAGCTGGTTACCGACAGCGCTAATAGCGGTACCAATAATTGGCGTCACACTCCAGTGACCAGTCTTCGCTTCTTGCGTGCAAACCAGGAAGACAATCAGGCCGATGATGGTCAGCGCGAAACCGAAGTAGCTGAGCCAGAGACGGAACTCGGGCTCGGCCTTGCGATCAATTCGGCGGGCGCGGCGGCTCATCCAGAAGTCGGAAAGGACACCGCCCATTTGCTCGCCGATTACGGAGCCGATGATTACACCTAGGAATTGAAGTCCTAGTTGCTCGGCGTTCAGCTCGAACTTTTCTTGCAACAGTTGGGGAACCTCGACTGTTGTAAGGATGCTGCCGAAGAGGAAGACCATTGCGTATGCGCATGTTGGGATTAGGATTGAGGGGTGGCGGGCCATTGTTAATGGTCGGACGAACTCGTACCATGTGAATGGCGTTGGATCGATGCGTCGCAGGGACAGGTACTCAACTTGCATGGCTGATTTCTCCGTGTCGACGCCGCTGCCTAAGTAGCGGGTCTCAGGGCCGAAGAGGAGATACAGGATGAATTGGCCACCGTTGATCTTTGGATTGTCAGCTAACGAACAGAGAAATAGTTTATATGTGGGATTTGACTTACCATTGCGAGGATCCAGTAGATCCAGTGATATCCCGCACGGTAGGTCACAAAACCGAAGATGAAAGGACCGATGGGGACACCCAAGGTGATCATCAGGGTCCAGACACCCATGTAACGGGCACGGTCTTTCTTGAAAGTCGTTTCCATCACGACCGCACTGCCGATGGCGGAGGCAGGAGAGATGAAGAAGGCCACCAGGGCACGACACGCAGCCAGAGAGGCATAAGTCGTACTCTTTGCACAACCAATATTACAAACAAGACTGCAAATGAGAGAGAGGAGGAAAATAGGCCGGCGTCCAAACCGGTTGGACAACGGCTTCCAGAAGAGTGGAGCACCTCCGAGGATGGCAATTTGCAGAGAAGTCAAGTAACTGGCGTTTTGCAGGCCAACGCCCAGTTCCTCGGCAATCGTCGAATAGGCAGGGATGATGGCAGCGGCGGTAAATGTGCCCATGCAAGCGTGGAATGCCACAAGGATCAAGTTCATCATTTTCTATATAGATTGACGCGTCAGTCTCTGATGGATTGGTTCTCTTGGCTCTCTCGCTCTCTCGCAGGGCGAATCTGAGATCTCGTAACTGGGAATCAGTGACTTACCTTCCACTCAGGCCAGTTGTAAGGGTCAGCTGCACCCATTCCGGGAATAGGGTCGAGATCTAATGTCCCATGTCGTTCCATCAGATAATCACGATGGGCCTTGGGTAGTCGAGCAGCCACCGACTCCCCGTAGGTCGCTGCCCTGTCATGTCCTGCGCTCTCTACAAGATCAATGTCGGTTTTGCCGCAAGAAGCGTCTTCGACCTCATCTCGACCATCTCGACGAGACGAGGACGGTTGCAATTCCAAAGAGGTCATGTTGATCACGTCCCCAGATCAAAGTAGGGATCTGACAAGCAGTCGACGACCTGGAACGCATATATTTATGGCAATGGTAGGAAAGTAGCGAGTCGAAGATCGTCAGGATAGTCAAGGGGGGTGTGTTGAAGTATTCACCAAGCCAAGACTGGAGTATAAGGGACGAAACTCAAAGTGACGAGGAATGATGCAGACACGGGGGTTTCTCTCAAAAAGGCGAAGAATATATTGGTAAAAATCCCCCCCGGTGAGTGTGCACAGCCAAGCCGCTAAATCCACGGACAATACCCCAGGGTTATGTCTTCGGGAGACCC
>ERZ1673737.2732-NODE-2732-length-14429-cov-4.255322_pt1 | contig 14429 bp, 11 predicted proteins | sample MGYA00580211_ERZ1673737 | MGnify/ENA primary metagenome ERZ1673737 (study PRJEB41218, sample SAMN15661789) | gut metagenome | host: Homo sapiens | place: Canada: London | collected 2015-08-20/2019-03-30 | study: EMG produced TPA metagenomics assembly of... | reverse complement strand
CGCCCCCCCCCCCCCACAACCCAACGCATCTACCCAACATACACACTCTCGCCTCGGGCAGAACCCAAAGGCTGACACTCTTTCCTATTTGTTTAGCTGCACCGTGAAAGTGTTCTCGTCAAACCAGTGAACACTCCGATCACCCCGCTTTGCAGTAAGCTCGCCTTGGACCAACCTTAGCATGTATTGGTTTTGCCAGGATTAGTGGCTGACAATCGTTGAAGCGAGTTTGACCACCTTGACATGGGAACACGTCCGCTCCGCAGGTACTTTCCGGGATGCCATTACTCGATTCGACACCTTTGCCAAGGAGCACCTCACCAATAAACAATTGGAGTTTGCCTTTGTGACGTTGGACTCGTGGGATCTGCGGGTGCAGCTGCCCCGCGAGGCCCGCGACAAGGCCGTCGTGCTGCCCGCATACCTGCAGCACTCCCGCACTTTCGACTTGCGCGCCGAATATCAGCGCTGGCAGACCCACCACCCCGAGTCGCTGCCTTTCGGTCCCAGCTCGCTTTCCAACATCTGCGCTGCCCTCGAGGTTGAGCCCGTTCAGTCGTCCGCCCCGATCAAGCACAACCTGCCCTTCCATTTGCAAGCTCTGGCCCCCGCTTCGCCGCGCCGTGCGATGGAGGAATCCATTACTCTTGCCCGTGTGCTTCGGGGTCTCATCCGCAAGTCGCAGCCGCCGCAAGAACACCCCGAGATCCTGACCCGCCCCATGGATGCCCATGCTGATGTCCGGGCCTTTTTGGCAGAGCGGAGTAAGGTCCTGCATCTCAGTGGCCTGCCCCACGATACCACCCAGTCGGAGTTGGAGAGCTGGTTCACTCAGTTCGGTGGCCGTCCCATCGCTTTCTGGACCCTGCGCACACCCGATCAGCACAAGCCTACTGGCACCGGCTTTGCCGTCTTCTCGTCTCACGAAGAGGTGAGTTTTACTAGGACATAGGATCTCCCTTTACCCTCACTGATATCCTCATGTCTTTATCTCGCTTTTTATTCTTTTCGGCTAACAATTTCTTAGGCTGCCGAAAGCCTGTGTATGAACGGCCGAGCACTCAACGAGAAGGCCATAGAGGTTTCTCCCTCATCCAGCCGGGTTCTGGACCGCGCCGCCGAGATCCTCACTCCCTTCCCGCCCTCCAAGAACCGTCCCCGTCCTGGTGACTGGACTTGCCCGTCCTGTGGCTTCTCCAACTTCCAGCGTCGTACTGCATGCTTCCGTTGCTCGTTCCCCGCTATGGCGGCCGCTCCCGACCCAATGAACTACAACAACTACGGCTACGGCCCGCCATCGATGATGCCTCCTCACATGGGCCACGGTGGTCACGGTATGGGTCACTCGCGCGGTATGGGTGGCAACGGAGGGGTTGTCCCCTTCCGTGCTGGTGACTGGAAGTGCGGTTCCGAGGGTTGTGGCTACCATAACTTTGCGAAGAACATCAACTGTCTGCGCTGCGGGGCACCTCGCTCCGGTGCTGCAGTTGTGGCCGACTCAGCGTTCCCATCTCCGATGGATCCTCCATCGCAGTTCAACATGGGTCCCAACTCGATGACTAGCACTCCGGCTCCTGCTCCTTTCGCCTCCACCGCCGGAGGCTTCGGTGGCTTCAGCCAGCAGTTCGGCGGCCCGCCCAACAACTACGCCCTGCCCTCTGGCGGTCTAGGCAACACCCCTGGTGCCTATCCCCCTATGGGCCAGATGAACTCGGGTTACGGCTCTTCTAGCACCTCACATTCGGCCGCTTCTTTCGCCAACCCGGCCACCCAGGCCGCCTTCACTGGCGCAGACCACGGTGTGCCCTCCACCAGTGCTTCAAACGGTGCCTTCTACGGCTCCGACGGCTCCAGCGACCCCTTCGCGTTCTTGTCGAGCGGCCTTGGTGGTCTGACTGTTTCTGAAGATCCTCACTCTCGCCGCAATGGCGCTGGTGCCAACAAGTCGCCCGCTTAAATCGGGTAGAGCTGTACCTACTCACGCCTAAGACTGGGCGCTCACACTTATGTTGTCCATATTGCAACCCTGCATTGTGGCAGGTTCATGCGTTGGTTGATATTCGGTTGATACGCATTTTGTATAAGGGATTCTGCGGTTCGGTGCATCGGGTTGGATGGAGCAGGCGGGTAGCGTGTTCAAGTCGAAATTTCTTTTCTCGCCTCGCCGTCCTGTTGTTGATGCTTTTTCTGGTTCTGGTTCTGGTTTTTCTTTATCTTGGTCGTGGAGCTGTTTCCCCATATTTGATTCCATCTTGCGCTTTTGTTTTTATCTCTTGGGGGAGGGTGTATTTTTGTTCCCCTATCCCTTCTTGTGCGCCTTATGTCGCTCTGGCATTGCATTTTAGAGATTTTGTGCGTCCCTTTCTGCACTCATTCGGTCATGGGAAGCGTCGGAGAATTCACGGTCTTGATCTGGGTGGGATATACTTGGACTCCGTTTGGGGTGTTGGGGATTTACTTTGAGCTTGACGCCGGCATCGAATCGAGGATCTCTTCGGGGGCCATCGAAGCACTGTGAATGCAAAAAAGATTGTTTTGGATGTCCATATTGGGGATTTGTACTTGTCTGAGCGGCTTTAGTATTCTCTGTAATTGTCTTTAGATAGAATCATGGACTATATTTATTCGGGATGGGGATCTGCTTAAAGGTAGTACTGGTTTATCTGATATACCAAAGTTTATTCCTGTGAATAGCCATGTATAGCATCTATTTCTGAGCTTGTTGGTAAGACTGTTGCTGAATACAAAAGGTACATGGACTTAGTAGGAAGTGTCCATAGTGGAGTGAAGTACCGAAGGCAACCGCTGGCTTTCGCGTCCACCGCCCGGAACCCGTCATTGCTCCATCCCAATTGACCTCAACTGCTTAACGCCCACTGCATTGCTTTCTTCTACTTGATCCCCTCGGTCTTCTGTTTTGAAGCATCTTTTCTATCTCCCTGTCATCTGTCGTCCTTGATTCACAATGTCCGGATACGACAGAGCTCTCTCAGGTAAGTCAGCTAGCTCCCCACGGCCAGCTCCCTTTGCTCCTGACCCTGAGCAGAGCTGTGTGATGCTAACCCATCGCAGTATTCAGGTATGATGCCTTTGAACAGAACTCCAGCTCCAGAGTTTATTTCTAACCCCCACTCAGTCCCGATGGGCACGTCTTCCAGGTTGAATATGCCATGGAGGCAGTGAAACGAGGTGAGACCGCTGTTATCTGCTCCCCCAGCCGCTTTTACTCGTCCATTACCTGCTTTTGCGGTAGAGCGATTCATAAGTACGTGCATTCGCTGATAATAAATGATCCTAGGAACTTGCGCTGTCGGTGTCAAAGGCAAGGACATTGTCGTTCTCGGTTGCGAAAAGCGTTCCGCACTCAAGCTCCAAGATACCCGTATTACCCCTTCTAAGATCGCCCTGGTCGATGACCACGCCTGTCTCGCCTTCGCTGGACTGAATGCCGACGCACGTATTCTCATCGACAAGGCCCGCCTAGAGGCCCAGTCCCACCGTCTGACTGTCGAGGACCCTGCCAGCATCGAATATATTACAAAGTATATCGCCAGTGTCCAACAGAGATACACGCAGAGTGGTGGCGTCCGTCCCTTTGGTATCAGTACGCTCGTGGTTGGTTTCGACAAGAATGACGGCACGCCGCGGTTGTACCAGACCGAGCCGTCCGGTATCTACTCGGCCTGGTAGGTGTATCCCGGGCCTATTGTGTTACTAGATCAGTACTGACATGCTTCCTCATTATAGGAAAGCCAACGCTATCGGTCGTTCCAGCAAGACCGTTCGCGAATTCCTTGAGCGCCACCACCAGGAGGACATGGACCGCGAGCAGACAATCCAGCTGACCATCAAGTCCCTGCTTGAGGTTGTGCAGACGGGTGCTAAGAACATCGAGGTCGCCATCATGGCACCTGGCAAGCGTCTCGAGATGCTGCCCGATGACCAGATCGAGTCGTATGTGAAGAGCATCGAGACCGAGAAGCAGGAGGAGGCGGCCAAAAAGAAGAGCCGGACAGGGACCACCACAGCAGCTATTCTGACCCGGCCAGGTGGCGGCGAGTCGGCCGATTAACTGGACTTGGAGCATTCATAGCCCGCGGGGTGCGTGGATGATGTGTTTCAATTTACAATAGCGTTGGTCTCTTCCTTGACGAGAATCCAAAATCATGAAGTTTTAAAAACATCGGCTCTTCGTATTGTACACCGGGTATTGATGCTCTCTGTAAATCATCTTCTATCAACTATCAAACAGTAACCAAATCGTCAACATCATGAAATTCCAACGCCCTCTATGTTCTTTCCTATGCACTGCTTAACCCATGCGATCCGACACATCGCGAAGGTTGAAGAGAGAACGCTCTTCGTCTCGGGCAACACGTTCATCCTTGAGCATACTGGTTATGGTCAGCCTATGCCGCATTGGAATATTGAGTGTTCAACATACCGGTTGTCCATACGGGCATCTTCACCCTCAACATGGAGTGAAGGCTTTGGTTCCACGGCCTCAATGACGAAGTGGTTATCACAGTGAGGGCAGTACTCGTCGCTAAGAAGGGGGTGGAATTAGCTTGCTGCCACTTGCTTTGGCTGCTTCGGTCCATTACATACCTCTCGTCAAACTCGGCCGCGTCCTTGCGGAAACACTTCTTGCACTTCTTGCATGCAAAGATCTATCATTCCATCGTCAGATCGCGAATCATGCGCATATCGGAACAGGGGCGTACCATCTCGGCGCTCTTCTGGAGCATGTGCGACTCGCTCTCGGCGTGGCATTCGGCGCAGTCAAACCATTTCCGGCCTGGATATCTTCGGTCAGTTCTCTTGAATGGGGTTGAAGTCGAACTGGGCGTACAGCAGTGCGAGCGGATGGCCACTTGGGCGTTCAGAATGTGTTTACTATAAAGCGGGGGACATGTTAGCAGGGGAATTTTGTCCAGGGCAATCTCCAGGGGAATGAAAACATCTATACATCCAAGAGATGACTTGACTTACCACATGGCGGACTCTGAAGTGCGTACCTAAGTGACGTGAAGATGTCGAGAACGCCAGGCACAAGTGATCGCCAACTCCCGTGATTCCCTCCACTTTCCTCCCCGCCACTCCATTTCGACTCTCACCTTTTTCACCTTTTCCCTCCTTCGAAGCAGTGCACTCAGGTCTCTTTGTTGAGCTTCGTTTCTTGTTCGGCCTTTGCGCCGCTTACATTTTGCTGCTTGTTGCCGCCGGTTTACCCCCGAAACCCCACAGCATCCCTGTAGCCTCAGCTTCCCGAACTACTTCTGCCGTGGCACAAGTCAACCTCCAGGGCAATTTCCATAAGCCTATGATCTACCCATTTCAGCTGGTCACGGCGAACTATTCGCGATAATGGCCATGGCGGGCACAGGAAAACAGCCAGACAGTGATGGTCCCCCCACTGTATGCATACATAACTGTCTCGTGGCACACAATGAACTAACTAGAACGCAGCCACAGAGACCCGTCTCCTCATTGCTGTCTCATTTCGAGAATCTATCTCATCGCAGAGCTCCCTCTGCTACGGCCGCGAGTCCGCGCGCCTCCGCAACCCAGTTCCTGACACCCGAAGCTGGCGACGAGGTACGATCCTCTAGCCGTGCCTCTCTCGACTTGCCCCGGCCACATTCGCCATGGAACCAGACAGATGAGCGATCGGAGCAGCACCAGCAGTCGAACGGCGAGGGATCGCGGGATCGTGGGTTCTCTGGAAGACGATATGGACGGCCAATCTCTATGAATCTCCAACGCTCGTCGCCACAACTTCCGCCGACGCTGGCGGTTCATTCGCCTCAATCGCCGCCGCGCGGACAAGATCGCGAGGACTGTTGGTCGCAACAGGAAACTCGCAAGGCTAGGAGTCCTGGACATCGCCCGCGGGAATCAGTGTCTGTTTCCCCCGCGCCTCCCCGGCCACTCTCTCCGGCGCCGAAGTTCGGATCGTCTGTTACTGGAAGAGATTCAATTCCTCATTTATCGCCTAGCTCTCTAGCCGTCAATGGAAATGGAAGCGTTGCGGAACGGAAATTGAAAAGCAGCTCACTGCCACCGCCAGCCAACCGAGCATCTAAACCGAAGATCCCTGCGAAGCCAGCCATGTTCTCTCACCCTAACTCTTCTCATGCGGATACCAGTACCTTGGCTCCTCAGCCTGAGCGAGCCTCTCCTGATCTAAGTGTGTCACCTTTCAGCACCCCTCCGAGCAGCCCAGAGAAGCCTATGACCAAGCCGGTATCTACCGGGAAAATAAACTCCAGACCGGCACCGGCTCGGCCAACAACAGAACCCCCGGGTCGACGTTCCTTTGATGACCGGTCACCTGGTCCAAGTTCCAATGCAAGACATGATGCCAGAGAGTTAGGTTTCTCAAGGACTCGCCCTGCTCCAGAACCTTCACGGGCAACTAAACCCTTGATGGTCCAAATTCCATCTGCTCCTGCGCAACACCCCACTTCTGCTTCTACTGCTCCCCCTCTTTCAGCGCAACGGTTACGAGCCAGCGATAGCCCTTACGATCGTCCAGGGCTTCCTCCCCGGCCCTCTGGAACTCCACGCCGAAGTGGATTCTCTCCTCCGTGGGAGCCTCCTCAGCGTGTAAAGAGCCCTGCACAGATGACACCGATTGCCAAGTCTGCACCCACTCAGCCGCGCCAGTCTGAGGCATCAACCCCGCAACCAATTCAACGGCAGCCATCTTTCCACCGTGAACCAGTTTCCTCATCACTCCCGGAGCGGCGTATACCCCGAACGGACACAGAAGAAGAAGAACAGCCTGAAGAAGCTGCCATCTCTCGTACGGACTACCCTGACGCTTCTAACGCCAACCGCCGACCCCCTCGTCTTAAATCCGGACCGAGGGAGATCTTCACGAAGTATGACACCCGCTTGCTAGCTGTGTGCGGCAAGTATGTGTGTACCACTGGATATCTGACTCGAGTTTGGGACCTTACCACTGGAGAACAAGTGATGAGCCTTAGCCATGGCGAAACGGTGAAAAGCTTGTCGCTTGCTTTCAAGCCAGGCAAAGGATTAGAAGATGAAGGTCAGCGTATCTGGCTCGGCACCAGTGCTGGAGATCTTCACGAAGTCGACATCCCAAGCCAATCTATTGTGGCAACCCGCTCGTACCCCTCCAGGCGAGAGGTGATTCAGATACTACGACACAAGAAAGAAATGTGGACATTCGACGATGAAGGTCGGCTGCTAGTCTGGATGCCAGACGAGACCGGTCAACCCAATCTACAGTACAGCTACCACAGCGCCCATGAACGCGTAGCACGAGGCCACACGTTCTCCATGGCCGTGGGCGACAAGCTGTGGCTAGCAGCTGGAAAGGATGTCCATATATATCGCCCGAACGCCCGCGAAGACGCCTCTTTCAAGGTCTTCAAGCGGCCTCTTGGTCTCCAGCATTCAGGCGATGTAACTTCCGGCACTTATACCACGCGAGAAGGAGGTCGGGTATATCTGGGACATGCAGATGGAAAGGTCACTGTCTACTCCTCCACCGACTATACCTGCTTGGCAGTGGTAAACGTTAGTGTTTACAAAATCAATTGCCTTGGATTTGTGGGAGACTACCTTTGGGCTGCCTATAAGACCGGCATGATCTATGTTTACGATGTTTCCACCAACCCATGGACTGTGAAGAAGGACTGGCGTGCCCACGATAGTCCTGTCTCCGGCTTTGTGTTGGATACAAGCAGTGTTTGGACGATGAACCGCTTACAGGTTACTTCGCTTGGCACTGATAATTGCATCCGTCTTTGGGATGGTATGTTGGAGGACGATTGGCTAGGTAAGTTTACGTTTTGTTGGTTATTTGGCTTTACTAACATACATAGATACACGGATGCAGCAGCGGGACGTAGAGTACTGCAGTTTCCGAGAAATCAAGGCTACCGTCTTGACTTGGAACGCGGGCGCTGTTACCCCCGGGAGCGTGAAGACGTCGGATTTCATCCGGAATGCCGTCACGCCGGAAGATCCGCCGGAAATTCTCATCTTTGGTTTCCAAGAATTGGTTGATCTTGAGAACAAGAAGATCACAGCTAGTATGTTTCCCTGATCTATTGATATGTGGACAGTTGCTGATATGACTACAGAGAGCTTGCTCCTTGGAAGCAAGAAGAAGGAGAACGGCGAGAAGGAACATATGAGTCGTCAATATCGAGTATGGATCGACCATCTCACTCGGTCTCTTCACGAGTGTATGCCTCTCGAGGAATCCTATGTTCTTTTGCACACCGCAAACATGGTGGGACTGTTTACTTGCGTTTTCGTCAAGCACAAGGAACGCCACAATATCAAAAACATCAGTGCTTCGGAGATTAAGCGGGGAATGGGCGGATTGCATGGGAACAAGGTTTGTGCCCCCGTCGCCTTTCTATGGCTGTTGTCTAATTCTATCAGGGTGCCCTTGTATTCCGCTTTATCCTAGATGACAGCTCGATGTGCTTTGTGAATTGTCACTTGGCAGCTGGGCAGACCCAGACTGCACACCGAAACAACGATATCGCGGCGATCTTGGAAGCAGAGTCCTTACCTGCAGAAAGCAATTCCACAGCGCGGACAGATCAGTTCGCCAGTGGTGGTGACGGCTCAATGATCATGGACCACGAAATCTGCATTCTGAATGGTGACCTGAACTACCGAATTGACTCAATCCCTCGCAATGTGATCATCGACGCCATTCGCCAGAACAACCTCGCCAAACTTCTAGATCGAGACCAACTACTGGCCTCCCGGCGGAAGAACCCCGGGTTCCGCCTTCGCAGCTTCACCGAGTCCCCCATCACCTTCGCGCCGACCTATAAATACGACGTCGGCACGGACGAGTATGACACCAGCGAAAAGAAGCGCTCCCCCGCCTGGTGCGACCGCGTTCTCTACCGTGGCCTTGGCCGCGTCAAGCAACTCGATTACCGCAGACACGAGGTCCGAGCCTCCGATCACCGGCCGGTCAGTGCGGCGTTCAAGATTCGCGTCAAAACAGTCAAGTCTCAGGAACGGGCCGCGACGTGGGATCTGTGCAACCAGGAGTTCCAGGACGAGAAGCGCCGTCTGGCTTCGGAGGCTAGCATCGAGTATCTCATTACTGTCCTCGGCACCGATCCCCGTCAGGCCCGTGGCTTGATCCTGGGCTCCAAGGCTCAATAGCCGCCTCTCTTTCTTTCTTTGTCGAGTGATTCTCACTTTTTTATATGCATTTGGGCAGCATGGCGCGCTGTATATTGTACGACTAATGATTTCACGATAGACATGTATCATGATGGTTAGAGTTAAAAGGGCTTTTCTTTTTTCACAATGTAGTATTCTCTTCAACCCTATACCCCTAAGCAGCTCTGATCTGCATCGAAGACCGAAGCTTCTCCGGCCAAGCGATCCGAGCGTCCGACTGCCCCATGTTACTCTGGATGCAACAATCCGGCCATTGTTCACCGAATAAGCCTTCCACTTCCCCTTTTGTTCCAGCTCCGACGACCTCCGACCCCTCTGAGTGTATATGAATTACTCATTGGCCGGCACATGCAACCAGCGGGCCATAAAGATCGACAATGCAGCCCCCTGTTCAGGAACTCCGTGTGGTATACAGGAACTTCCGTGCGGTATACAGGAACTCCGTGTAGTATACAGGAACTCCATGAAGTATACCGATTTATCCGGGGTCGCATCAAACATTCCCCGCACGAGACCGGGGTATAAAGCTCTGCAGGTTATCAATGTTTGTGATCCAGAATGAGAACGATACTCTAGTTTGACTTCATGATGCTAGGATCCTTGTCTCTCGCTATTGCGCTGCCTTTGCTTCCATCAGCAAATGCTCTCGTTAGGAAGGATGGTGTTGTATGTCCATTTTCTCCCATTATATTCAGAATGTTTACTAATTCCAAACAGGGTAAACTCCCAGCCCTAGGCTGGAATTCGTGGAATGCATTTGGTTGTGATATCAATTCGACTAAAATCCTCACGGCTGCGAATGAGATTGTTAATCTGGGCTTAAAGGATCGGGGATATGAATATGTGAATAGTATGACATGCATACTTTGGTTAAATTATGGGTTTGTGCTAACTGCTTCTAGTCGATGACTGCTGGAGTATCAAAGATGCTCGCAACACAACTGACCATCGTATTATTCCTGACCCATCCAAGTTCCCAGATGGTATCTCTGGTCTTGCAGACCAGGTTCATGATCTGGGGCTGAAGATTGGAATTTACAGTAGTAAGTCTATATCCCGTTAAGAGGATTAAAAGACTAGTTCTGACCCTTGTCAGGTGCGGGCGAAACTACTTGTGCTGGTTATCCAGCTAGTCTAGGTTACGAGACCGTCGATGCACAATCCTTCGCGGAATGGGGAATTGACTGTAAGTCTACTTACTCCCTCAACCCCAAAAAAACCAAAATCTAAGGCAGCAGACCTCAAATACGACAACTGCGGTGTCCCCTCAAGCTGGGCAGATACTTATACATATTGTGTCCCCGACGGCGATGGCAATTACCCAAATGGCACCTGCCCCGATCTCCATGATCCCGCGCCGGAGGGATACGACTGGACGCAGTCCAAGACATACACTCGCTACGTGGCTATGCGCGATGCACTGCTGAACGTTGACCGGACGATCTTCTATTCACTTTGTGATTGGGGCCAGGCGGATGTTAATTCCTGGGGTAATAAGACCGGGAATTCGTGGCGGATGTCTGGTGATATTACCGGTATGTTTTATTCTCATGATGACCTTGGATGTTTATGTTTACTGACTCTTGACTTGGCTTTAGCGGACTGGGATCGTATTTCTCAGATTGCAAATGAGAATAGCTTCCTGATGAACTATGTCAATTTTTGGGGTCATCCAGACCCGGATATGTTGGAGGTTGGGAATGGTAAACTTACTCTTGCGGAGAATAAGGCTCATTTTGCCCTTTGGGCGGTTATGAAGTCTCCGCTTATTATTGGAACTGCAGTATGTACTATTCTGGTGTTTATCTACCTGAGGACGTATGCTAATTTACATTTAGCTTGACTCGATCAGTAATGAGCACCTGGCTATTCTGAAAAACAAGTATCTGCTTGATTTCCACCAGGATCCTATTGTTGGAAGTCCAGCTCATCCTTATAAATGGGGGTATAACCCTGACTGGACGTTCGACCCTGCTCATCCTGCGGAGTATTGGTCTGGTGCTTCATCTACGCTTGAGGGTACATTGGTTCTTATGTTCAACTCTGAGAGTGGGACTTCCACTCGTACTGCGGTGTGGAAGGAGGTCCCTGAGCTTAAGGGCCATGATGCGTACCACGTTATTGATGCTTGGACGGGTAAGGATTTGGGTTGCGTGAAGAAGAAGCATAGCGCTTCTTTGCAGAGCCATGATGTGGCTGTGCTGGTGGTAAAGGGGAAATGTTAGAGGGTAACAAAGAGGACAATGGCTCTTTTTCTAGAAAAAAGATCGTTCTTTTCCTGGAGTTAAATGACAAGTTTATTGTTTGCTGATGCTTCAAAGTGAGGATTTCTTGGGTCAGAGGGACTTGTGACAAAGAGGATCGAGAAATACAACAACTATGTCGAGATATATCTGAAAGAGCGTAAGGATCCCTCACAAATCGAGCCATTAGGGCTTGTTACTCGACTCGGTTCCAAGGGTTGCGTGTCGCACTACGGCGAAGAACAAAGGATGATACGGGATAAGTGTCGAGTATCAATGGACACTATGGACTGCATAGACTCCTTATTGTCTTTGTTGCTATTGTTCAAGTACTAAGAGTCGAAAGGTATTGTTAGTGTCTTTGTTCGAACTGTAGTTTGTCCTGACCTTGGCGACTTGTATATAAGGCCCTTTATGCCCGGACAATTCCCTTCTCATCACTCACATTATCTTCACTTTACCATCAAATCATCTTTGATACCAATCTAACTAAGCAAAACTTGCTAACACATCGTCTAGTTCACTATACAAATACCCAGCATGGTTCGAACAATCCAGTGCAACCCCCATGCCGGTCTCCCAAAGGTTTGGCTTGGTTTTGGAGAGATTGGAGACCGCCAGGCCGAACTCCAAGTGAAGCAGGACAAATACTTCGAGACTATTACCTCTGATATCAGATTCGTACACCGCGATGACCGAGTAAGTTACTGGGATCTACACCGTGACGTCTTATTCCGGCAAGCCAAATGGTTCCCTTTTAAGTACCAGGACCAGAACGTTAGTGAATTTTTACTGCCCTCTATTGTGCGTCTAGAGCAGGTCCCCAAGCTTCTGCATTTCCTCTACACCGGCGATTACTCGGTCCAGAAAGAGGATCTCCGCCATTATAACGTGCAAGAGGACCCCCGGGCATGTTTGAACTGTCCCCAGCTGGCTAAGTTGCTGTCTATCCATTTGGATATGCTCCGCACTGCGGGCTTCCTTGGAATGGAAGACCTTCAGGCTTTGGCCTTTGTCAGATTCCGAACCCTGCTCGATGCTGCTCCTGTCAGTGTCCTGCGCCATGCTATTCGCCAGGTGTATAGCCAAGACCGCATGTGTTCAGTCACACACCATTCCAATGGCTATCCCATGTTGGCAATGAACTGCTGTGACTACCGTCCTCAGTTGATGCTTCCTGCTGTTCTCCGTTGGTGCGGATACTACCGACTGCACCCTGAGTGGACTTCAGTAAAGGGTCGCCCTAAGCATTACGGTGAACAGCAATTCACTCAATTGCGCCAGAGGCTCCCTGAGTTTGATGTACATCTGACTCGAGGGCTGTTTCTGGATACCATTGACATGAAAGTTCCAATGGTGTTCTTGGGCTGTGATTCTCGAGCTGTTAGATGCGTTGATTTGACTGATCGACCTGAAATTCTGTCAATGAAGTCGAACATGCGCCGAGCAAACTACCAGTACTCCACGTTCTTGCAGCCACTGCCTTTCGAAAGCCCCAAGGATGAGCAGGTGTTTGTCGACTCTGATTCAGAGATGCCTGACTCACCCGAGGATATCCAGGAGGCGGTTCCTGCAGCACTCCCTCGAGGACAGAAGCGCCAGCACTCTGTCGATTCTAACCGTCGCCAGACTAGGTCAATGACTAACACAACGTTACCACTTGCAACTAACACAAGGTCGCCAATTGCAAAGAGGCAGCGAAAGGCTACAAAGAGCGTAGTGCGATTTCCCACGGATGAGCATTACACTCCAGCTCAGGCTACTCCTTTCGTCGCTCTGACGGATATGAATGATCCCAGCTCTGCAACAACACTAGAGACATATCAGTTTAACTTTTCTGCCCCTGTTGTTTCTGATAGTATCTTTATCTTGACTCATGTCCCAACCCTTGAAGAGCTCAACACTAACGCTGATCAGCAGGAACCCATCGCTTCTGTAGATCTAGAGAAGATTAACTGGGAGGAGTATATGAACGCTCCTCTCACATCGGCTGAAATGAGTGAGTCTGACCTAGCACTGATAAGCGAAGGCTTGCAAACTACTGAGACCCAGACACCCAGCGTTCCTGCTAATGAGTTTGACATCGAGCTGCAGAATCTTACCAGTGACCCAGTTAAAGCCAATTACGGCTTGGATAGTTTGTTCAATAGCCCAACTGGAGCAACCCCGGCTGCAGTAACCGACTCGGACTCGTTGTTTAACGACACCGAGGCCATGGTGCTCGAAGGTATGGAGTCCAGCCAATCCATTGGAGCGGATATAACTGATTCAGCCCAACAGGCCATTGAAGTGACACAGTCTCCTCAGGCTCATACCTCTGCTCTGTTTGATACTTCCAGCTCCTCTGTGAACACCCTCCTAAATGGAATTTCTGACCTTGAAGCCCAGGTATATGACACAACCATTGCAGAGTCTCAAGATGTAGACCTGCATGAATGGCTGAACCCAGAAGTTCTGGCTGAGCCAGAAGCTAACACTTCAGCTGATCTAGCTATCCCCGGGGTTGACTTCACCAATTTCCCCTCCCTCAACCAACAAGTTGCCTCCGAGTGGAAAAACACCGACGACGTCACCATCTTTCGCGTCAAAGCCCCGGAACCCGAGAAAATCCCCTACAAATACGAGGGAGACCTCAATAGGCCGACTGGACCAGAAGCACCAAGACAGTCCTCAGGCTTTGACGACTTCGAGCAAGAGTTCTGGGACAGCACAAACGGAAACGGACTGGTATTCATCCCGGCAGGGATGACTCGCCAGGAATATGCTGTCGACCTTCTGGGTCAGATCCTTGAGATGGCTGAAGAGGATACGCTGACGGCTACTCCCGAAGAGATGGCGAATCATATTGTACAGATTTTCCCCGAGATCGACTTGTCTGTCGAGGTTCAGAATTTGATCGATGCCCTTCCTGTGCAGTGGGCTTTTACCAATATGGCCCTGAGTGATGATGACCTTCGGCGGCTTTTTGAAACGGATCAGGATTTGCAGAAC
>ERZ1673737.2731-NODE-2731-length-14431-cov-4.441639_pt1 | contig 14431 bp, 9 predicted proteins | sample MGYA00580211_ERZ1673737 | MGnify/ENA primary metagenome ERZ1673737 (study PRJEB41218, sample SAMN15661789) | gut metagenome | host: Homo sapiens | place: Canada: London | collected 2015-08-20/2019-03-30 | study: EMG produced TPA metagenomics assembly of... | reverse complement strand
AAAAGAAAAAAAAAAAAAAGAAGAGTCCAGAAGAGGTAAAAAAGATAGCAATGTTCGGGATCTCGGGGCTGAAAGGCGAACCAAAAAAAAACAATCAAATAGGCCGGATAAGGATGTAATGTATCAATGCACAATGTAATATACAAGTCCTAAGTCGAGTCAAACTACATTGTACTCCATACTAAGAACGGTAACAGACTACTATAGTTCCCGTCTGCAGCGAAGATCAGGGGAATCAGCTATGACTCGGCACTGACGTACTCCAGGCGAAGTGTGAAGGCATCATTTGTGTCGGCGATGGTGTGATTTGGGGAATGTGGTTCGTAACAGTAACGTTTCAATACCGAAGTAGATGATCTACAAACACACATGAATACAAATGAACTCGGTAAAAACTTGTGAGTACTTGGCAATTGGATAGCGCCAGATAGATAGTCACACGACCAGTTGAGTATTATCAATTGTAGGAAATTGTGTCCAAGCCCGAGGCCGGCACAGGCGTCGGGTCGCCACTTTATGGGCCAGGTGTTACATTGAATGATTACGTTACAACCGCAATACCAGCAGTGTATGTAATTGGATGATCTATCTCACCCCCTTGAAACCAATAATGCTAATAAAAATACAACTCGTCAAAGCCGAGGGTTTTCTTATGGAGTCTAGCTTCAGTGCAGTTCACACGCGCACTCGACCCCGGAGTGGATAACGGCAGAGACAGCCCAAGTCCATGGCAGCGTTTCCAGCGTGACAGACCCTGGTACTTACTAGCTTATTACAGCCTAGCGCATCCCAAAGCCGACGACCAGCGAAACTCTAGGCTCCACCGGATCGTGTCATCGCTCTTTTAGCCAATCAGCAATCGGGCGTTTCCCCTGGGATAGCCCAATCAGGTTAGAAAGGAGGCTTATGGGCAGAAGGCCCACTTGCTTATCTCGACACCCAATCACACCGCACTGCTATGAGGAAAAAGAGACGTCGCAAAAAGAGAGCGACGGAGTATTCCGCCAGTCCTCTTCTCCTGACACAAGTACGGAGTATATGTTTACCATGCTATGAAATAGAAGAGATTCAAATATGAGACAGAAGAATGTAATGTATCATCGATCCACAATGAGCAATCCCCCTTTCCGAGCACGCCATGCGGAGCGGTCTACGGTCACCCCCGGATTTCCAGTTTACTAAGGAGGCGAAACAGTCACCGCCGTTTCTTAGCATCCACATGCCTCAGTGATTACAGTAGTCCAATTTCTGCTCCACATGCCACGTCTACAGCTCGTCTAAACACGGGATTATTTCTCCCGATGCAGGATGGCGTAGCCAATCTCCCATATGGAAGCCTTGATCGGTATCTTTTCCCCGAGGTCACAGGTTGTCTGCAGTAGGTCATGGCGTTATGCAGGGAGCAGTAGGCCAAACAACTGGCATTAGATGTTTGTTCGGTGTAGCCGATAGTACGCTGGCTGGACTTGGTGTCCAAATCTGAAGCACGTTCAGTTTGACCCTGCGACTCGAAATGGGAGGTGCTTCCCGCGGTCATATCCATGTCTTGAAACCCCTGATCACCCTTACTCTCCAGCTAGAGCTAAACTCCTAACCCAAGGAATAAGCCATCGAGTGCAGCTAAATGAGCTCTGTACACCCATGGGGAGGACCATTGCGCAACCCACTACAACAATGCGAGAGGTTTTTTTGTGCTGTTCGACTAGATACTCATTAAGCTCCCGGTTTACACGAGCATCATTACGTTGGTCATCATGCCCATTACATTTTACGCATTCAGGTGCCCAGGCCCATCTCTGACGATCAGATTAGCCATTTGGCCTATTCGGATCAGATACACACGAGCATGGAAGTATCCACAGTCAGCCCGAACTGTTAGAAAGCGGGACGATCCTTCTGGAAACAATTGCCACCGACCTGCACATATCCGCAATGAAGATGACCTCTCAGTTTCATAAATATACCATATGTTGAATGTAGATTGAATGTTTCTAGCTAGTTGTTAATAGAAGTTGAACATTATGTCGTCGGTGATGGTCCCACGGGACGAGAAGGCCTCGATCAGTCAATGCGTCGTATACCTCTAGATCTCGACGGTATCAAATAGAGAACTGATGCAAGTCAACCCCATCAATGAGACAGAAACACTGAGTGATCGCACCCCTCTTGATGAAACACATATAATATTTAAATAATTGATGAGATTAATGCATGTGGCTGCAGGTGGCTATTGCGTATATGGTGAAAAGTCCCAACCTGCACACCTTGAAAAGCACGTACGTGTAGGTGATTATTGCAGGATGCGGCTTAGTAGTCTACACATACTGAAAATGCACACCTAAGGCAGACTGTCTGATATGGAAGTAGACGTGTATTGTCAAAACCACTATGTAGGTTTACACGGAAAATAGAAGATATACCATAAAATGACGGCGCAACCTTGAAGTAGCTTACTAGAAAGGGAAGGACTTGTTTGGGACAAGAATAGGAAGCAAAGGCTCAAACTTCAAACAGGCCAGATATGCAAAATGGAACACTATACGCCGTGGCGGTATATAACTTCACCTATGCTTGAAGAGATCAAACGGTGAAAGAGTAGATGTGGAAATGAGTCTGCATTGTCGGGATTAAGATATAGTCGAGATTAGTCGACCTTAATCGCACTATAAACACGTCTGACAAACGCATAGGCGGCCAAAAATCCAACAGTTCCTGTCAAGAGGCCGTAGACAGCACAGGCAAGGAAGCTATAACTGAAGAAGAGCAAGCTGGACACAAATCCGGTGACGTGGAGCTTGAATAGGTAGTACCAGATACAGTAGGCAAAGATCCAAAATGCGCTGCTGCCACCAGTGAGGAAGCTTTGCCACCACCAATGATAGTTCTAGAAGGTCAGCAGGAATTTCTTCAAAAGCTGAAGGGCGTCTTACCTCGGAGCAGAGCTGACTATATGTTGCGATGACGGTAACTTCGACAACAGTAATCATCAAAACGGTCGAAACAGCACTCAAGAACCCAAAGACATAATAATATCCAGTCTTATCCTGCCACAGATTCTTAAACACAAAGAGCAGCTCGATAAAGAGAACAGCGAATGGAACAATACCAGTCAGCAAAGGGCCGATTGGACTGCGCAGATACCAAGGCTGGGGTGGAATTTGACGGGGAATTGCATTGGTCTTCAGAGGATGCTCCCATGGCGCCGCACGCACATATCCAACCCAACTTCCAAGGTAAACCAAGGGAACTTGGATGAGAAGCCAAAGTGCAAGAAGACCGATCAGGGTGCTGAATGGAATTGCCGTGCTGGATGCTTGAGCCCAAACAAACAAGTTCAGGATCAATACCAGGCAGAATGCCAAACCAGGGAAAAGCAAAGCAGTCTATAAGAGGTTAGCATGGCACGTCAATACTGTGTCGGGTACATACAATCAGAGTATTCTTCCGCCAGGCAATCCCGCCAAATGTCTTGTAGAGTCTTCCAGAAAAGTATCCCGAGAAGAGACCAGCAAACACAAACAGGCCCATGCCAACACTGACGAAGCCACCACGGAAGCTGGGGTTCAAAATACCCAAGCAGCTGAGCAGGAGCAGACCTGAGGCCATGAACAACAGCTGCATACCTGATCCGACTAATGGAGCGAGAAGGCCACTGAACGCGGGGATCCGAAAAACGTCACCATGAAGGAGCTTCCAGCCGCTAGTATCTTCAAGGGCCTCATCTTCCGAAGAGAAGTCTGCGTCATGTTCCACATCCGCTTCGCCGTCCAAGAGGTTTTCACGTTTCTTCTCGGACTTTCCACTCCTGCGTCGGGAGCGGACCTTGGCCTTTTGATCATTCATCGCACCATCTCCGCGGCCCTTGATGTCGCCTTGCACAGTACGGCTCCAGATGACAAATACAGTCACACCCAGCACTGTAGAGATTGTCAGGGAGTTGATGATTGCCAACCAGTGAGTCATGGCACTTTCGCCCTGGTTGGTGAAGTATAGCTCCCATCGGTTGTTCCACTCCACCTTGGTGTCCTCCCGGAAGTAGACAGAGTAGGTGTAGGGAATCTGAAGTGTGGCGCCATCATCATCGTCATCATCCTCTGGGATATATGACAGCCCCGAATACTTCTCTTGCATTCGCGAAAGATTAGGCGCGATATACAGCTCCTGTCCTTCATTGTCCTTGTGGACAGCCTTAGGGCATCCGCCTTCCTTGCGGCCCTCGGCAGTGATACTCTTCGGGTACACCTCGAATCCAACAATCACCTTTCCTCCCTCGGGTGCGCTCCGCCAGCGGATGACAATCGTGAAGTGGTTGTTGATGAAGTATCGCGACTGGCCGGTAGCCGGAGAGATGTCACGGTAACCAAGCTTGAATCCGGAAGCGTAATACTTGCGACTGCGGTCGACTGTCACAAAGCTGGTTGCTCCTGGCAAGTTATCCGCAATCCACTCAATCACATAACCCTCCTTGATGAGCTGACGAGCCCATTTCACATCCGAGCGGCTAACCACGCGGGTGCAGAGCGATTCACATTCGACATCCTTGCCCATCAAAAGCTCAAAGTCGGAGGTCATAATCCGGTCGCCACGCAGTACTTCTCCCAGGTTAAGCGAGATACTCTGGCCAGAACCGAAGGGTGATCCACCATGTGTCCTGCCACTCGGCGGGCAGACGAAAGGAAGGTCGAAATAGGCATATTGCAACTGAGTATGGTCGGAGAAGATCTTGTTCACGAGGAGAGGGATCGGATCGTTGTCATTGTATCGAGTAACCGAGTATCCTGGATAGAGGCATTAGTATCGGTCTAGATCAACCAATGCGCCTGGAGCTTACCAGGGATGTAGAATGCGCTGACGCAGGACACCAGCAGCAGCAATCGTAGCACCCACTGATGGGAGTGTAGTCGCTCAAAAGCCATTTCCAATGTCTTCAGAACGTTTGCCCTCCCGGAGTGAAGGGGTAGCTATCGAAGCAGCATGCACAAAGGTATGGGGAAGGACGGTGTAAATCGGGCTTTGGAGTGTCGATCCGCAAAGGTTAGACCGGCGCTACTGACTCAATAGAGTATCCCTCGAGTAGTTGTTGGAGAGATGACAGCTCAACCGCGGAGTAGATCGTGCGGGTGTTTGACAGGCGGCTACAAGTGCGCCAAGGATCACCGAATGGCTTCAGGTCAAGCGAAGATGCTAACGAATGAAACCGGCACTTAATGCCACAGTGATATAGAGCTGTTGAGAAAGGGGTCAGATCGAGGGTGATAAAGTTGCCATGGAGGTCCAGCGTGTCAACACCGAGATTACCTAATGCTCGGCATGTTCTGGTAACTATGAGGGCATACAACACATCCATTGCTTCGAATGATAAGAGTCTCTACGGTATACTGCTCGGAACTAGATATTGCGTTGATTAAAATATCACACTGCCGGTGTTTTTCGATGTACATGTTGGCTTATCTATACTATAACCACAACATTGGAAGCCAGAATATATATACGCAGCAGATGGCGAGAACTTTCTAGACTCACGACATAAGCTTACACTTCAAGTGGAGACTAGTGTAGATTGGACCTTTTACTGTAGTCCCACTGATGCATGCCAAGGTCTGAAATAGAAATTTTATCATTATCCCATATCTTGATCTGACATTACGGCCCAGATAAAAGACTGAAGAAGTAGATACCGAGGATGGCTACCTCAAAGACAAAGTGTTCAATACATCATGTTAGAAATCGCAAGGCTGTGCTAAAAAGAAGAAAACTGCGTCGTTGCAGGGCCCTGTTTGGGAACATAGATAGATCATTGGCTTAGAAGGTACTCCACAGCACCTTGCACACTGCCACCGGACCGGCGTAGTGCCTCAATATTCCGCTCAAACTCAAAGAAACCCATATCGTTCAACTGACGGAGCTGGTCAGCGTACCGCTCCTCTGGAGGTCGGTTGTCTGGAGGCTGAGGGGCACCAAAGCCACCAAAGCCACCACCACCCAGCATCGCGGCCAGAGGGTTTGCACCGGCACCTTCTCCGCCTTGTCCGCCCATACCCTGCATCATCTGAGATAGAAGCGCAGGATCGCGCAGGAAAGGATTTTGTTGGGGGTTGAACGGGTTCATGCCACCCTGACCGGCACCAGCGTTGCCGAAGAGAGCCGGGTTAAGCAGAGAGGCGAATGGGTTTTGAGTCTGCTGGTTCTGTCCCTCGGTAGGGGATCGATCCGTAGTGCCTTGTGTGCCCTCTGGCTGAGTGGTGCCTGTAGCAGCTGGGGAAGGAGCGCCAAAGGGGTTACCTCCAGCTCCAAAGAGGGCAGAAAAGGGGTTCCCAAGAGGGTTCTGAGGCATCTGTCCGAATGGGTTGTCTGAGGCATTTTGTTGAGAGCCTTGGTTTTCCGGGGCAGTCGTGTTGGTCACTCCCGGGGCGGGGAATGCGCTTTCACCACCGCCCATTCCACCACCACCCATGGCCCGTTGCATTTGCATCATTTGGCGAATCGAATTGGGGTCGGTCAACATCCGGCGGAACTCGGGGCTTTCGAACATTTGGCGCACTCCAGGTCCCATGTCGCGGAGCATGGGGTTCTGCTGGATCATCATGTCGATCATAGCGGGGTTCTGCAGGGCTTCATTGATGGACGATTGGAATTGAGGGTTTTCGAGCATGCTCAGCATCGACTCGCTATCGGGAGGAGGTCCCATCTATAATAAAAAGTCAGCATCCTATAAGAATAGGCAGTTCCACTGATGTCACGATGTCACTCACCCCACCATCAGGACCAAAGAGGCCAGCACCAGGAAGCTGCGCAAAACCAGCATAGCGCGCACCAGTCAAACCAGCAAGAGGGTTGTTTCCAGTACCAGCAGCGAGGTTGGTTGGGACACCAGCCGCCGCCGGACTTGGGGTACCGGTGGCCGCAGTAGTAGGCTGAGCAGCTGCATTCTGGCGCTGTTGGTTACTCTGGGCACTCTTCACCAAATGAATAGTGTGGCCATCCTTAATTTTGTAGGACTCTAGTGTCTCGTTATCTTTCAGAACCCGACCCGAGTAGATCAAGCGCTGACGCTCTGCGGGGGTATCGGCGTATTCGGAGGTCGAGAGCTTCTGCTTGAGATCCGACACCAGAGTAGTGAGCGGAAGAGTCAAGCTGTATTTGGCGTCGGTCGATGATTTGACAGTGAAGGTGATGGGAGCCTCCTCTGTGGCAGCCGTCTCGTCGGCCATGGTTGAGGTATGTATGATGATAGAGGTGGGGTGGGATGATCAGGCGATGACAGATAAGGGGGGCCGAAAACACAAGCAACTAGGGTGAATGATAGAAGTGATCTCAAATTCACACGAATTGAAGAAAAAGGGTCCAGGCAAGTGAAGGCAAGAGAACCGTCTATGCGGAGGGAGGTGCTCCAACTGATCCCCCCGTTCGGTTCGACCGCCTTCTGCCTGCAGCCATCGCACGTGATAAGTCACGTGGAGTAGCTACCACACCACAAAGTGAGTTTTTCCCTCTTCTTTTCCCCATTCGACTACACGGCATCATCTCTCTTCCGTGGCCCTGTGGATTTGAGGAGTATTTCTCTACCTTGACTCCACCCAGCAGCGATGGGACTGATGTAATATTCATACCCCCTGGACTGCAATTGCATGTACAAAGCTTCGCGTCTTTTCTACCGGGCAACCGATAGCTAGTCGCCCACTATGGCTACCACTTCGCATATGTTTATGTACTCCCTGACGATCCAGCCTCCAACTGCAATCACCCAAGCCATTCTGGGCCAGTTTGCAGGTACCAAGGAACAGCAGATCGTCACCGCGTCAGGTTCGAAATTGACCATCCATCGGCCTGACCCGGCACAGGGCAAGATCACACCAATCTTTTCACAAGATGTTTTCGGTATCATCCGCTCTCTGGCAGCTTTTCGCCTAGCTGGTAGCAACAAAGGTATGTTCTTTTTATTGCCCTTGCCGTCTTACGAGTTCAACTTAGTGATTCTTCAAGCTTCCCGGGCAGCACGGTCCTTCTCCGAACCAATCCCTTGAACGAGGGTAGAAGCCTGCCCTGGACAGCGATGTTGATCAACGCTCTCTTTCGGACTCTGCTGAGACATTTTAGATTACATCATCATCGGCTCGGACTCGGGTCGCATCACTATTATTGAATACGTCCCATCCCAGAACCGCTTCAACCGCATCCACTTGGAGACATTCGGAAAGTCTGGAGTTCGTCGGGTGATTCCAGGACAATACCTCGCGGTGGATCCGAAGGGACGTGCTTGTCTCATTGCTTCCGTGGAGAAGAACAAGCTGGTCTATGTTCTGAACCGAAACTCGCAGGCAGAGCTTACAATCTCTTCGCCGCTGGAAGCACACAAGCCACAGACCTTGGTATTTGCCATGGTCTCACTGGATGTCGGTTATGAGAACCCTGTCTTCGCCGCCCTTGAAGTGGATTACTCGGAATCGGACCAGGACCCAACTGGTCAAGCCTTCGAGGAAGTCGAGAAGGTCTTGGTCTACTACGAGCTTGATCTTGGTCTGAACCATGTTGTTCGCAAGTGGTCTGACCCTGTCGACCGCACGGCATCCATGCTCTTCCAGGTTCCCGGAGGAGCCGATGGCCCCAGCGGTGTTTTGGTGTGCGCCGAGGACAACGTTACCTACCGGCACTCCAACCAGGACGCGTTCCGCGTTCCCATCCCTCGCCGCAGTGGAGCTACAGAAAACCCCGAACGTAAGCGTTCGATTGTTTCAGGAGTCATGCACAAGATGAGAGGAGCTTTTTTCTTCCTTCTCCAAACCGAGGATGGTGATCTTTTCAAGTTGACCCTGGAAATGGCCGAGGATGACAATGGTCAACCCACTGGTGAGGTGAAGAGTCTGAAGATCAAGTACTTCGACACTGTCCCTGTCGCAACCAGCCTTTTGATCCTCAAGAGCGGTTTCCTTTACGTCGGAAGTGAATCTGGCAACCACAACTTCTACCAGTTTGAGAAGCTTGGCGATGATGACGAAGAGACCGAGTTCTCCAGCGATTCCTTTTCAGCTGATCCCTCGGTTCCTTGTGCCCCCGTCTACTTCAAACCCCGCGGGGCAGAGAACGTCAACCTCATGGAGAGCATGAACTCTCTAACACCTCTTATTGACAGTAAAATTGTCAACTTGAGCGAGGATGATGCGCCTCAAATTTACACAATTTGTGGCACTGGAGCTCGCAGTTCATTCCGAACCCTGAAGCATGGACTTGAGGTGTCAGAAATTGTCGAGTCCGACCTTCAGCAAGTACCCTCTGCTGTCTGGACGACAAAGTTGACTCGCTCCGATGAGTTCGACACATACATTATTCTCTCCTTTGCCAATGGCACCCTTGTCCTGAGCATTGGAGAAATTGTCGAAGAGGTCTCGGACACTGGGTTCCTATCCACAGCACCCACTCTGGCAGTTCAACAACTCGGTGAAGATACTCTGCTCCAAGTTCATCCCCGAGGGATTCGTCACATCCTCGCCGATCGCAGAGTCAATGAGTGGCCCGCTCCGCAACATCGGTCTATCGTTGCTGCAGCCACCAACGAACGTCAAGTCGCTGTGGCGCTCAGCTCTGGTGAAATTGTTTACTTTGAGATGGACGCAGATGGAACACTGGCTGAGTATGATGAGCGCCGACAAATGTCCGGCACAGTCACCTGCCTCAGTCTGGGCGAGGTTCCTGAGGGCCGCATGCGAAGCTCTTTCCTCGCTGTCGGATGCGATGACTCCACTGTCCGCATTCTCAGCCTGGACCCCGACTCAACGCTCGAGAACAAGTCCGTTCAAGCTTTGACGTCTGCACCATCAGCCCTCAACATCATGGCAATGGCTGACTCCAGCTCTGGAGGCAAGACCCTCTATCTTCACATCGGTCTTTATTCCGGTGTCTACCTCCGCACCGTCTTGGACGAGGTCACTGGCGAGCTTTCAGATACCAGAACACGTTTCATCGGAGCCAAGCCTGTGAAACTGTCTCAAGTATCGGTCAAGGGCCAAACGGCCGTCTTGGCACTAAGCGCCCGTCCCTGGTTGGGATACTCTGACGTTCAAACCAAGAGCTTCATGCTTACACCTTTGGACTATGTCGGACTCGAATGGGGATGGAATTTCTCCAGTGAGCAATGTGTAGAGGGAATGATCGGCATTCAAGGTCGCAACCTACGGTACGTGATCCATTTATACCCATTCACCACCCCGAAAACATTCGATTATATGATGAGAACGGATATCCGAACAATCATGTGGATCCAAATCTTTTATATTTAATTCCAATTGTTCCTGCTGAGATCGAACCCCTTCATCCCTCATGACTTCCAGCTCCTGGATTATGGCATGGTGCTGACTTCAAATAGGATTTTCTCTGTCGAAAAGCTCGACAACAACATGCTCCAAGAGTCAATTCCCCTATCTTACACTCCTCGCCGCTTTGTGAAACATCCCGAGCAACCCCTGTTCTATGTTATTGAATCCGACAACAATGTTCTCTCCCCTGCAACACGCCAGAGACTCATCGAGGATTCTCAGGGTCGCAATGGCGAGAATGCTGAGCTCCCACCCGCAGAGTTTGGCTACCCACGAGGCACTGGACATTGGGCTTCTTGCGTTCAAGTGGTGGACCCGATCTCCACCAAGTCTGTAGTCCATACCCTTGACCTCGAAGACAATGAGGCTGCCGTCAGCCTTGCCGCAGTTCAGTTTTCTAGCCAGGATGACGAAACATTCCTCGTTGTCGGCACTGCCAAAGACATGACAGTCAGCCCTCCCTCGTCTGCCTGTGGTTTTATCCACATCTATCGATTCCAGGAGGATGGCCGGGAGTTGGAATTCATCCACAAGACCAAGGTCGATGAGCCTCCTCTCGCTCTCCTTGGCTTCCAGGGCCGTCTTCTGGCGGGTATTGGCCCCGTCCTCCGTGTGTACGACCTGGGCATGAAGCAACTTCTCCGCAAATGCCAGGCTCCTGTTGTTCCCAAGACCATTGTCGGTCTCCAGACACAGGGAAGCCGAATTGTCGTCAGCGACGTTCGCGAAAGTGTCACCTACGTTGTCTACAAGTATCAGGAGAACATTTTGATTCCGTTCGCGGATGATGCCGTCGCACGCTGGACCTCGGCCACAACTATGGTCGATTACGAAACCACGGCAGGTGGTGACAAGTTTGGAAACCTATGGCTGCTGCGTTGCCCCAGCAAGATCTCAGAGGAAGCCGATGAGGATGGATCTGGTGCCCACCTCGTTCACGAAAAGGGTTATCTGCATGGAACACCCCACCGTCTCGAGTTGATGATTCACTACTATGCTCAAGACATTCCCACCAGCTTGCACAAGACCCAGCTGGTGGCTGGTGGCCGTGACATTGTTGTCTGGACCGGCTTCCACGGCACAATCGGAATGTTTGTTCCTTTTGTCAGTCGCGAGGATGTCGACTTCTTCCAGAGTCTGGAGACACTATTGGCCTCTCAGACCCCGCCTCTGGCTGGACGCGACCACATGATGTACCGCAGCTACTATGCGCCCGTGAAGGGCGTTATCGATGGAGATCTATGTGAACAGTATCTCCTGCTGCCTAATGACACGAAGATGATGATGGCCGGTGAACTTGACCGCTCTGTTCGCGAGATCGAGCGCAAGATTTCGGTAAGTTCTTTGATCTCTCACATTCGTATAACATCCGACTAATCTTCATTAGGACATGCGAACACGGGTGGCGTATTGATTTCTGGTTGGCTGGCGTCTACTGATGGCGTTCTTTTGCTGCCCTATGTACGGGCTTCAGATACCTAAGTACTTGTTAATGATACCGACCATGTGGCTCTGACCGCATACGACTGATACCCAGACCGAGGTCCACCTCGAATTCCCACCTAGTTCCCATCTCCCCGGCCTTGGCCATTTAGACTCCAGTCGTCTCTTGCCTCGCTCGGTCTGCCGCTTCCATCGGCTAATCTTGAGCTGGATGCATCCCGGTCACTATAAGTGCCGGCTTGTACGAGACAAGAAGAAGCGTGAAAACGCTTCGACGCTTTTTGAGTACGATTTGATTCGCATTGCACTACGGATCTGCGTCGTAATTTATCAGTCGGGACATCTCTGTAAACATGTTAGCATTAATGGAACAACTTTGTATTCATCACAATTTTCTTTTCGCTCAAAGGCTTTAAGCAAACCATAGGGGGGTACTTGAGCCAACCATAGACAACCTAGATCCAAGGAAGATGCAATGTCAGCATACAAAAAGCGTGTTGGCATGTCTCAAGATATACCTTCTCCTGTTGAATATAAGTTACTTGTTATATCGTTCGTGGATTTCTATATAAAATACCCCACCGTTGAAGTTAAATGGTGATAGCCACCTGATCCTACCCATCCACCCACAGACAATGCCAGCCCAACAACTACACCGAGACGGGATTGCGCAATTCGATCTCAGGGTTTTCTCCTTTCATTCCGTCATTCCACTCCGACACGCCGAAAAAAGCTGCCCACTCGGCCCAGCATGAGCTCGGTTATGGTCGGAAATTTCTGGAGCCTCCCGAAACTAGGCCGAGAATCCGTTTGTTTCCCTCGGGAAAACTCATCGCGACAATGACTATTGAAGTCCAAGACAGCAGGAGGTCCTCAGCAGAATGCTACATGTTTGTAGATCAGATATTCGAGATGCTTTGAAATCGACCCTGATCGGCTAAACTAAGTTCAGCCGACATTCACCATGATTGGCCACTTCGAACACAACATTTGAGCGCCCTTTGGCTCTGGTATGCCGAGTGGAGACTCGAAGGGCGTGCATGTCGCTGCAAGGCGCGCTCCACTTGACTAGCTTGTCACGTCTTCTCTCCAGGACAGGCGAGGGACATCGCTAAGCCATGGTCACGAAAGGCATCTCTGGTGGAAAAGGGTGGAAATACCAAGCCTCAGTCTATGAGCTCTTGACTTTAGTGGACATCTCCGGACATGCACTTGAACTGGTTGGACTGGTTGGACTGGTTGAACTGGAGCGGAATGTCAATCCAAGGGCGTGAGGGTCGGCTGCTGGCATCCGTGCAGCCAATCACTTGCATGACTCTCTGGCTGGGCTTTCCTTATACTGGTTCCTACACGAGCTCACTTTTGGGGAGCTACACGTGGACGTCATAGAAGTCAAATATGCCTTAATCGTTGTGGCTTGTGACTCATTCCCGATTTGTAAGACCTGAAAGCTGAGATGTGAATGTTCACATTGTTGCATTTCCTATATAAAACGGGGTCCTCCATATTGTCTCCATCGCGGTTGTCAACGGCTCCACTGTCTACTTTTTCCTTTCCCCGTTATTTTTCTACTTATACTCCGAGCCCCAAGTCTTGATCTTGTGATTTTCTGATCTGATATTCATTTTCTGAGCTACGTTGCTCCTTCAGTAGGACAAAGGTCCTGTTTCCCTGTGACACGGTGAGACGATGTCGGCTACTTCGATTATCAGCTCGGGCTCAGAGACCCTGGATGCTTGGACTCGTCGCTCGCCGCCCAAAATCCGAATTGACCTGTCGGGCCAAAAGCCTGGTTTGGTCAATTCATACACGACTGCAGAAAGCATTGATGGCACTGCTACCATCACTGTTGAACAAGAAACGCGTTTTGATGGCATCGAAATTATCTTTGAAGGTACATAACGCAAGACCCTGCGTATCAGCCAAAACTAATGCTGTAACAGGCACGTCACGAACAACAGTAGAGCGTGCATCATGCCCTGGCCGTACAGGATCGCAACAGGTGTTCCTCAAGTTGCGCCAACCAATTGATGAGACTGAATATCCTGCCCCTCGTGTGCTAGAGGCCGGTCGTCCATACCAATATCCCTTCACCTTCGTCGTCCCAGACCACCTGCTACCACAGGTCTGCACGCACGCCAAGAACAATGCCCACATTGAACGATCCCACACCCTGCTCCCACCGACCTTGGGAGATCCCATGCTCGCCAGCAATGGCAAGACATTACTGGATGACCTGGCACCAGACATGGCACAGATTGCTTACACCATTCGCGTATCCGTGCTGAAGAAGCAACAGAATGGAAACGCACTCAAGTCTCTCGGCGCCGTGGCCAAGAAGATCCGTGTCATCCCAACTGTCGACGAGGAGCCTCCCGTGGAGATTCTCCCGAACTCCTCCCTACGCACGCGCAAAGAGAAGAGCGTGAAGCGGGGGACCCTGCGGGGCAAGCTTGGCCGGCTTGTCGCTGCATCATCTCAGCCCAAGCCTATCCAATTGCTTCCTCCAAGCTGCGAGCCGAAGGATACTGTCAGCACCGTGGCCACCGTGAACCTGCGCTTCGATCCTATCGCAGATGAGAAGCCACCCCGCTTGGGTTCGATGACTAGCAAACTCCGCGCAACCACCTTTTTCAGCTCTTCCCCCAGCTGGTCCAGGCCGATGGCCCGGTCGGGCG
>ERZ1673737.2730-NODE-2730-length-14440-cov-4.485853_pt1 | contig 14440 bp, 20 predicted proteins | sample MGYA00580211_ERZ1673737 | MGnify/ENA primary metagenome ERZ1673737 (study PRJEB41218, sample SAMN15661789) | gut metagenome | host: Homo sapiens | place: Canada: London | collected 2015-08-20/2019-03-30 | study: EMG produced TPA metagenomics assembly of... | reverse complement strand
GTCCACATTACTCCCTTGCTGAGGAAGATTTCGTCATGATTGGCGTGTCGCCACATCTGGTAAGAGTCGCGGCCAATAATAAAAATGCCCCTAAAAGCCCGAAGAGGAAAAGAGAAAGAGGAAAAAAGAACAGAAAAGTCCCAAAAGAACTTCTTATCGCTCCACAGGACTCCACTTTGGTATTGTACGGTTTCCCTCCCTTTTATCTCCCCCTTCTGCCTTCTGCACATCCAAACCTCCACTTCTACATATACACACATTCCCTCACACTACTCTCACACATTCTCTTTCTCTTCCCATCTTATGCTACAATAATCAATCTGGATTCTCATCCCACACGCAGGGGACCGGTGAGAAAAAAACCGAAGATACAGGGTCCCCGACGCAAACTTTACGCTATGCTTAAGAAGAAGACGCTGGCGCCGTCCCTCTTCTTCCGGAATCATACTCCAACCACTACCCCCGAATTGTCTCCCACCTCTTCAGATAGCGATTCTGAAGAGGATATGGAATCTTCTGGCTCCCGACCGGTCAGCCTGGCCGTCTCGGCGGGAGCCTTCTCCATGCGCCCGACTCTCGACGAAGTCCTGGCCAATGTCGCCCCGCCCCCATATACTCTCAGCGCCTTTATGGCCTACCTCTCCCAGAACCACTGCCTAGAAACCCTCGAATTCACCATGGAGGCCAACCGATACCGGGAAACCTATTACGCCTTTGTCGACCGATTAGGCCCCGCCGCACTGGAGTCCGACGGCCCGGAAAGTCAGCACTTGCGCATGCTCTGGCAACGCTTGTTGACTGCGTATATATTCCCAGGGTCACCGCGGGAAATAAACCTCTCCAGTGAAGTGCGAGACGACCTCCTTCAATACTCAGACGTCACCGTCCCGCCCGTCCCGGAGACGTTGGATTCCGCCGTCAAACGCATCCACGACTTGATGGAGGAATCCATCTTTTTCCCCTTTGTCAACAGCCACACCACCTCCCCCTCCATGCTCGCGTCCTCTGGTCCAATCCTGGGTCCGGAAGATATCATGAACCTGTCATCGACAAGTCTGGAAGAGAACCCGATGAAAAAGGTCCGGTCCCGTGTCAAGCGGACTTCCCCTCAGTCATCAACGCGGGATCTCCCATCAACGGGTCACAGCCGCTCGAACATGTCGCTCGGCGCCGCGCATTCCATTGGCAAACGCACTTCCGGCGCTCTGCTCAATCCCAGTGGCGAGTCTGCCTCGTTGGCTTTGACTGATGACAGCGGCTCTCCGCAGTCCAGTCCCACAGCCGAGGAACCCATGACGCCGCCCACCACCCCGCCTGCCAGCGAACCGCACCTCCCCATGCAAAGCCCCAAACTTCGCACCGAGAACCCGTGGAAGAAGATGGGTATGAAGCTTGGCTTTAAGAAGCGGTCTACTGGTGGTAGCAACGGGGGTCGCGACCCCAAGATCCTTGGTTTGGACGAGTAAACCATCTCTTTTTCAACTTCTCTCCGACTCTACAAAACGGACATACATCTTTCGTCCTTTCTCAACTCACGACATCTTCCATGACCTTCTGAACGATATCTCACTTCACTACACCCTCGCATGAATTCCGATATGCATCATCCTACGACTTGTTAGCCTTATTCGAGCGTTTATATTGGCGGTGTATGAGAGCATGATGCATCGAAAGCATATGAAACCGGCGTTTTCCCTTTTTTTTCTTGTCACTTTTTTGGCGGATGGCATCACGGGGAAAGAAACCCGTATATATCATATCATGTTTTCATCTATAGATTGGATGGCCTCAGGTCTTCCGGATTGGATCCTGGCGTTTTTTGCCGAGACTCTTGTCTCTATATCATGTCTTCCTCCCCTATGGAGTTTTCTTTGTTAAATCAATAGACTTGATACCCCACTTCTCATTTGATTCTTAATTGTAGTCATTGTAATTGTAGTCAATCCACCGTGGACGGATTCTCACGTAGAGTGAGTACATGTATGTGATGTGAGTGATATCATTGGCGATATCAGTCACTATCCATGAAGCAAAGGTATGTCTAACCCAATTACTTCCCACCGCAATGTCACCGTCCATCAAAGTATCAAAGTGGCTGAACCCAATCCCAATTGTATCCGATTCTCATTCCATGAACATGCATAACATACATTTACCATACCCATCCTCCCTCCCTACAAAACACCCATCAACCAGATCTCCTAACCAACTTACTACACAACATACAACCCTATAAACAAACCACCAAACCATTCACCTAAGGAATATTCAATTATTAACATCTTTCCCCCAAACGAAGACTCTCGTGAAACCCGAAACCCAAGACCGTAGCCCAAGATTCAAGCTCATGACTCGCACTCCCATACCTTTCACCTAACCATGTTGTACAAGCAGACGCAGATATCAAAAACCGGAGGGAACATGGAGTCAATATTGACTTTTAGGGCTTTGGGGTTGTACGGTCTTGGATGCATGCGTAACCCTTTTGTCTTGTTTAGGCTGTTCGGGGTCATTTGGGGATTTTGTATTTAGGTGTTGGATAGTGGATATTTGACATTGGATGCTAAGGGCAAAGGACTAGAATTGGAACTGGGGATGGAAGAAGAGATGAAAGGGAAGTGGGTAATATGAAATAACTAGAATGAAGAATAATACCGAGAAAAAGACAATAGCAAGAGCAATCAATGTTGTTAGTGTTAGTGAGAGTGATAGAAATAAGAGTACAAACAACCCAGCCAAAATCACCCCAAATCAAATAGAAACCCTCCTCCGACCCCTTGTCTCCAATGCCGCAATATCAAGATTCCAGCCTACATCCCGCAAGCGCGCGAGATAATCCCCGAAACGGGACTCTGTGTTGAGACAGGATAGAGTTCGTTCAAGGACGTCTAGGACTGTGAATACATCACTCGAACTTGAAAGGTCCATTGTATCGGGGGATTCTTTTCTCCCTCGCTTTGATCTTCTTCTTTCTTTACTTCTTCCTCTTTCAATTTCGGTCTGCGTCTGTTTTGATGAATGCATCAAGACCAGTACCCTCGCTGCTAGCAATGCATGTGTCCATGCTTTTAACTGATCGGGGGTCGTACAGCCCTTTTTGAGGAGGATGGATGCGTGCCATTTTCTCTTTGTGGATGAGGGTGATGATGAAGGTGTGAGGAAGAGGAGGTAGGCCTCATCCGAGAATAGGGCTGTGAGCTGTTGTACTGGGATGGTGCTTCTCGCGCTATTGGCAGAAGTGCCGAAGAATGAGGACAAAGAAAGCCCTATTTGGGCTGAGCCTAGATATTCCGTTGATGTCGATGTCAATGTCGATGGATGGGTTGTCCATTGTAGCGCTTCACCTCGATGGAAGATGCGCTCGTGACGTGCTATATCTGCAGGTGTGAAGATCGTCAATTGGCTTCCGTTAATCGGTTTGCTGTGGGGATCTGCGGTCGACGTCGAGGTCAGGCTTAGCGCATCATCCAAACTCGTATCGGAGTCTAGTAGAGCCGAGAATGTAATGTTCGCTCGTTGCCTGTTCAGACTTGTCATCTGCACTGCTCGGACAGCGGCGTAATTCATGCTCAGATGAAGTGCTAGAAGGAGTAATAGCGCTATCCAGGTTGTAGTGAAGCTGGTTATGTGTGAGATGACAACAGATCCGACCTGTTCATTGCGTTAGACGAATGCGAAGGAAAATTGAACAGTTTTGAACTAACGGAAAAAGAGAAGGATTGGAAGAATACTCACCAACATCCCAAACAGCGAAATAACCGTCTCCTGAGACGAATCTTTCTATAAAACCAAATCAAATGTCAGCTCTCCCCAAATTAATCCCAACCAGCAACCCCAGAAAACAGATACATACAGCATTAAGCTCCGCCAAATTCCCCCATCTCGCAAAATGAGCACTCAAACTAGCCTTCGAACTCCCCCCAGCAACACCACACAATGCACGCAGTACCCCTGCCGTACTGAGGACAGTAACCCGCATCATGCCAGCAGGAACCATCGGCGAGAGACAGTCCATGATCATGGCGATGTCGTTGAAGACATCTGCGGCAAGTCTGTAGGTCTTGCATTCTGGTTCTAGGGCTGTGCCGACGCGGTGGGCGAAGAGGATTGTGGCTATCCGGCCGGATATGTCTTGTAATATGTGAAGTAGGAGAGCTGAAGTTGGGGAGGCATCTGCGTTGCCGACGCCGACTCCTGTTTGATGTGTTAGAAATGGGGTTTAGATTGAGGTGCGTGGGATTGACCTTGTAGTACTGCGCGGGAGGAGAGGAGGCCTGCTATTGAGCTGCAGAAGGCTTGGAGGGAGTCCTGGTTTGCGTTGGGTTGGTTAGATTCGATTTGGGATTAGGTTTGATTGGGATCGGATAGATGTAGATGATTGAACAGGATCTGTGTTTAGTGCATATGTTGGCTTACGAAGATTTGATATCTGAGATTTCGCGTTAGCATTTGTAGATCATGTAGGGCACACATAAGACGGCATAGCACAGCCTCTCTGGCCCATCTTGGAATACGCACGGCAAATAGTCGTCGCTGACACTGTGAGGAAACCCGGAAGGAAGAAAAACATCACTCAGCGAGCCGATCAGAGGCTTGGTTGACCATGACGAGGTAGACGGGGAAGATGTCTGTCCAATGTCAGTAAGGGCACTAGGATTTGAATATCACGACTCCATGTTTGGACCAAAGCGAGACATCATTAGACCATGTCATCCATAGCATTGAAATGAACAGACACGGGTTTAGTACATATGATTGGGATCTGTTCATCTCTGCAAGTAGACAAGGGTCATGTCTCCCGGGAACCAGGGTAATGTTGGCAACAGACAAGCAGATGAAAGATGAAAGGTGCAAGAGCGTATGTCACACATGCTGCATACAAGTCTTGGGATTCGAACACTGAGAAATATCTTACCACAACATCCACTCGACCGAATGAAGCTCGCTTCGTAGTGTCCCCGGAATAGATGTAGGTTGCGGTAGAATTGCCGGCTTCATCTGTCTCCTGGAAGACCAGCCTATTCGATTCACTAGACCCCATGTTGATCAAATAGATGGTGAAGGTCAAGATCCGGGGTTGAGGTAGTCAGGAGGGCACGTGCTTGAGACCACGTCAACCCTTCATTGCTGCTATAGTATTGGCGTTATAGGGCAGGTTATGCTCTGCAGTAATAACCTTAAATGGTATCTTGTCTTGTCTTCGGGAATTATCCATTGCTATCCTAAGTGCTCCCAGAGCCTACTATCAACAACGAATGAGAATCTCCAAAAGGCCAATCCAATCAGATCTATGTGTAAAAGTACTTCGCTCTTCCTATGGGGAGCGGTTGCACATAAAAGAAGAACACCGAAAAAAATCCAACCACCAGCGCCGGGTACAGAAAGAACGAAGAAACAGAGCGGAAAAGAAGCGCTCTGTAAAAAAAGTGTCTTTGCCATGGCGATTAACCAGCAAGAGACAAGGTATAATGTGAAAGAAGTTTTGGTTGAGGAAACGAGTGGCCGATCTGAACATCAGATCCGAGTCCCCAGCCACCGAGGCATCATCATGCCACGGTCGGCCAGGTTCATTACCAACTTTCAACAGCAGCAGACTGAACCCTGAGTTGAAACGGAATCAATTCTGCTGCGCGTCGCTCATCACACAACTTCCAATAGAAGTGTCATGCCCCATCGCTCATATTTTAATTTTGATACTTGCCAGGGGGCGCCTAAGCGAACATGCTCGCGCCGCCAGTCTCGATGGCCTCCATCTCAGCCTGGGTCCAGGGGAGACGACCGAAACGCGAGGGGAGCTCAGTGCGGTCGAAGAACTCGCCGTTCTGGGGCTTGACGGGGCCAAGCGACGCGCCCGAGTGGCCGCCAATGGTGCTGTTGAAGGAAGCGCGGCCGAGAGGACCGTGCTGCTGAGCCTTCGCGCGGTAGGCAGCGAAGGAGTTGGGGAGAGTTCCAGTTGGAGAGGCGGGGTGAGCGCGAGGAGCGTGGTCAACCGACTCTGGAGACAGAATGTTAGCTTGGCTTTCGGGATTCGGGAGGGGGACTCGAGCTGGGATTCACGTACGAGGGATGGAACGCTTTCCGACGAAACGAATGAGAGGGGTGCGGGCAGCAGAGCAGAGAGCGGAAGTGACACGCATTGTGAAGGTTGGTTATTGAGGTGGTGTAGGTGGGAGGGTTCAGATCAATTTAACGTGAGTGTGCGAAATTGAACGGGGTCCGGTAGTATCCGAACCGACCCGGAGGCGTGAGAGAGTGTGAGTGAGGTGGTAAATTGGATTAACAAGTGATAGTGGACGAGTATGCGATTGAAGAGAAGGATATTAGCTAGCGAGACAGAAGATGTAAAGAAAAGACTGAGGAAGGACGAAGAAGATAGGACGTGCCAGCGGGAGGGTTACCGCTTTGGGACCGGGTCGGAGCCGATGAACTGCTTCAACGGCTACACGGTGTACTCTCTCAACCATGCAATACTGCAACTGACCACTGACCACTAATCACTGCTGTTGTTCATCTGTCAGACTTTTGTTCGGAATTTGACCCGGTTTCCTCTATTGGTAGACGGCGCCGGAAACTGGGATCCCCCAAACTCATCCCCCGCAGTGTGAAGCCATTTGCGATTCCCCGACTCTCAGATCCTTTCCCAGTCTGCTCTCCCGGTGAGCTCCCCGTTTTCTGGCTTGGATCTTCTTTTCTTCTCGTGAAGCTTCCCTCCACCAATCAATCCTTATGATCTGAACATCTCCGAGTTTCCTTCCTTTGTTCCCAGAACCCCCGCAGTTGGCAGAGTTACATTTCCGGGCCCCTTGTGAATATCACCCGGAACTGATACCCCGAGGGTTTCACGAGCCCTTCCCCAAAGGATTACAGCCCTGAAGCATTACAAATCGCCACATCTAATAGTTCGATAAGGCGCGCCCCCTCAAAAGCTTGGACCCTGACTAAACATCCCGGCTTCACCCGTATATCATAAGATGCACGAGGTATTGCTCTTCGCCTCGGTCCCGGTCCACCAGCATCATGAGCTCCTCCAACAGCTCGCTGGTCTGACAGCCATGCAGCCCCGCCATTGCTTGGAGCGGCGGCTGATCTTCAAAGCCTATCGCAAACCCGGTCTGGTGGCGGGGCGCACGGGTGCCAGTCAGGATATACAGTCGGGGGACCTTCAGCGGCTGAACAAGATGCTGAATGGGAGCATGTACTACACCCAGGTGGTTGGTCCAGTCTCTGAAAAGGACTTTGGTTCTGCAACCGATTCCGATACGCCGATGGATGGCACAGACGAAAACCCAGAGGCACCTCGGTATGACTATGAACGTCAGCCATGGAAGTTGGAATTTCGAGATATCCCGGAAGCTGGCACTCGCTCGGCTGTCACGTCGCGTCAGATGTCTAGCTCAACCTTGCCATCGGGAGATATCATGCCGACTATGAGTGCGTGGGGCTATAGGTGAGTGGTGCGACTCGATCTTATGATTGCCGGCGCTAATCAAATTCTAGCTTCGTGACTGAACATGTGGTCGAGGGTGATCTGTTCATTCACAATGACATTACTCTCTTTTTGCAGCGGGTTCTGCATTACCCAGCCGGCCAGGAGCCAAGTCAACCTCGACAGCAGATGCCTGCGTTGAAGGACATGACGCCGCTAGAAAAGAGCGGGAGCTACGTTCTACAGGCCTCCATTACTGTGCAGGACGGCAGCAACCAAGAGACGATGAAGACAGCCTCGCAGCATCTTTTCGGGCTACGCGAGCAGTTGAAGTCAGCAGTTCGGCTGGAGCAGGCAGACCGGCTATCGCTTGATACGAGGGCGAAATAGATGCCCCGTGCTTGCTATGGCTGAAGGAATCAAAGCAGGCAACGGCTTTGGAACTCGCACATAATTTATAGAAAAAGAAAGATACCCATCTAGCGATCAAAACAAAATATATACGATTTATTTCATTTTTCACTGATTTCTATCATTTAATGTTCAAACCATGTGACTTGGCGACTCCGCGTCTCGGCGCGTCCCTGCATCTTCAACTTCAACGCGCACATAAGTTATTGAGTCACGGCGCCAATTAGCCCTAAGACCTTTCAAAACGTTCTCTCTCGCTCGCATTGTCAGAATGGTCGAGGGGCCAGCTAAGAGGAGTGCCTCTCCCCGAGCCATTTCACCGCCCCCGCTGCGCCGCAAGGTCGACCCAACTGTCACCAGTAGGTTCTTTGGCCCCCATGATTGATATAGCCGCTGATAGATAATCTATAGAAAAATCAGTCGCAAACTTTTTCACTCCGGCCTCGCAGAAGAAGCCGGAATCGATTACATGGCGCGTTATCGGGACGAGTGTTGTCATCGGAAAGCAGACCTCCGAGAACCAAGTGCCCAGTTCCTCTGGGAAACGCCGTATCGCTGGCTTTGATCTGGTAAGTGTTCAATTTACCCAGAATGATGCTGAACAGGATCGAGTGTCCCGGAGCCGTGCTAAGAAGCGCTTCAGGATTCAACTTTGATCAAGACAAAATCCGGTAATGTGTTCCCAAAGTCAGCAACAGACTGGCAATGGTGGAACGACAAGGTCCCAGGACGCCTGAAGGAGCTCAACTCCGAAGGGTAAATATATGAATCCGAGCAAGAGAAAAGGGTTTTGGCTTACAATTCATAGCTACCAAGTCGTGATCTTTTCAAACCAGAAGAAGATTAGCGTCCAGAAAGACATCAAGGGTGGTCGAAGTGAATCGAAGAGTCTCTCAAACTTCAAAGAGAAGATGACTGTCGTTTTGACGCAACTTGATATTCCAGTGAGCGTCTACGCAGCTACTACAGACCCTGAATACCGGAAGCCTCGTCTCGGGATGTGGCGCGAGTTCTTGGACGACTATGACCTTGATGTTGCAGGCGTTGATTTGCCTGGCTCGATCTTCGTAGGAGATGCGGCTGGTCGGCCTGGTGATCATTCGGGTGTGGATCGGTAAGGCATCTCAATCTCACATTTGGCATTGTGCTTGGATACATGCTGATACATGATCTAGTGGATTGGCCACAAACATTGGTATGCCCTTTAAAACGCCAGAGGAATTCTTCCTGGGTGAAACGACGGAGCCAGCAACAAAGCTTTTTGACCCAATGCTATATGTGAAGTCGGAAGAGGAGCCTGGTATGTTGTCCCTTTCTATTGAAGAAGTTATCCCCAAGATCAAACAGATGGCTAATTCATAAGAAAAGCCAAACCATTTACTCGCAAGCACCCCGTGGAACTAGTCCTCTTCTGTGGTAGCCCCGGTGCTGGGAAATCTACTTTCTACTGGACTCATCTGGAACCTCTTGACTACGAACGAGTGAACCAAGATATGCTCAAAACGGTATGAACATACATCATTCGCAACGGTATTCCCTTCAATGAATTGAATGCTAATCAAATGCAGCGCCCGAAATGCCTCAAGGTCGCTCGCGAGCACCTGGAAGCGAAGAAGTCGGTTGTGGTCGGTACGTTTAGTCCTTATCCATATCTCTTCAAACAAAACAACGAACTAACCTGAGAACAGACAACACAAACGCAGACCCCGAAACAAGAGCTCACTGGACCTCCCTAGCAAAAGAACTCAAAGTGCCCATCCGCTGCGTCCAATTCATCTCAACACCAGACCTCTGCAAACACAACAACGCAGTCCGAGCATCGAACAAAGAACTGGTACGTACCCGCGTCAATCGGCAATATCCCGTGTCTCTAACCGGCACCCAATAACGAATCTCCATACTAACATCTCCACCTCTAGAACCCCGAATCGAGAACCTCCCTTCCAGGAATCGCCTTTGGCGACTTCGCCCGCCGCTTCAAGGCACCCACGCTGGACGAGGGGTTCGACGATATCATCCCTGTCGAGTTCCAGTTCCGCGGTAGTGACGAGGCCAAGACTCTCTGGGGCCAGTACTGGATTTGAAGGCACCGATGACTATTGACTACATTGGTACTTGATGTTCCGTCTCGTGGGTTTGGGGTTTTGCTTCTTTCTAGGCTCCCTCAATCTCCATGTCTCATCTCATGTCTACAATCGATAATGTGAAACATGGCAGCTGAGCGCGTACGTGTACATGTACATGACATACCTTGGCTTGCAAGGTTCTGCGGACCATGTCATATGTCATATGTCATCTTATACCATGGTAGATCTATTGATAGGTTTCATCAGAGTCCACCTGACTCCCAGACTACATACAAGGTGGAAAATGCTCATCTCGACTGCATCTATAGAGGGATCTGAATCAACGCATGTTTCGGATTCCTTTGTTGCATGTTGACGTCATGTTAGCTCTAACCTAATGGGTCTGACCTATGTATGAAAACCGGATTTGGACATAACTCGTTTCATTATACTATACTCTTCACATGTCAGCCCAGGCCCTATGATTATACATGTAGTCCAGGACCAAGACATTATTCCGATAGTGCGTATATACCCATGCATTAATCTAACTGTTATAGCTACTATTCTTAGTGGATATGATAGGCGATACTGTAAGACTAAGCGATTGGCTCCAGGTAAGAAGAGAGAGAGAGAAGTAAAAAAGTACCTGCATTACAATACCTACTGTTTAGCCCCGAGGACCGAGTTCCACGGGTATATGCAAAGCCCTACCCAGAGCCCCTCAGGTACAGATAAGCGTTGACTCGGAAAGTAAATCGCACGCCAAGGCACCTGGAACACATCGATCCGGTCCCGGACCATCCGCTAACATCACACTAACATCTGTTGATACAGATATTCACCCAGATGGAGTTAGTCTGGGATCAGATACACTCCCAACGGCATTGCATCCCACCTAGGTGCATTGTGACATTGTAGCCTAGAGACTGCAGGGGTAATTGATAATTGATTTGTAATAGTCGGCTCAGCCATCAATAACTGTTATCATGTTATTTGTACTGGTAATAATTGAAAATGGCGGTAGTGCCCTTCAGACGTGGCTGACCCCACCCACTCTTTTACCGGTCGTGCATGTTCGGTGGACCTTAGGGCTTTCACCATTGTAATGACTCATATGTGAATAGGTGTTTTGTGGGTTGGGATGGATTTAGGTACGCAAGGTTCAGGTCAGGTACGGACTGGTGATCAGGCACTGTTCCTGATGCATGAACTGGCTTAGGGATGGTCCACACGCCTGGACCTCGGATGTTGGGGCTATGCATTGTCATCCTCGTGTTCGCTGTGCATGTAATATGCGGGAGGTAATTAGTGTAATGTTGGGATTGACAGATAGGAATAGGCAATTGAGCTAACAGAATAGTATAGTACAGTAAAATATGTATTTTGCAGAGACTGCCAAACGGAAATCCAATACTAAGCCGCCAATAGGTAAGCTGTGAATATGTACAAATATGAAAACATGTGCTTTTTTGCTTTTGCTATTTTGCTTTGCGCTCTTTTTGAGAGGCATTTGAGAAAGGGAAGATAGGAATGGAAGTCTATGTGGTACAATGGATAGGCTTGGTGTATAGGGTATAATTGAAGCAAGAAGGAATGGACGGGTCTGAGCCCATTCGTAATACAGTATCTGTCTTGTCTGTAAGACAGATACTGTATTCGGAAAACATGACTCGGAAGAGAAGGAAAGACATGATCGGGGCGAGGAAGTAGTCGCGGACCGGATCGGGAATCGTGAATCATCATTGAACAAAGCAAAGAAAACACGGTGAAAGAGACATTAGTCGTGACAGGTGGCGCATATCGAAACGCCCTGGGGAATATTCTATGGTCATTATCATTGCTGGTCGCTGGAAGGAAAAGAGAAACGAAAAGAAAAGAAAGGAGAGAAAAGGAAGACGAGCAGGGAAAGACTGCGGTCTAAGGTCGGGAGACCAGATCCTGGAAGAAGCGGAAGAAATTCCTCTTTTTCCCAGTTCGGCACTGGCCGGCAGTTTCTGTAGCTGGCGCGACGGTCATTGGACCGACGATGTCCTCGTCTCCCATCTCGGGGAACTTGTCGTTGTCGTGAAGACGGGGGATGCGGACATTTTCGCATGGGTGGATGTTAGACTGGGTCAAGGTGAGGGCGACACCGTCTAGAGCTTCGAGCTGGTTGAGCATGGCCTCGTGTTGGGTGCGCCAATCGCGGTTGATGGACTCCCATTTCTCAACGGTGAGCCTGTAGATAGTAGAGGTAACACCGTAATGCTCGCCTGTGCGGACGAGGTGCTTGGCGAAATTACATCGAGCAATATCCCAATCGGCGCGCAACTGCTGGAAGTTGCTAATGTCACGAATCACGGGCACATACGGCTCGGGCTGGATAGTGAAATTTGCGTGGCCGAGCTTGTGGGCCCACTCATCGTTGGGGTCGGAAAGGACGAGGGGCGCTTCGCCTGAGACAGTGCGCAAGGTGCTAGTCCGGGGCCGGTTAAACGAGGCCACAGATGGCTTGGAGGAAAGCGGGGGCGAGGGAAGAATTCCCATGAAGCGAGGGTCGGAAGTCACATTCCAGTGGTGAGGCTCGCTAACATCGGCTACCGAGGGTGACTGCAGGGGCGACTGGACACGGGAAACCACGTTTGATGAGTCGTCACCCAACAATGGGGGGAGAAGCGGGGTTGTGGCTTGCTGTTTGTCATTGTCGTCCTGGCTTAAGCTGTTCGCTCGGGTAATATCGATTGGGCGTGCGCCGGAGTCGCTGACGCGCTCCTCGAAGATGGTGCGAGCGGGAGAAGGGGGAATTGAGTCGACGCGGCTCAAAGGACCGACCACAGGGCTGGCTAGAGCGGAGGAAGCTGAGCCCGCGCGAGACCGTAGATCGTCTGGGAACGCATCGACTTCGGTGCCCGAAGAGTGGGATCGCTTCCACCGAGTCGACATGGTTGAGAGGCGCGAACCAATGCGCGAGACTCCCTTCATCGATGCGTCATCTGAGCGGCGCTTTTTCGGGGATGGGGCAGTTTCCATTCCAGTATCGCTGAGGTCGTAACTATCCGAGCGATCCATGGGAAAGTATGACTCTTCAGTCATGCCACAATCAACGTGTTCTAGATAACTGTTAGCGCATATCTTCTCTCCTCCGGTACGATGCATACGGAAATATTGATCTTCCAATGAGTCACGAGATTCCTCCTCTTTGACTCCGGTCAAATGACTTCTGGGGCTGTCCATGGAGTTCTTCAGATCTGACGAAACGAGCGAAGAGACGGAACTCGAGACACGGTTGTGTCCTGTCGCAGAGAACAGAGAAACGGCTGGTGATGCCGGCGCGGAGGTATTAATAGTCAACGGAGACATGGGCTGGCGCAACATTGAATCGTCGAGAGAGTTTCGTGCCGTGTCGATTATTTGAGACACTTTGTGCATTATGAACGGATGCCGGTGGCTGTGTAAATGGGGATGGATCACAGCTCAGCATTGGCGAAGAGCGTAGATAAAAAGAAAGACACTCCCAGAGTCATTCCCCTCTGTTGGGCGGGAAAGGTATGTGGCGGTGTGATGAAAATCCGGGAAAGCGGGAACTGCACGATAGGGCCAGTTAGCAGAGATCTTGATAGAACCTATCCAAAAATACAAAAAGAAGAAAAAAAAAAGCAAGCGACGTGGACCAAACAAGTTGGGGTGACCAGCTGGCTGGGCAGAAACGAACGTTTCGTGGGGGGGAGGGGGGGGGGGGATACTAACGATCAGCAAATGGACCGACAATGCAGGGAAATCCTAGTGGCCTAAAGGAGGGTGTAAAGGTAAGAAAAGAAGTTGTATACACAGAGAAGAGAAGACAAAAGACGTTGGTGGTGAAAACTGACTAAGTACCGATCGTCGGTTCGAATTCCTAAAGGAAATACCGCGGAACGGCGGAACTGAAAGAGTCTAGAAGCCTTCCTCTTCGATGCTTCGATGACATTCTTTCTTCTATAGGTATTCTTCTACATATTCTATATCTGGATATATACTCTCTCTATTGTCTATTCCTATTCTATTCTATTTTATTCCTCTTCCTATTCATGTATACTGTCTGTCAAACGGCTACACAGCCGTCTAAAATCCAACTGTGCGATCGGCGGCATCTAGACTGAGGTGGATGCCGGGAACTACTTTTATGATGCCATACCGACCCAGCAACCTAAACCTCATTCGCCTTAGGGTAGACAGGTCCGGTGAATTCTTATCATGTTTTAATGGGTCACTTGCTCTCTATTTTTTGGATCCCCCTCGACCGTTTTCTTTCTCCTGCACTCACCCGTGATTAAAGGAGCTCAACGGGGTCCCTGTAAGAACTTTGTCCGAGTATGACGAGCAGGTACAGTTGGAAATACTGCCCGTGTACGCTCCGAACGGGGGGGCAAAAATATAGGCGAACCTATGACAACGGAAGGCGTACACAGAGTCACAGTGTGGTTCCGGGATGAGAGAGGGGAAGGCAAAGACGTCAGATCCACATGGCAGAATTGCCCTCTCGGATGCCTTGTTACATGGTGATTGGCGACTCTTC
>ERZ1673737.2723-NODE-2723-length-14450-cov-4.253491_pt1 | contig 14450 bp, 12 predicted proteins | sample MGYA00580211_ERZ1673737 | MGnify/ENA primary metagenome ERZ1673737 (study PRJEB41218, sample SAMN15661789) | gut metagenome | host: Homo sapiens | place: Canada: London | collected 2015-08-20/2019-03-30 | study: EMG produced TPA metagenomics assembly of... | reverse complement strand
AAAGATACTATCAGACGGTGGGAGACGGGGCACGCCCCGTCTCTACAACTAGATTCATTACATATAAATTTAAAAACATCATACCATGACAAAAGACAGTTTAATTCAACAGGCATTTGAAGTAGCGGCAGAACGTTATGCGGCCGTAGGTGTAGACGTTCGTAAAGCTTTAGAGGATATGAAGAAAATATCCCTATCCCTGCATTGCTGGCAGGCCGATGACGTAAGCGGTTTCGAGAACCAAGGCGGCTCCTTGACCGGTGGTATACAAGTGACCGGCAATTATCCGGGACGTGCCCGTACTATCGACGAGTTGCGTCGGGATGTATTGAAGGCGAAATCCTATATCCCCGGTAATCATCGGCTTAGTCTGCATGAGATCTACGGGGATTTCCAAGGGGAGAAAGTAGACCGTGACGAGGTAGAACCCCATCATTTCGAGAGCTGGATACAATGGGCGAAAGAGAATGATTTCAAGCTAGACTTCAACAGTACCTCTTTCTCGCACCCTAAAAGCGGAGATTTGACCTTGGCGAACCCCAGCGATGATATCCGTAACTTCTGGATCGAGCATACGAAGCGTTGTCGCTGGATCAGCGATGAGATGGGTAAAGCCCAGAACGATCCTTGCATGATGAACCTTTGGATACATGACGGGAGCAAGGAAGTACCGGCCAGCCGCTTACGTTATCGCCGTATCTTGGAGGAATCGCTGGATGAGATATTCGCTACCGAATATAAATGGATGAAAGATTGTATCGAGGCGAAACTCTTCGGTATCGGTCTGGAAAGTTATACGGTAGGTTCCTATGATTTCTATTTGGGTTACGGGGCGAAAAAGAACAAGATCGTTACCTTGGACACTGGTCATTTCCATTTGACGGAAAGTATCGCCGATAAGGTTTCCTCGTTATTGCTGTTTACGCCCGAGATCATGTTGCACGTAAGTCGTCCGATCCGTTGGGATAGCGATCATGTCGTGATCTTGAATGACGATGTGCAGGATTTAGCCCGTGAGATCGTGCGTTGCGACGCCTTGGACCGGGTACATATCGGTTTGGATTATTTCGACGCTACCATCAATCGTATCGGTGCTTATGTCATTGGTAGCCGTGCTACGCAAAAAGCCTTTATGCTCGCTTTGCTGGAGCCGATCGCCTTGCTTCGCCAGTACGAGGATGAGGGTAAGTATTTCCAGCGTCTTGCCTTGCAGGAGGAAGCGAAGAGTCTGCCTTGGGGGGCGGTTTGGGATATGTATTGTCTACAAAGTGGGGTCCCCGTAGGAGAGTCTTATATCGCTGAGATCGAGAAATATGAGTCCGACGTTACCTCAAGACGGCAATGATAGAGATCGGGATCGGGTTGTTGATCATCGCGATCGGCAGTTTCGGGCAGAGTAGCTCGTATGTGCCGATCAATAAGATCCGGGATTGGAGTTGGGAAAGCTTTTGGTTGGTGCAAGGTATCTTCGCTTGGTTGGTTTTCCCTTATCTCGGAGCGATGTTGGCGGTACCGGAAGGGAGTACCTTACTGGAGCTATGGTGTTCGCCGGGTAGCTTGGGAGCGGTTATCTATGGCATGCTCTGGGGTGTCGGCGGGTTGACTTTCGGGTTGAGTATGCGTTATCTGGGCGTAGCTTTGGGACAGAGCATCGCCTTGGGTACATGCGCCGGTTTCGGTACGCTCTTCCCGGCTTTGTTCGGTGGAACGAACCTGTTTGAGGGAACCGGATTGATCCTGTTGACCGGTGTTTGCATTACCTTGGCAGGTATCGCCGTGATCGGTTACGCCGGAAGCCTGCGGGCCCGGAATATGAGTGAGGAGGAGAAGAAAGCGGCGGTGAAGGATTTTGCCTTGACCAAGGGCTTGGCGGTAGCCTTGCTTGCCGGCGTGATGAGCGCCTGCTTCAATTTGGGTTTGGAATCGGGAAACGAGGTGCTGGCGAAAGCGAGAGAGGCGGGAGCTAGCGATCTGTTCGCCTTGAATCCCGTAATACTGTTGGTTACTTTGGGCGGCTTTTGTACGAACGCTGTGTATTGTATTTTCCAGAACGTGAAAAACGGGACGGGCAAGGATTATTTCTCGGTATCGGGAGGTACATTGCTGAATAATGCCTTATTTTGCGCTTTGGCAGGCGTGCTTTGGTACTCGCAGTTCTTCGGACTGGGGATGGGAAAGAGCTATTTCTCGGATTCCCCGGTTATGCTGGCTTTCTCGTGGAGTATCCTGATGTCGTTGAATGTTATTTTCAGTAATGTCTGGGGCATCTTATTAAAAGAATGGAAGGGCGTGGATCGCCGGACGATCGTGGTATTGATTACCGGCATGTGTATCTTGATCCTTTCCTTATTATATCCGAATATAGTTTAATTAAAATAGACATGATAACACTAAGAAACAATGAACGCCTGATGGCGGAAATAGATCGTATCGCCGAGGTCGCCGGCTATTTGTGGACCAAGGGTTGGGCTGAGCGAAACGGCGGGAATATATCGGTGAACCTGACTACTTTATTGAGCGAGGAGGAGAAGGCGTTGCCGGCTTTGGTTTCCTCGATTCCCTTGCAAGAGGCGATGACGGCCTTATGCGGGCACGTCTTTTATGTGACGGGTACCGGAAAACGGATGCGTTACGTGGCGAAAGATCCTTTCGCCAACGGCTCTTTGATCCGTATCGCCGCCGATGGGAAATCGTATGATATCCTAGCGGAGCAACCGATCCAGCCGACTTCCGAGTTGCCTTCCCATTTGTTGATGCACAATTTCTTGCGTGCGAAGGGACGGGATAACCGGGTGGTATTGCATACGCATCCGACGGATATTATCGGCATGACGCATTGTAAGCCGTTCTTGGATTCGGAGAAGATTACCCGCACGTTATGGAGTATGATCCCGGAATGTCGGATTATCGTGCCGAAAGGGGTCGGTATCGTTCCTTACGAGATACCGGGCACTTTGGCGTTGGCGCACGCTACGATCCGTCAGTTGGAGGAGCACGACGTGGTGTTCTGGGAGAAGCACGGTATCCTTGCCGTCGGTGAGGACCTGATCGAGTGCTTCGATGCGATCGATACGTTGAGTAAATCCGCCCAGATCTATTTCAGTGCCCGCATGACCGGTTACGAGCCGGAAGGTATGACGGAGCAGCAATTGGATGACTTGGTTCCGGCTTTTGGACTCTAGCGTATGCGAAAGAAATTAATCATTCTATTCATAGGGATCGGTTCGTTCACGTTGTTCGCCCAGCAGCGAGACCATCGGACACGGGAGTATATCGCTCCGGTCCGTATTGTCTGGCAGCAAGATAGTTCGCGAATTACGGGAGCGAACCATTTGCTTGTTCCGGGCAACGGACAGTCGGATTTGGCGAATAATCGGTTGTGTGTGTTGAAAAGTACGCCAACCGAACATCCCGCTTTGCTGCTTGATTTCGGGAAGGAGTTGCAAGGCGGCCTTCAGCTGGTGACCGGTATGCCGCCGTCTCACGATCCGGTTTCCGTACGGGTTCGTTTCGGCGAGTCCGTTAGTGAGGCTATGTGCGAGATAGATGGTGCGAACGGGGCGAGCAACGATCATGCGATGCGGGATTTCGTGGTATCGCTCCCTTGGCTGGGCGTGCAGGAGATCGGTAATTCCGGTTTCCGTTTCGTGCGTATTGATGTATTGGGTGATTCTACGGAGTTGCAATTAAAAGAGGTCCGTGCGATCTCCACGTTCCGGGATATTCCTTATCTGGGCTCTTTCCGTTGTAATGACGAGCGGTTGAACCGGATCTGGAAGACAGGTGCGTACACGGTCCACTTGAATATGCAGGAATATCTATGGGACGGCGTAAAACGGGATCGTCTGGTCTGGGTGGGGGATTTACATCCGGAGGTAATGACGGTCAGTACCGTCTTCGGTTATAATGAGGTGGTTCCTAAGAGCTTGGATTTGATTCGGGATATTACGCCGCTGCCTAGTTGGATGAACGGTATCAGTTCGTACTCGATTTGGTGGTTGTTGATTCAGCGGGATTGGTATTATTACCAAGGGAATCTTGCGTATCTACAAGAGCAACGCTCTTATATGACTGCTTTGCTGCGTCACTTGATCTCGAAGGTTGACCCAAGCGGACAAGAGAGACTGGATGGGAACCGTTTCTTGGATTGGCCTTCCAGTGAGAATACACCCGCTATCGATGCCGGCCTTCAATCGCTGATGATACAAGCCATGCGTGCGGGAGAGGAGTTATGTACCGTTTTAGGCGAGGATGCGTTGGCCTCGGAGTGCCGTGCGGTAGCTTCCAAGGCTATTGAGTTTTCCCTTCGGAAGAAATCCCGGTTCCCTTCGGAGAAAGATCGGATTACGCCCGGGGACAAACAGGCCGCCGCTTTGATGGCTCTGGCGGGTATCATGGATGCTAAGGAGGCGAACGAGCGTTGCTTGGCAGTGGACGGGGCGAAAGGCTTCTCTACGTTTTACGGGTATTATATGCTACGGGCAATGGCGTTGGCTGGTAATTACCAAGGTGCGTTAGATGTGATCCGTACGTATTGGGGAGCTATGCTGGATGTAGGTGCTACTACGTTTTGGGAGGATTTCAATATGGAATGGCTTCCGGATGCAGGGCGTATTGATGAGCTGGTCCCCGCTGGAAAGAAAGATATTCATGGAGATTATGGAGCGTATTGCTATCAAGGTTTCCGCCATAGCTTGTGCCATGGATGGGCTTCGGGCCCCACATCGTGGTTAAGCGAGTACGTATTGGGCGTACAAGTGGTGGAACCGGGTTGCCGTACGGTACGTATCATCCCACATCTGGGAGATCTCGAATGGGTGGAAGGTACGTTTCCCACGCCTTATGGGGTGATTGAGATCCGACATGAGAAAGGTGCGGACGGTAGGGTGATAAGCCATATCAACGCTCCTGAAGAGATACGAGTTACCCCGTAGCTCTTATACTTAGTTGTAGAATGTATATAATTATAGAATATATGAAACAAACTATTTGCATCTACGCTTTCGCCGCCCTCTTATTAGGCGGTTGTAAAAGCAATAATGAATTAACGATACCTACGAATCTCCGTACGGAATACCTTACGGAGCCTATCGGCTTGGATACTTCGTCTCCTCGCTTTACATGGGAATACTCCGGAAATGAGGAGGGCTTTAAGGCTTCCCGCTATGAGGTACGGATCGGTACGAGTCCGGACGACCTGCGGCCCTATGCGGAAGGAATGGCCCTGAAACCTCATACCCGTTATTACTGGAATGTTACGGTATGGGATGGTGAAGGGCGTCCGTGCGCTACCTCGGAGACGGCTTCTTTCGAGACCGCTAAGTTCGATCCCTCGGATTGGTCCGCCTCTTGGATTACCGATCATAAGGATAAGGAGTTCGAGCCTGCCCCTCTGTTCCGCAAGTCTTTCCCGGTAGGCAAGGAAGTGAAGGATGCCCGTGTGTACGTAGCATCTGCTGGGTATCATGAGCTATTCATCAATGGCGAGCGGGTCGGAACGAATTATCTGGACCCGGGGTATACGCATTTCGATAAACGTATTTTGTACGTGACGCATGATGTTACCTCTTTGCTGGAGCAAGGCGACAACGCCGTGGCCGCTGTTCTGGGAAACGGCTGGTACAATGAGCAGTCCGTGGCGGTCTGGAATTTCCATGAGGCACGCTGGCGGAATCGTCCCCGCCTGCTATGTGAGTTGCGTATTACCTATACGGATGGTACGACGGAGGTGATTGGTTCGGACGAGACTTGGAAGACTTCCACCGGGGCCTATACCTATAATAATATATATAGCGGCGATAAATTCGATGCCCGGCTGGAAGAGGCCGGATGGAAAACCGCTCATTTCGACGATAGTAAATGGGAAGCGGCACTTCCGGCGCAGGCTCCGGCACCTCTGTTGGTAGCCCAGCAAATGCCGGGAATCCGTATCACGGAAGAGGTGAGGCCCGTGTCGATGAAACGTTTCTCCGATCAGTTATATGTATATTCTTTCCCGAAGAACATGTCCGGCCTTTGTCGCTTGAAGGTGAAAGGTGAGGCGGGAACCCGTATCACGTTAAAACATGGTGAGTTGTTGAAGAAAGACGGTCGCTTGGAGCAAGGCAATATCAATGTATATTATCATCCGGTCAAACCGGACGAGGTATTCCAGATGGATGTCTTTACCTTGAAAGGTACGGGAGAGGAGGAGATCTTCATGCCTTCCTTCTCTTATCACGGTTTCCAATACGTGGAGGTGGAGAGCAGCCGTCCCGTTACTTTAACGGAAGAGAACTTGACCGGCTTGTTTATGCATACCGATGTCCGTCCGTCCGGTTCCTTCGCTTGTTCGAATCCTCTATTGAATAAGATATGGGAGGCTACGATGCAGGCTTACCGCAGTAACCTGCACAGTATCCCGACCGATTGTCCGCAACGGGAGAAGAATGGCTGGACAGCCGACGCGCATATCGCGATCGACCTCGGTTTGCTGGGCTTCGATGGTATCACGCTTTATGAGAAATGGATGAATGATATTATCGATAACCAGCGTGAGGCGGGTGAGATTTCCGGTATCATTCCTTCCAGCGGTTGGGGATATGGCGAGTGGCCGGGTCCGGTTTGGGACGCTGTCATGTTCATCATACCGAACGCCTTGTATGATTATTATGGAGAGTCTCGCAGTATAGAACGATTATATCCTACGATGCTGCGATATCTGGATTATTTGAAGACGAAAGAGAAAGACGGTTACTTGCCGTTTGGCTTGGGTGACTGGGTGTATTGGAAAGCTACGACGAATAATGAATATACCTCTACCGCCTACTATTATCTGGATTATAAGTTGATGGCTCGCTTCGCCTCTTTGCTGGGCAAGGACGCCGCTCCTTATCAAGAGAAAGCGAATACGCTCAAATCCTTGATCAACCAGAAGTTCTTCAACGCCGAGACCGGTGTGTATGCCGAAGGGACCCAAACGGCGCAAGCCTTGGCCTTGTATCTGGGACTTGTACCCGAAGGAAAGGAACAACTCGTGGCGGATAAGCTGCGTGAGGTGGTAGCGGGAAATAACTATTTCTTGGATTTTGGTCTATTAGGCAGTAAGACCGTTCCGGCCATGCTTACGAAATATGGCTATATCGAGGATGCCATGAAGATGATCACGAAGACCGAGGCACCTTCTTGGGGATATTGGGTAGAGACGATGGGTTACTCCACATTGCCGGAGACGTGGACACTTAGTCCGAAGTTTGCCGACGCTTCCTTGAACCACGTCTTTATGGGAGATGTCTCCGCTTGGATGATGAACCAGCTGGCCGGTATCAATCATGACGACTCGGCTCCGGGCTTCCGTCATATCCGTATCACGCCTCATTTCGTGAAAGAACTGGATTGGGCGAAAGGTGAGTACCATTCCGTACGCGGCCGTATCGCCAGCGAATGGAAACGGGAAGGGGATAAGGTTATGCTTACCGTGACGATTCCGGCTGATTGCTCCGCCGATATCGTGGTAGGCGATCAGACCGAGACCGTATCCGCCGGTACGCATACGTTTTCATATCCGGTGTGATAAGAACCGTATGACTTTAGTAAGCCGGTAATGACATCGCCTATATTGGCTTATTTTACCCAGTTGTAGAGACGGGGCGTGCCCCGTCTCACCATAGACTGATAGTATTTAAGTTGCCATTTAGCTGGGATGAGACGGGGCACGCCCCGTCTCTACAACTGGGGATTTCGAAAGCAAATAATTGAGAACCTTAAAGATTAAACGTATGAACAAGCTACTTCTTGCTCTTCTATTGTTTCTCCTATCTTTCAGCTGGATAAAAGTGACTGCCTCGGACAGTTGTCCCGCTGCCTTCCCTTGGAAAGCCCAATGGATCAATACCGAGCGTTGCCAAAGCGCTACGAATACTTGGTTGATCTACCGTAAATCATTCGCTGTGACGAATGTCCCGAATCAACTCATCGCCCGTATCGCCGCCGATTCCAAGTATTGGCTTTGGATCAACGACCAACTGGTTGTCTTCGAGGGTGGCTTGAAAAGAGGACCTTCTCCTTCCGGGACTTATTACGATCCGGTAGATATCGCCCCTTACCTGACAAAAGGCTCGAACACCATCGCTATCTTGCTCTGGCATTTCGGAAAAGACGGTTTCAGTCATATCAACAGTGGGAAAGCAGCTTTGTTATTCGAGGCGATCGCTCCGGGACTGGAGATCGTCTCCGACGCGAGCTGGCAGTGCGCCTTGTATGAGGCCTATCAAAATACCGAGGCCCCTTTCCCGAATTACCGTATGCCGGAGAGTAATATCCGCTTCGATGCCCGTCAAGCGATAACAAACTGGAACCGTACGAGTTTCGAAGGTTCCCTTCCGGGGGCGGTCTGCGTCGGTAAGGCGGGGAAAGCTCCTTTCGGGGAGCTGGTGGAACGTCCGATACCCCAGTGGAAAAACAGCGGCCTGTTATCCTATGTATCCGTCCGGGAATCCTTGAGAGGCGATACCCTGTTCTGTCGTTTGCCCTATAATGCCCAGATCACTCCGTATCTAAAAGTAGAGGGGGAGGCCGGGAAAACCATCCACATACGGATGGATAATTACGAGGGAGGAAGCGAGCGCAACGTACGTGCCGAATATATCACCCGTGAGGGTGAGCAGGAATATGAGAGCTATGGCTGGATGAACGGCCACGAGGTCTACTACATCCTTCCCGAGGGCGTAAAGGTGTTGGACGTGAAATACCGTGAGACCGGTTACAATGCCGAGCTTGCCGGTTCCTTCCAATGCGATGATTCCTTTTATAACGAACTTTGGCGACGTTCCGCACGTACCCTATACATAACGATGCGTGACAACTATATGGACTGTCCCGACCGTGAACGTGCCCAATGGTGGGGTGACGAGGTGAATGAGCTAGGCGAGGCTTTCTACGCCCTTTCTCCGTCCGGGCAGAAACTAGCCGTAAAAGGCATCCATGAATTAATGAATTGGCAGCGGGAGGACGGAACGCTCTACGCTCCGGTTCCGGCGGGTAATTGGGATAAGGAGCTTCCTTTACAGATGTTGGCGTCTATCGGTTGGTACGGTTTTTATACACAATATTATTATAGTGCCGACAGTAGTTTCGTCCCGGTGATATACGACCGGATGCGCCGTTACCTGCACGAGGTTTGGCAAGTCGATAAGAGTGGCTTGGTGATCGAGCGTCAAGGCGCTTGGAGCTGGGGCGACTGGGGCGAGCATGTCGATATGGGCGTATTGACCAACTGCTGGTATTATCTGGCCTTGAAAGCGGAGCGAGCCTTCGCCCTGCAACTCGGCAAGGATAAGGATGCCGATGAGATCTCCCGGATGATGCGTAGCATAGAACGTTGTTTCGACACGAAGTTCTGGACGGGTTCCGCCTATCGTTCCCCCGGCTATAAAGGGGAGACGGACGATCGCTCCCAAGCCATGGCGGTAGTTTCCGGGCTGGCCTCGAAAGATAAGTATCCGGCGCTGACGAAGGTACTTAAAAAGGAGTATCACGCCAGCCCTTATATGGAGAAGTATGTCCTAGAGGCCCTTTTCCAGATGGGCGAGCCGGCGTTTGCCTTGGAACGGATGAAGCAACGTTACACCCGTATGCTGGATTATGCCGAATACACGACCTTGTTCGAGGGATGGGGCATCGGAGCCGAGGGCTTCGGTGGCGGCACGATCAATCACGCTTGGAGCGGTGGCCCGCTTACCTTATTGAGCCAGAAGGTCTGTGGTATCGAACCAACCTCTCCCGGCTTCCGTACCTTTAAGATCTCGCCTCAATTGGGTTCCTTATCGGAAGCCTCTGCCAGCCTAGAGACTCATTATGGAACCATCCAAGTAAGTATCAAGAAGAAAGGCAAGCGAATGAAGTTCGATCTCCAAATCCCGGAAGGCACCTCCGCCGAACTGATAAAGCCAAATGGTACCCGCAAGCATCTCGGCCCGGGGCACCATCAAGTGGATTAGTGATCTGTGTGTTTGTTATATTTCTCAAAAACAGAAGCAAAGAATAAATATTTTGGTAAAGAACGGAATTTATCCTACATTTGTAATATATAAGTATTATATCGAAGGATATGGAAAAAGAGAAAAATAGCAAGATTACCAGAGAAGAGGCTTTGCGTCGGTTGGAGACCGCACGGAAGCTGAAGCGAGAGTATGTAGCTAAACTGGAAAAAGAGATGAAAGAAGAGTTTAAGAAACGTACAGGGCAAGAAGCTACTTATTTTGAAGTATGGTAAGCCTTAACCTTGAACGTATAAATTCTAATTCTCCTTATGCGGTAACAGCTCTTAGGGATTCTATGTGTTTCCGGTTTGTTACGGACTTTGGTGTGATTTATTATGTCAGTTTTCTTGAGGACGAGTTGATGCTTAGTGATGAATCCTATCAATTTATTATTGCTAATACGAATAATAGAAAGTCTCCTCGTGATTCTAAGTTGAGGCGGGCGATAATGGCGATAGTCTATGAGTTTTTCGAATGTTCTAATACAACTCTGTTGTATATTTGTGAGACAGGAGATAGCAAGCAGAGTATGCGCAATCGCCTTTTTGAGTTTTGGTTTCATTCCTCGCCGCGTAAATCTGATTTCGCTTTCATGTCTGCGGACATCCGAGATGCAGATGGGATACAGAATTATGCGGCGATTATTATTCGACTCGATAATCCCAATTTGAAGTCTATAGTCGCGGAGTTTACTGAAACAATACAAATGCTTAGTCAAAAGCCGGAGTAAAATGTATGTGTTTTCTCCGGCCCGGGGCACCATTGGGTGGATTAGCGATCGCCCTCTGTTTTCCTGCGGACATACACCCGGTGGCTTCCATAACCCGATATGGTGAGCCCACTCGCCGGATCGCTGCTGAGTCGTAGTAGCTCCCGGTTTGCGCTACTGCGTTTTAGTCCGGTGATAGCCATGTAGTCTTGTATGCGCAAGAATGGGTGTTCGTGAAGGTAATCCAATGCCCGCGTCCGGCGCTCCTCTTCGGTGAAGGGCGATTTCCATACACGGCTGATACCTCCCCGTCTTAAGTCGCAACGCAGGTTAGTTTCCCGTACCAGTTCCTTGTCGGCCCGGTAGTTGATGCCATTCACCTCGATGCTCCGTGCGTTACGCTTCGGTTCGTCACCATCCAGCGAGTCGATCTCCTTGTCCTTCGCTACGCCTAGGCGGGGCGTGAACGTACCGATGCCATCCAACGTGACCGACTGCCCTTCCGCCATGCAATAGGCCAGATGTTCCGCTACTGTCGTCATCACCTGTATTACGCTACCCCTGCTCAAGCCCGATCCGGGGTAGGTGATCCGTTCCACGAAATCCTCCATATCCATGTTCCGTTGTATCTTCATCCGATAATACACCGGCTTTTCCCCCGTCCCGTTCAGGTCGCACATCTCTTGCTTGATATATTCTGCCATAACTGCTACTAGGTATAATTGTTTGTATCTTCAAGTTAAAAACATTCTTCTTACTTGATCTATTTCCAAATTATCACCGTGGAATATATAGACCACGTCGTGATTTGTATATTCCACGTCTTGATCTGTACAGACCACGTCGTGGTTTGTAGAATTATACAGTATGCGAACAAGAATTCATCTGCTACCGATAAGGTATTTATGCGGTATCGGAGCATTATTTACTTAGGGAGAAGCGGGCAACCCTCACGTTTCCTCTGCCAAGTACGTCGACCAACCCTGCGGGATTCTCTATCTTCCCTAAACGGGTATAGCTGTAAGACGAGGAAAAGGTCTCGTAGAAAAGGACTACCGTATTCGCTCCCCATAGAAGTAGGTCGCTTGTATGGATTATACCCGAACGTATTGGTCGCGATCAAGAGTATTATACTCGTTTTCCCTGCTCGTATGCTTGCCTCAAGGTCGGGTTCCCTTCGATCTCGCCCACGTGCCACACACCACCGCAGAATAGCGTTCCTTTCACGGTCGGGTTCTCCAGACAGTCGAGGAATCCCATAAAGTTGGCCACAATGCGATCCATGATGCCGTTATCGTCTTCAGCGGCCGTGGCGATGAAGTAAAACTCCTTGTTTTTCATTTCGGTATAAGGACCGCAGCAACGGTCTATCAGCGTCTTCATCTGTGCGCTCATGGCATAGAAATAGACCGGCGTAGCCATCACGATCACATCGGCGGCAAGCATCTTTCCGATAATCTCTGCCGCGTCATCTTTTTGTGGACAAGGCTTCTTGTATTGGCTGCACACGCCGCATCCCGTGCAGGGGTGAATGGTCTTGTCTCGCAGAAAAACCTTTTCCACACGATGACCGCTTTCGATCGCCCCTTGCATAAACTCATCGCATAGCGTATCGGAATTGCCTCCACGACGGGGGCTGGAAGATAAAATCAATACATTTTTCATGTTTACTGTTATTTATTAGGTTCTACATTCATTTTTAGGATACAAAAATAGCGAGATAATCCCTATCTTGCGGTAGACAAATTACGGATGTTATGACCCTAATTACATAATAATACGGAAGAATGATCACAACGGACTCCGGTGAGCAAGTCGAGGCACTTGCTCCCATCATCATTTCGGCCAGCCGGTCAACGGATATTCCGGCCTTTTATGCCAAGTGGTTCTTTAATCGTTTGGCCAAGGGGTATTGTGTTTGGTATAATCCGTTTAATCGGCGGAAGATGTATGTGTCGTTTGAGCGGTGTAAGGCAATCGTGTTTTGGACAAAGAACCCGAAGCTGATATTGCCTTATTTGCATGAGTTGGATAGGAGGGGTATCCATTATTATTTCCAGTTCACGTTGAATGACTATGTGAGCGAAGGCTTTGAGCCGAATGTGCCGAGCGTTACGCAACGGGTGGAGACATTTCGGGAGTTGTCGGAAATGATAGGGAAGGAACGGGTGATCTGGCGATTTGATCCGTTGATTATGACTCCATCTATCACGCCTCGTGTCCTGCTTAGCCGTATTTGGAAGATCGGCAATCTGTTGAAAGGATATACTGATAAGCTCGTGTTCAGTTTCGTAGATGTAAAGGCGTATCGTAAGGTACAGAATAACCTTATAAAAGAGACGAATTGCTTTACGAAAGAGGATGTGGAAACCGCTGAGATGAATGCGACGCAACGTCAAGAAACTGTAGAGGGATTGGTGAAGTTGAGGGAAATTTGGGCTTCTACAGGTTGGAATGTGACACTCGCTACTTGTGCCGAGGATATTGACCTTACGGTTTATGGCATTGAACATAACCGGTGTATCGACGGTGATTTAATGGAGCGTGTGTTTGAGGAGGATTATGAATTGGTTTATTATCTTCGAACAGGCCAATTACCTGAACCGGATCTTTTTGGTACGTTTCCCGCTTTACCCGACAAACGCAAAGACCTAAAAGACAAAGGCCAACGGAAAGCCTGTGGTTGCATGATAAGCAAAGATATCGGTAGGTATAACACTTGCCGCCATTTCTGTGTCTATTGTTATGCCAATACAAGTAGGGAATGCGTACAAAAGAATGCGGTACACTATTCGGACGATAGTGAAAGTTTGATTCGAAGTTAGATTTGAAAGCAAGGTCAAATTAAGCGGCGTATTAAATTAAGCCGTCTTTTATAGTAATCGAGACCAATACTATCCTAGAATTGTGTTGTATAACATGCCGGATTTATCTATTTTTGCGCCCAATACGAAAGGTTAAGAATAGGAAGTTTTAGGTATGGCAAAAAAGAAAGGTAAGCCTCAACCCCGGAAAAGCAAGAAGAAGCGGGCATCATCATTCATGTCTTCTGTAAAGAAGATGCTTCTTGGCGCTTTTGCGGTAGTTGTTTGTTTTATCGGTGTATTATTCATATATAACTGGTTTTATCCGGTATCCAAGACACGGCCTGTAGAGAAGAAACAGGATCGGGCGGAGACAATAGTCCGTCCGAAGATCTCGGACAAGGGCGGTTCCGGAACATCGGGTAAGAAAGCCGCGCAAGCGACGAAAAACAAGCAAACGACGAACCCAAAGAAAGAGACCACCGCTTATACTTTTCAAGAGGGAGCTGAGATACCGAGACTAAAGAATAAACAAAAAGAGCAGGTTATAAAGCATGAGGGCTATACGGTTTCTTATAATTCCGATTATAAGATCGCCAATTGGGTAGCCTATGAACTGACCTCGAAAGAGGCGACAAGTAAGAAGAACGAGCGGTCTAATAAGTTCGTCTCGGACCCCATGGTGAAAGGGGCTACCGCCATGAACGAGGACTATACCCGTTCCGGCTATGACCGAGGGCATATGGCGCCTGCCGGCGATATGAAATGGTCCGCCAAGGCCATGCGGGAATCGTTCTACCTAAGTAATATCTGTCCGCAAAAGCCCGGCTTGAACCGAGGTATCTGGAAAGATCTGGAAGAGCAGGCTCGTTTGTGGGCGAAAGAGAATGGCTCTTTGTTGATCGTGACCGGCCCGGT
>ERZ1673737.2721-NODE-2721-length-14461-cov-3.899139_pt1 | contig 14461 bp, 9 predicted proteins | sample MGYA00580211_ERZ1673737 | MGnify/ENA primary metagenome ERZ1673737 (study PRJEB41218, sample SAMN15661789) | gut metagenome | host: Homo sapiens | place: Canada: London | collected 2015-08-20/2019-03-30 | study: EMG produced TPA metagenomics assembly of... | reverse complement strand
CGCCGGTATTTGGCCAACAACCGCGATGAGAACTGGCCTGTCAAGGTCACCATCCATGACATCAACCACGATGACATGACATTGTCCGGAACTATGGAGGCATATAACATTCCTGATAAAACGTCGCCTACGCACGATGCACATATTGTGACGTTTTTGGAGGGAGAAATCATCGACTTTAACAAACACACTCTGGAGACCAAGAACTTCAAGGCAGATGCAGATATTGACAGTACTTATTGGCGGGAACTTCAGCCATTCAAGGATCTCACAGATGGCGAGATGGCTCAGAAGCTCGTGAGCCGAAAGTGGATCACAGAGGAATTGTCCACGGGTTGGATTTTAATGCGATGGAAGGGTGAGTTCCATGAGCACGCAATAAATCACTGCCATTGCTATTGAAATCTGGTTACTGACATTCTTAGAACGATGCTTCGTCACCCCCACCGACGCTCGACAAGGTCTGACAATTTCTGGATTCTACTACATCTCCCTTCGCCGTGAGGATGGGCATATCGAGGGCTTATACTATGACCCTGGAAGCTCGCCTTACCAACAGCTATCCCTGAAGCCGCAAACGCCCAAAATGATGCGTCCCTCTTATGGATTCCGCTAAAGCAAACTCATCTGTGCACGTCTTCTCTTTCCAATTTCCACTCTGCTTTTGGCACAGAATAGTCTTCTGGCCCTGTTTACTTGAACATTTAGTTTTTATGATTTGGCGTTTTTGGTATACGTCAGATGGCATCTGATACGGTCAAATGACTTTTGCATAGCTAGGTGGTGTTGTTTTACCTCGGTCATCTTGGACAGTTCTGCATATTGTCGCGGAACAAAACGGTCACTTTGGAGTGGTTATACCTTGGCTCTGGTTTGTTCTTTGGGTTTTGTGGCCCGTTGCACTGCCATGTTCTGTTTGTATTTATGGATCTAGGAGCTACAACCTTTCTTGGCTGGTTGTGGTTTATAGCATTGGCCCATGAATGGTTCTTTTGCTCACATGCATGACTATACACAGCATTTTAGATCAACAACGTTTTGACATTATCAAGGATGAAGTGTGTGTTTGAGCGGAGTTTGGGTTGGGTTTATTCTTCGGAATAGAGCCCACAGCAGATGTTGTTTACTTCACCTATGAGCTGCTTACTGCCAAATCCACCCCTGTATACAATTCCCGGTAAACAATTCTGCTCGTTGTCAGCCTCGGTTCACTTGCCAATTTGAAGCGAAGTTGACTTGGCAATCATTCGCCTCGACGGTCAATCGCTTTTATGACAAACCGTGAGTAAAGGACAGCATTCACAGCCCCATAGCTACTGTATGCCAGGCATAATTCATTAGAACACGGGGCTCCGCAAATTCAGTCCCCAGGTGTCCATTATTCACTATACTATATTGACCTGTCGGATCAGAAATAAGGTCCGGATCTGATCGCGACTGAACTCGGATACAATTGCCCTGAATCTGTCGGTCATGTCGTCCAATCCAGACCCCATTTCGGCATATTCCACCTATCAAACCTCTGCAGAATGAACCTGATAAGGTGCTCAAACTAGGTTATCATCGTTAGAATATAGTTTACTCCATATTACCACGGGCTGAAGTATACGATCCCTGTTAACGGTGTGTGACAAACTCTATCTTGATTGAGATATCCATGGAAATTTACATTCAATTTAACGCAATTGCAGACATCTATGCTATGGTGGACCTAGATGGCCATGCGGGGCAACCTCGGCCATCTTGACGGTGAACGCCGAGCAATAAAAGTAGCTCGATTCCTAGCTTATTGTCCATTTTCCACACGTAATGAGTATAAACAGCCATATCATTGCAATTGACTTCAAAACGCGGGGAAAGTGAGACTAATGTAGTTCATAGCTACTTAACTTAGCACTAGGTACAACGCATGTACTTGCCCGATCAAGTCGACAATTCGGATTGTCCGGTTACATGGCCCTGGCGATCTTTCTCTCCTTTTGACTTGTTATCTACATGCAGGAGGACCTTCACCATGTGGGCCGCTGGATCGTCATGCCGGAACTATTTATTCCAATTGACTCCCCGGTCGCTGTTCTTTTCAACTCCTCAAGTCAATTGACATGCATTTGCAGCACCTTTCAGCTTTGGCCGCGATAGCAGGCTGTATTGTTCAGCCTGTGGCCGGCGCGCCCCAGAAGTCCCCGGAAGGGACATGCAAAAAGACCAAAGTTGCCATCCTGTGAGTTTTTCTCTTATTTACAGTGTCAATTAAAAGCTAACACGGTATAGGGGAGGTGGTGTAGCTGGTATTACCGCAGCCGTGAGTCTCGCATCCCTTGAGTGTTCAGATTCCTCAGCTGACCCGCCATAGCAAACATTGAGCAATGCCTCGGTTCACGATTTCGCAATCCTTGAATACCGCGACACAATCGGCGGCCGAGCCTGGCACAAGCCCTTCGGTAAAGATAAAGATGGCAAGCCGTATATCATCGAGATGGGCGCCAACTGGGTATGTCTCACAATCACACACAAAAGGAACCCCCCACTAACGATGTGCAGGTGCAAGGCCTTGGGAATCCCGGAGGTCCACAGAATCCCATTTGGGTCATGGTGGGTCGACTCTTTTTTGTCTCAGATTCAGTTCGATCCCGCTGATCTCCGAATAGGCTCAAGAGTACGGGCTGAAAACCCACTACTCGAACTACGATAATGTTTCCACCTATAACCAGCATGGGTATTCCGACTACAGTGATCTTCTCGATGCCTACGATGAGGCTTATAGCATTGCTAGCCAAAGGGCTGGTGAGATCCTCACTCAGAACCTCCAGGATCAGACGGCCAAGTCTGGTCTTGCTCTGGCTGGCTGGAATCCTAAGCCGCATGATATGGAGGCGCAGGCTGTGGATTGGTGGTCATGGGGTACGTTCTGTCTCCTTGGCATGCACTCGCTGCGTAATATTGACCTTGAGTCCACTAGACTTCGAGGATGCCTATTCTCCCCTGGAGAGTTCTCTTGTTTTCGGCTGTGCGGGCGATAACTTGACCTCGAACTATTTCAGTGACCATGACAACTTCGTTCTGGACCAGCGTGGATTCAATTACATTGTCAAGAAGCAGGCTTCATCTTTCCTTCACGAGAATGATCCCCGTCTTCACCTGAACACTGAGGTCACGAACATCACCTACTCAGACCACGGTGTCACTGTACATAACAAGGATGGCAGCTGCGTCGAGGCAGACTACGCCATCTGCACATTCTCCCTGGGCGTCCTGCAGAACGACGCTGTCCACTTCTCCCCAGAATTGCCAGTCTGGAAGCAGGAAGCCATCCAGAAGTTCACCATGGGTACCTACACCAAGATCTTCTTCCAATTCAACGAGACCTTCTGGCCCGAAGACACCCAGTACCACCTCTACGCTGACCCAGTCCAGCGTGGCTGGTACCCAATCTGGCAATCCCTCTCCACCCCCGGCTTCCTCCCCGATTCAAACATCATCTTCGTAACTGTCACCAACGAATTCGCCTACCGCGCCGAGCGCCAGTCAGACGAGCAAACCAAAAAAGAGGCAATGGAAGTCCTGCGCAAGATGTTCCCGGAGAAGGATATTCCCGAGCCAACCGCATTCATGTACCCCCGCTGGACTTCAGAGCCCTGGTCATACGGCAGCTACTCCAACTGGCCTCCTTCCACTTCTCTGGAGATGCACCAGAACCTGCGTGCCAACACTGGCCGGCTCTGGTTTGCCGGTGAGGCTACCAGCCCGACCTTCTTTGGCTTCTTGCACGGCGCCTACTTCGAGGGACAGGATGCCGGTAGACAGATTGCTGCTATTATGCATCATCACTGTGTTAACGCTAACTCGACTAAGCTGAGGGAGTGTGGTCCACGTAAGCACTACGAGACTTTGCATGGAACTTCGCCTTATTCGGACTATACCACGCTTAATGGCTGGGCTGTTAGCAGCTTTATTGATACCAACACTGATTAAGTTGAGATGTGGTATTAATTTCGGAGGGCTCATTGTACGGACTTTCAACTTTACGTTTGAGACTCAAGATTACTCCATAATAGAAATGTGCGAATTTGACAATTTCTATCTTCAACCCAGGCGATTCAAGCCAGGCAACAGACTTGTTCGCAAACCATAGAAGAACTCCACTCGTATGTTTCCCACAGGCTGCCTTGTGCAGGTGAGCAAGCCAGACTATGCAGTCAGCGTCAAAGAACCGGCTGCGGTGAGATCCGTGTTTTGCCATGGCGGAACCAAGCGCTCTACGAACTGTATATACCAGAATCAACTAGTGACGTCGCATTCGGTTCTTATCAGATCAGATTGACTCATTATCTGATCTTCTCAACCCTGGTTCGGTCCCCTATATTTAGACCCTAATTTGCCCTCCATGGTCTGAACAGAAAGCTACATTTCAGTATTGCACATTATTATGAGTCCCAACCCAGACCATGAAACTAACGACACAATCACCATCGCCCCTCCGATAGAGCTGGACCCAATCCCAAATCAAAAACTAAACAAAATGACCCATTCCTAGTCGCATTCGCCGAACCATTCGATGCCGAAAATCCAAAAGACTGGCCAAGAAGCCATAAATGGGCCGTGACAGATGCTCTCTCTGCGACTGGCTTCAACCGCATAACGGTATCGACTATCATGGCGCCTGCGCTATCAACAATCGCCAAAGAATTCGACATGACATCGGCCGAATCTGCGATGGCGCTCCCCATCTACCTCTTGGCCACTGCATTTGGACCCTTGTTCATTGGTCCGTTGTCAGAAGTCAATGGAAGAAAGCCTATCCTACACGCCTCGAATTGGATTTAGGAATGGTGGAAACAAGTGGTGTTTGAGTGAGATATGGCGATTTAGGGGCCTATCCACTAACTTATATGCCAAAACTCCACGTACACATATTTCAGGTATTCGTATTTATTAATTGCAACTAAGTGGTTATCTATTGAAAAATTTTGCTTTTACCTCGCAGTAACGGTCCGTAAGCCCTGAAGATGATCGGAATGGGAATCATGACTGCAGCCAAACAGCCAAGCAAAGTCCCAGCCCATTGCACGCCCATGTTTTGAAACATCTGTCTCGAAAACAATGGAAATCCTGCAGCGACTGCTGACCGGAGCATGATATTGGAAGCGACAGCTGAAGCAGCACTATGGTCAAGTTTGTTAGTGCGAGTCGAGTCACAGTAGGTTAGCAAATAGCCAGTCACATACATGGGCAAATAAGAATCAACAAGATAGTTAAAACACGGAAGGAAGATACAAAGGACACCAAATCCAATGAAGATCCCAGCCGCAGCAGGTGCAGCCCAGTGAATGGTGGATGTGAATCCAGTCCAGCCGAACCTAGTACGGAATGTGTTAGAATACGTTGACCTGAGATAGGACTCTTGGACTCACCAGAAAAGACCAATTGTAAAAACAGGCGCTCCTAGGAGCGTCGGTGCCAGACGCCACTCGGGTACTGCAACGCCTTTATTCTCTTCCAGCTTCTTTGCATACGTAACTTGCTGGAGGAGAATGAAGGAGCAGGCGAGCATAACGCCAATAATGAGTCCAATAAACATCAGACCTGCAACCCCAGGGGACATGCCGTAAACATGTTCAAAGACATATGGGTATGCTTCAAGAAGGGCATAAACAAGGCCATAAATGAACGACATGTACGTCGATACCACCAAGATGATCGGCTCTGTGAAAAGTAGCCTGATTGGTCGCGTGAAGTATTTCTCCACGAGATCTGCCACATCAATCTCGACTTCTTCCTGCTTGGCATGTATCCCCCAATTCCCAGATTGCTTGCGAATGGCAGCAGCTTTCACGACAAGAAGACAGGGAGGATAAGTCTCATCCAAGAACAGAACACTGATAGCCCCATTAGCAAGACTGAAAATTGCCGGGATATAAAGAGTCCACCGCCAACCCAGATAACTAGAAGCAATAAAGCCACCAGTAAAGGGAGCAATAAACGGACCAACGAAAACAGTCAAAGCATAAAGCGAAATCGCAGCACCGCGAGTGGCATTGCTATACAGATCCGCTAGTACACCAGGCACAACAGTTAACTGACTTGCACCAAATAGCCCAGCAAAGAACCGACAAATGATCAAAGTCTGGACATCTTTAGCAACGGCTGATGCAACAGTGAAGATACCTCCACCCAGCATGCCAATCGTAAGAGGCCATTTTCTTCCTCGAAGTTCTGAGGCAGGAGCCCAGATTAGGGGACCTGATGCAAAGCCCAGGACGTAGAGTGTTGTTCCTAGTGTTCCGACTACTGTTCCGATGCTGAATTCCTTGCTTGCTTTGTCAATTCCTGGTGCGAAAATTGCGCTTGTTAGGGAGACTATGAGTGTCCCTGAGCAGACGAGGATTGAGGTGAATAATCTGTTTAAAGTTGTAGTTAGCATTTACTGTAACAGGTGCAATGGGTCATTTAGAGCCTACTTATTAGATAATTTCCAATTTTGAGGATGGTAGGGATCATCGACTCCTTCAAAGTCAACGACGTAGTTATCGGGGCTTGGAAGAGCGTCCGGGAAAGGTTTCCCTGCCCCGATTGATGCCTTTTCGATCATTCTGGACCGACGCTTCAATGCACCTTGTTTTGGGACTCTCTAGGGCAATGGTCTCAGGCAAGTATTGACGGTGTCAGCTTCCTTGTGCCAGTGATGAGTCCCAGAGTATTTGAAGATATCTTTATCTCTGCGACTGCAAGACTTTTTACAAAAACCTTGCGGAATTTGCGGGTCTGGGAATTTTGGTCAGAACGGGATGGAGTAGAAGGACGGGTAATGCGGAACAAAGGGCGACCCTCCGTTAGACGCAATTTCCACAGGCAACTGAACTTCCAGATAAGCCTCGGAAATGTCAAGATCGATACAAGCTCGCGATACGTTTTAAATGTTGCATGTAAAACAGAGAAATGAAGGATACAGTATTATTCACCCAGGTCCTCCTAGAAAACTTGAACCATACATCATGTCTGCGTTAAGGAACTGGTCAAGGTCAACCCTTTCCAAGCCCGGTAAATCAGCAACCAAGGCCCCTAGCCAAGAATACTCCTCTGCGCTCGGATTATCCTGTGGGGATGGTCCAACTGGGGTGTCTTGTTGTTCCATATTCAGTGCCTCATTGAAGATTGCTATATCATCTTTCCTGCGTTGTTGATGAAGCATGACGAATAAGCGAGCTGCACTCCATGCTTCTCTCATGGTTTCTGTATCGTAAGTTGATGCGACAAGTTTCAATGTCTGCATCGCTTCGGAAAGCATCGCTAGTGATGACCGTGTGTCCATTACAAGCAGAACACATGTGATGTGAAAAGGTACGTTTGCCATCTGGTGCCAAGGAGAGCAGTTCATTACCATAGTGCGCGAACAGCCGAGTCCTTTCTTCAAGAGTGCGAGGACTCTTTCTGCGAGAGAAGAGGAGATGTCGAGGTTTTGGGTGTGGATCCTCCTAAGAATGCAGAGGACAAGATTGCATTGTGCCATGGTGGACGGTGGCTCCTTGTGGACTCTATCCAAAACTTCAGAAAGGGTTACTTCAAGATCTATATCGTCTTCCTTTGGCTTCCCGGGATCTAGGCTTGCTGATATGGGGAGGAGGCCTAGAATCTCATTTGTATAGTCGCCAGGTTTTGTCGATGGCGGGAGCGGCAGATCATTCTTTTGGAAGGAGACCCTTGAGAGGCCTAGGTCAAAGGATGTCCACATGTTCAAATGTTGTGCCACACCGAATAGTCGCCTTCGAATGTCCGGATTACACTGTGCGGTACCTCTGCTGCTCCGGAAAACCGAGTCGGTAGACTCCAAGTGAAATCCCGCAGCTTCTATCAGATGCATCAATCTTGAACTGGCTATCCATGTCGAGTGTGGCAGATCTGTCATTCGCATATAGATGGCTCGCAGTGTCCAGCCGGTGAGGAGGTCTACCGAGGGAACTCCAGACAAAACGTGCATCTCCAGGATAGATCGTGCCGCCCCGCTCAGATGTAGTTCCGTGATGGTCATGTTTCGTTGTGAGAACAGACAACCAATCGCAGCGACACCACCCAAAACACTATCATACAGCTCACTAACAGATGCTGACTGCCAGCGGGACTCCAACCGCTCAAAGAACTGACTTTGATCAATAAACCCATAGCATGGATCTACTTTGTCGAAGTAAACCTGAGCAAGGCTCCTCATATGTTCCAAAGATGTAATCTCTGTAATTGAAAGTGCAGTATTGACACCACCGAATCCTGATGATAGGCTCCGGGTACCAATATTCCACCCAAACAAGCTAAGCTTCGGCGCTTTCGCGGGGTCGATTTTTAGACCCATTTTGCGTACGAAGGCTGCACCGGAATTTGCCTCAAGACGACGCACTAGCCCATGGGTATCTGCTGCCCCATCTTGCTGTTGTGGAGACTTCGCAGCTGGGGCACCTTCCAGAGGATGCTGTTCTTGGGTAGTCCGTCGCTTCCGTCGTTCATTTTTGTAATGGCAAGCATATCCCCATTCACTGCAGGTGGTGCAGGGGTCGGCGCCGTCGCATTTCCTTTTGCGTTCCCTGCATGGCTCACATGCGATCCGAGCCCGCTTGCGCTTTATCTCTGATTGCGACATGGAAAAAGGCCGGGGATGGACAAGGTAGAGATCCCGCAGGTGCCGGTGTGAAAGGGTCGGGTGCGGAAAGGCAGGCGGGTATTGCGGGTATTTACATGGTGACGTCGATGGCCTCGGTAACTCCAACATTCTTCACATTCGAGCTCGTTGCTCTCATTTTTTTTTTCAATACACATCTAGCTACAATATTCTTCAAGTATACGCCGATTTCCTCTACACCCTATTAGAGCACGGCAAAAGCACCTAGCATGGCTGCAAACCTGTTGTCCCGATACCCATGGGTGTCAAGCCCCTTCTTGGTCAGCGCCCCAATGCGAGTAATGTCCGGTCCAGCATTAGCAGTCGCTGTTTCTCGTGCCGGAGGTTTAGGATTCATCGGGCCTGGTGCCAAGACAAAAGACACAAGTGACGATCTCGAGGAAGCATCGTCGCTACTCCGCCAAGCAGCGAACACAATCTCAAACACTGGTTCTGCACTACCTATCGGTGTAGGATACCAGCTCTGGGCTGATGATATCAACATCGCCGTTGCTGGAATTGAGAAATACAAGCCTTGTGCAGCCTGGTTATACGCCCCGCGCCGTGGACCCCAAGATTTCGATGACTGGTCTAGCCAAATCCGACATGTATCCCCTGAGACCCAAATATGGATTCAGATTGGTACATTGAAAGAAGCAAAACAACTTCTTCAAAGTGTTCAGCGGCCAGATGTTGTCGTCATTCAAGGGGCCGAGTCTGGTGGGCACGGTCGGGCGAAAGATGGAATGGGACTCATGGCATTGCTTCCTGAGGTGGCTGATGTCATGGCAAGCAGTCGAATTCCCCTATTCGCAGCTGGAGGTATTGCTGACGGGCGCGGAGTTGCAGCCGCGATGTGCCTGGGGGCTTCGGGTGCGGTGATGGGGACTCGGTTCCTGGCTGCTAGTGAAGCGCGAATTAGTCGGGGATATCAGAATGAGGTTGTTCGTGCATCAGATGGTGCGGCTTCAACGACCCGCACTCTGCTATACAACCATCTCAGGGGTACATTTGGGTGGCCAGAGGAATACAGTCCAAGAACCATCTTTAACAGGTCATTCATTGAGCAACAGGAAGGAAAGTCTTTTGAGGAACTCAAGAAACTCCATGACGAAGCTACCAAGGCGGGTGATAAAGGCTGGGGGCCAGAGGGCAGACTCGCCACCTATGCCGGAGCAGCTATTGGGTTGATTCATGAGGTAAAGAGGGCAGGAGACATTGTTCATGATGTTCGAGAGGATGCACTGAACAGGATTGGGAGGCTGCGGCCCCATAAGATCTAAGCAACTATCATATTGAACAAGCTTATGAATCTATGATGAAGTGAAGACTATGGATTCACTCGCACCTCAGGTCTCAACTATAGTCATGGTAGGAAATCCACCAATCGTACTCATACCCAGCGACCCAATGGTTTGGCCGACAGCGGGGACCATCATCAAGAAAGACCCGACAAAGTTGACGATTAAACCCCTTTTTTCCCGCAAATGAGTCGGCTTCGGGTTGAAAATCTCAACCCGGTGACTGAATACCACAACTATCACAGATCTGATGATGTATATGTGTGCATCAAGATTTCATATTGAATCAGCGTGCGTTCCTTGGCGAATTAACTTCGAACGAAGAGGCTGAGGTTACAGATAAAGAAAAAGACATGTAGTTCCGTAATCTCAAAGGTCGGCCAGAAGGCGCTAATAGGTAGGGATATTTTCTTATCTTCAATCCTCCGATCTAATCTGATACTAAGCTCTAAGCGTTAGAACCAAAGATTTTATACACGGTGATTACTAACTAGCATATCGCCCGATCGTTCAAATTATTTTGTGCTATTGTGTAATGTGTCACGGGATTGCTCGAGCTAGTCACCTGGCCGCTTATTGTTCCACAGTATATAATTGCAATGGCCTCAGACGACAGTAAGAGATTTCGGCGCGCGCCTTTATCCGTACCTCATGAATCGTGTCAGCTTTTCGTTTGGATCGTTGACTAAGCGCCATTCCAAAATGACAGAGTTCAGAAAACGCTGTCTGGCCCCGTCACTCCCTTTTAGCTGGTTCATTAGCAGCAGGCCTATACACCTGAATTATTCCTCAAGACAAACTCCAAATTCAATCAATGTGACCCACAGACTACACTTCGAACTCTAGAGCATGGGTCGCTTAGACTTCCTATCCAATAGCTATCCGCGTTGTGTAAATACGAGTTCCGGTCTCGCTTTAACCCCTTGGCATCTTGGCTTTCAGGGTCTATCAATGGTAAATCCCGTGTTATTACTAAATTAGGGCACAACACAGCAGATCAACATGCTTTTAAAGACTTTGCCCGCGCTATTGTAGAATTCATTCTCTGAGTATACTTTCTTGTGGATTATCCCACAACCTCTACGAAAATGTTACTTCATCGTCGTTTTCTCATAGTCCTCGCCTTGCTCTTCGTTCCAACGGGGGTACTATCACGGGGCGGCCACGGTGGCTCTAGCAGCGGCAGTGACAGTGACAGCAGCAGTGGCAGTGGCAGCAGTGGCAGCTATAGTGATAGCGATTCAAGTGGTAGCGATGATACCTCATCAACGTCTTCATCATCGGACGGGGGCACCAGTTGCACAGATTCCCACCGCCTCGATTTCAACGATCTCCAACCTTACCACTACAACCAGTACAACCGTGACCCACGCGCTGGCCACGCCAGTGCCTACAGCGAGTTTGACGGCGTCTTCTTCAAAGGCGTAGCAAACTTTACGTACACAATCGAAACGCCGCCGCCAAACATCACCGGCCTCGGGTATCCTTCAAGCGGTTCAATCAAATGTCCCGTAGGCGAACAGTCTTTCCGCATGCTAGGCGCTGCGTGGGTTGCTGGCAAACCGCCCAGGCCTGCAGGACCCAAGAACCCCATTGCGATCGGGTTCAAGGCTTGGGAAAGCAACATACGGCTGTCCGACATCGACTATTCATATAGTGTGTGTGACCAGGTTGATCTTATGCGCTTCGGCACGACAGTGGACATGATCTACAGTACTGATAAAAATGTCTCGCTTGATGCGATGGATGCCGTGGACCTGAAGATTACGCAGGCGCCTGAGAACAGCGACATGATTCAGTTCGAGGGCGTCTATGATTTGAAGGACTGGGCAAATAGTGAGCGGGATTCTCGGGATCCAGAAAAGTACGAAAATAGCGGCCTTTCCGATCAAATGTTCTACCTTCCGGCCGGTACATGCTCGGAAGGGAAAAGATTGGGCCAAGTGATGATGAGGTGGAATGGTACATCTGTCAAGGGGTCTATGACCAATGAGACCTTGCAGTTGAACTTGTCTGGCACAACGATTGCTGGATTCGGGAATATCAACATGTATGATCCAACCTATACCAAGGTCAATGTGACTTTTGAAATTGCATTTACGGGGAATTTGGACGTTGCAAATTCCACGCAGGTAGTGTTGACGGGCGCGGCGAGCCATAACGAGTCACTGATCACCTTTGAAAGGGCGAACAGTGCCACCATTCCAGGAGTGTCACTGCATTTGGGACTACTGTCTTTGTTGTTTTGTTCTACGATCTTTTTATGATTGAATAGATTTCTACCCCTTCATGGCAATTTTGTTTCTCGAGTTGATTGCTTCTTTTAATCACTAGAATCACATGGTCGGCCGTTGACAGTATACACGGCCAGCAACCTAATTTTCGCTAAGTTTCGCTAATTTACGCTAATCCTAAGCAGAATCAAGATGGCCCGAGAGTAAAGTATCTTGTATTTGCCTATTTTGATTTCTTTCTCGATGAAAAAGTTGGGATCTTGATCCTTGTATGCTTGCTCGAGGTCGAGACCTTTCGAGCATCACATCATACCCTTCTCGAAATGCACTTTTGAGGGTAACGTTGTCAAACGTTCGACACCTGCCACTCACCGTATTCTTTGACGGCTACATCCCCAGGGCCAGGGATTTCAAGGGACCCAAAGCCTGCAATTTATCTACTGCCTTGGGAGTTAACATATCCAATCCATTTTTGGGGGGCGGTGTAGCGTAGTAGACTGTGAGGGCAAGACATTGACATTGGTGTTGATAGGTGGATATCGTACTGAAAATAGGGCAGTAGCGCAGACGGGGATTGCGGTTGGGCGGACGTAATTACAAGAGGGCAGAGGTGAGTGCAAGCTAGAGGGGATGGATGGAGGGAGGAAAGGGAAAAAAGGATCAAACCGAGCGAGGTCGTTTTGTTTTATGCCAGGGCATTGAAGGGAGGTTACGTGACGATGTATGCTGCGGACTAGGCAAAAAATGAAAGAAAAAGATAGGATCTACCACAGCTTTAACAAAAATTTCGGATACTCGTGAATAGAGAATTATGGAGTCTCTAGATCAGTTTCTCTAAGAATGCTTTGGTAGTGGCCTATAGGATAAAAACTCGGGTATCGCAAAGGAATATACCGGCATCGACTTAAACCTCATGATTTATCTTATTGACCGCGTAGTCCTAAAGCATGAAGAGAATAATACGCGTGCTTTCTAAATCCCTAGCAGCCATAAAGAACATGCCTATAAGATCAAGGTGATAATGAGCCCGTTTATTTAGATGAATCGTCTCTTTTGTCGACCTTTTAATGGCAACGTTTGTTCGCGCTTGTTAAAGACTGATGAGATTGACAAACTTAATAGATTGCGGGATTGATTTAGTAGAAATTTTGACCAACCGACCATGCTGGCTTTCACTATGTCAACCAGAGGGTAATTAGACGTATCCCACGGGAAAAGGATGAGCTTGAAAATGCCCTTGTGTCATGGAGTCGGCCGTGAGTCGGCCATCAGCGTGAGTTTTGGGGTTGACCGGCATGGCATGACGGACGAAGGTAAGGAAGGTAAGGCTTCCTAGAGTTCGTGTTGCCAAGCGAGAATGATGTATTGCGGTGTTTTCAGCAGTGTGGCGCTGCGTGGAAAATCCATCGTGAGCTCAGGCAATAAATGTAGATAACTTAATCGTCCAAGACTATGCAATCTGCCCCTTTAGTGTACCCATCACCAGATGAAATACAAATCTGGGGCTTATCTGCCCATCTCTCAGCTAGACTTCTGGAAACAGTTTTCCTGCCACCATTGGCACCGGCAGATATGGCAAATACGCTCGTCGCAAAAACAAACTCAGTACCAGCTGCCAACCCGTCGGTCTTGTTGCGCTCCACAACTGGTATCACGGTTCGGGGATAGGCCAAGTTTGTGTTGGAATCTGGCTGAAGGGCACTGGAGCTTGTTTGTAGCGGCAACGGTGCAGTGTTTAACGATGCAACCGATACACCACTGCAGCCTGCAGCCGAGAGTATCAGGGTGCAATCTTCGGATCCGAGAATGCCTTCGGCCGTCCTGACATCTGCGTCGGCATCAAGCGTATTGATAACGGGAAGCTTGGTGCCATCTTTGGCGCAACGTGATGGCGATGCAAACCCGCCTTCGGTCGTATGTAGAGTTCGCAACGAAGTCTTCACACGAATACGGTGAAGGCGAACGTGCCAATCTGGCCATCGATCCGTCGGCGGAACAAGGGTTGTCTCGATCTCGATCTGCCTATCTCCCCAAGGACACCAACGTACCTTTGCAATGGTAATTGAAGATTTATCCCCATTGGTGTATAGGCTAGCTTGGGGAAACATAGCTTGTGAGCATTTCCATTTCACTGCCCAGGTCTCAGCCCCATCACGACTCAAGGCCAGCATACAGTCTGGCGCAATTTGCTGAATCAGTGGGCCGGTAGGAACAGAAAAAGTGAATGCCAAGGCAGAGGCCAGGGCACATATTGTAGAGGGTCTCATTATTGCCCAGGACAA
>ERZ1673737.2718-NODE-2718-length-14471-cov-4.502012_pt1 | contig 14471 bp, 11 predicted proteins | sample MGYA00580211_ERZ1673737 | MGnify/ENA primary metagenome ERZ1673737 (study PRJEB41218, sample SAMN15661789) | gut metagenome | host: Homo sapiens | place: Canada: London | collected 2015-08-20/2019-03-30 | study: EMG produced TPA metagenomics assembly of... | reverse complement strand
TAAATGCGAATCTCTAAACGCACATAGCACAGAACAACCCCATTTAAACAACTACTTCCACAGAATCTCTGTGTTCAAATTCCGCGTGTGGCGTCCAGACCGGCAATTGCCGACGTGGGGAGAAGAATTCTGGCAGGCCGCGCCAGAGCCTTCACATCTCCCTTGGCAATGCCGAATCTTAATGCGAGAGCCCCCAAGCCACGCACCAAGACCTTCACTGGGTGTTTCACTTGCCGGGACCGTCGAGTGAAATGTGATGACGAGCATCCACATTGCCGGCGCTGTCAGCGTAGCGGGCTCCAGTGCGGAGGCTACGGCCTGCGGCTAGGATGGTCCCCAACCCCTGGAGGCCGCTCTCATCGGCGGCAATTACGGTCTTTGACCCATGGGGGTGATGGCCTGTCACCTACCGCTGTGACAGCACTTTTAAATGAATTGGATGGCTGCTCGGGCGACGGCCGTGACCAGCAGCGAGGGCCTTTTTCGGTGTTCTCCGTCTTATCCAAGGCGGATGTATGCGCTGACGCTTCACAATCGTTTGCACTACAAATACGAGGAGAGACAAACCAGCCAGCATCGGACTTGAATGCTACTACTTCATCAAGCGACAGAGAGAGTGACTTGACCTCTCCAGGCCGAACATATGATTCTTCGGACACAACGATATCCGTTATATCCGAGGAAGAAATACCAACAGCATCAACAGAGCCAATCTCCCAGAGCGAAGATGAACTTATCTCGGTCGACCTTTTGGTTAATCAGCACAACTCCAGCGGTCTTGTACTGAATTCAAATCATTGGAATAAGGCCGCGTCAAATATCAGCACGAATTCTGTTCCTCCCTTGCGGAGCTCTTTGAATCCCTTGGCCCTACCAAGACCAGAGACAGAATTGGTTCACCACTGGGTCGTTTTCCTCAGCGGCAATATGCTGCTCATCGACAACCCGGACAATCCCTGCCGAGCAGTGTTCATGCCCATGGCCTTGAAAGGTCTCGATGTCTCCCCAGCGGAGTCAAATATCCACCTTACAATCTTCCATGCTATCTGCGCTTCCTCTGCATTTAGCCTCTACCATATTCGCCACGACCAGCGATATCATTCCCTCGCCATGCATCATGACCATCTGGCTCTGCGTCACTTACGTGGAAATCTGCAGCAGGCTCAGCGTATAGATGAGACCACACTAGCTGCCGTCCTCACTTGTATTACGTCCGAAGCGATGTCTGGTCGACGTAGCCGGTGGAGGACACATGTTGCTGGATGTCTTGGTCTACTAGAAAATGAATTCCATGGCGACTGGATACGAAGCCCCATTGCTTCGAGATTGCTTCAAAGCTATCTATCCCTTTCGTCACTCTGCAGCCTTCCTGTGTCTGGGCGGTTGATGTCTCTGCTCAATGGTCCTTCGGAATTTCGACACAATCTCGAGCGATCACATGGAATCACCACGCCACTGGTTCAACTTCTTGCACAGATCACGGCCCTTGTTGATTCTCAGGTTCAACTCTCTCTTGAAGAGCTAGATCGACTTGAGATGCAGCTCTACCTTAATTTTCCATCTCTGTCTAACCCAGAAGCACCCGAATCAATCATCATCCAACATGCTTTGAACTCATTCTATTACGCCACTATCGTTTACTTCCGCCGCACGTTGCGGCGCGCACCACTCTGCGAGGTTCAGGATTTGATCGAGAAAGCGATTCAAGATCTTGAAGCCGTGGATGCACTCACACGCGGCAACGGCGGTTGTTCTTATAACTGGGGCAGCTTTGTGGTCGCAGCTGACTGTGAACGGCCTGATCTACAAGATCGTATGTTAGCTTTCTTTGATCGCAAAAGTCGACACGGTATCCAGAATATCAATTTACTATGCGAGATTGTTCAGGCTTTGTGGAATCGACGGGCAGCGGCTGGTCCGCACGTCGATATCCACTGGCAAGAGCTTGCAAAGGAGGCTGATTTCGACATCATGCTTGTCTAACATATAGTATTTATCCAATAATAATACCCTATCTAAATCATCTCAAACTGTGAATCCTCCGTCGACGACTAATGCCGCTCCGCACATATAGCTGCTCATGCTGGAGGCAAGGAACATCATCACATCAGAAATTTCCTCAACCTTTGCAGGGCGACCGATGGGCGTCATTTGGAACTGGGCATCCATTGAGCCGGATTCAATTTGCTCCTTGATGATCGGAGTGTCCACAAATCTATTGATCCTTGTTAGCAATTTCTCCAGGGGCAGGTATATAAAGTTCTTACCCGGGACAGATGGCATTGATGCGAATTCCTTGTGGTGAGTATGCTTTGGCGTCCTGTCATTACATTAGCATTGTTGTTTGCAATCAGAGAAGACTGATCACCATTTTGGTCACTCCAACGACCGCTGATTTTATGAATTAGCCGCGTTTCATACCAAACATGAATTTAGAAACATACCGTGCTTTGCAGCAGTATAATGCGGAATACTGAATGGCCCTGGTGGGCCACCCACACCAAACATAGACGAAACATTGACAATAACTCCTCGACCCTCGCGAATACCACGCGACCTATACAAGGCATGAGTTAGAAGAGTTGAACAGCACGGCTCACTTATAACATACTCCTGAGCTAACATCTGCCGGATGAGAGCTCTCTGACAGAGCCACACTCCAGTCTGATTAAATGCAATCACCCTATTCCATTCTGCCAATGACATCTCGTGAGTGGAGGTTGGATTTCCGCTGATTCCGGCGCAGTTGACTCCAATGTCAATGCTGCCGAATCTTTCCACCGTCATTTGAACAGCAGTGTCGACAGATGCCTCGTCTGCGACGTTGACCTCGAAGATTTCAACCTCGACTCCTGGATATTCATTCCGGAGTTCTTGACGAGTGCTCTCGAGGAGAGCCAAGTTCAGATCGACTAGAGCTAATGCATTGATGCCATTCTTTCCGAAGGCCAGGGCGGTGGCCTTGCCAATTCCTATGTATTTATTAGTGAGTACATATTACTCTGAATTTCTATAGTACCTGAAGCACCGCCTGTAATAAATGCCGTTCCCTTTACCTGGCAAGTCATTTTGAGGTTGTGCACGAAGTATGGATGAAATGCCTACTCAGCCAGGGATACAGCCACGTCTTTATCGGAAAGAACACAACGTTTCATCCGTGATCAGCACCGGACGACGGATGCTACTATTCCCGAGGTATTCATGTATTGAAGACGAGATCTGAAGGCGAAGATGTCAATACATCCGTGTGGGGCAAAGTGGGTTCTGCACTCGCGGTCAACTTCCTCATTCTCTCTCTATACTTCTTACCAGTGGATCCATATTGTTTTTTGCAACCGACAACGACCCGAGATAGTCAACGTTTTAACGGAAGCTGAAGAGCCGATTATCAATCGTCAACAAAATGGAGACCGGCACAATAGAGACTCATCACTTCAATATTTGGTCAACTGTTGCAAGTCATCTAAAAGGGACCAGTGTCCAACCTGAACCCAAGGCGTTTCTCAAAATCTCTCATCTCTGATTATCAATCAAAAGATCACCATGACACAAACAATTCAAATCGAAACCGACGCCATCGTCATCGGCGGTGGCTTCGGAGGCTGCAATTCCCTCTACAAGCTCCGCGAGCAAGGCCTATCCGTGAAACTCATCGAAGCCGGGAGCGCCTTTGGCGGCGTCTGGCATTGGAACCGGTACCCCGGTGCTCGCGTCGATACTGAAATGCCCTCTTATCAATTCAATATTCCTGCCGTGTGGAAAGGCTGGAATTGGTCGCAGCGTTTCCCTGGAGATGAGGAGTTGCGTCGATACTTCCAGCATGTTGATTCTGTTTTGGGGCTGAGCAAGGATGCTTTGTTCAATGCTATTGTCACTCGCGTGCAGTACGACGTTGGATCTTGTCGGTGGACTGTGGTTACCAATACTGGTCTGCAGGCTACTTGCAAGTATCTCATTGCTGCCACTGGGTCGTCGTACAAGAAGCATTATCCCAAGTTTCAGGGCTTGAACACATATGCTGGGAAGCTTGTTCATGCTGCGGATTATCCCAAGGACTTGGATATCACGGGTAAACGTGTTGGGATTGTTGGAAATGGCGCCTCTGGTCTTCAGATCGTTCAGGATCTGGCTAAGAAAGACTGCCAACTCAACGTGTTTATTCGGACGCCCTGCTTTGCGATTCCGATGAGACAGCGTGAGATCACTCCCGAAGAGGCTGAGATGATGAAAGGCTACTACGATGGCATCTTTGACCGTTGCTACAAGTCTGTTACCGGTTTCCCTCACAACACTCGCTTGCAATCGGCTCACCAGGCCACCCCCGAAGAGAGAAAGGTGTTGTTTGACGAGCTGTGGGCGCGAGGTGGATACAGCTTCCTGGTTTCCAACTACTACGATTTCTTGCTTGACGAAAAGGCCAATTCCATCTTCTATGACTACTGGGTGCAGAAAACTCGTGCCCGCATGACGAACCTGGAGAAGATGGACCTGGTCGCTCCATTGAAGCAGCACATGTTGATTGGAACGAAGCGACCAAGTCTTGAACAGGACTACTACGAGATGGTTGATCGTCCCAATGTCACACTTCACAACTTGAAACAGTCTCCTATTGTGGAGTTTGACACCACTGGCTTGGTAACTTGCGAGGGCAGCAGCAACAAACACCTGGATTTGGACATCGTGATGTGCGCGACTGGGTATGATGCCGTAACGGGCAGTCTGCTAGACCTGGGGATCACCGACAAGAATGGTCAGTCTTTGGAAGAGAAATGGAGTAATGGTGTCCTGACGCACTTGGGCCTAATGGTTCCTGATGCTCCCAATTTCTTCATGGTCTATGGACCCCAAGCCCCGACCTCACTCGCCAATGGACCACCGTTCATTGAGATGGAAGTTGACTGGATCTGCAAGGCCATCGTAAAGATGGACAGGGAAGGTCTACAGTCCATTGAGCCTACACAGCAGGCAGCCGAGGAGTGGCGCGATCATGTTGCCGCTGTGAGTGAGCATACTTTGTACCCGAAGACTGATTCTTGGTATATGGGCTCCAATATTCCTGGTAAACGCCGCGAGCCACTCATCTATCTTGGTGGTATGCAGCGCTGGTGGCAGAGCTGCACGGAAGCTTTGGAGAACTGGGATGGATTTAGCACAAAATGAGCGGGACAAAAGAAGGGTGTTATAGAAACAGACTATTCGAATACTTGTATCTATAAGGTGACAGAAATAAGTAAAAATCATGCAAATTCTTTAGATATTCCAATTTAGATCACAAAATGGCCAACGCATTCGGCGGACTCCCAACAGCACCAGGAACATTCAACGGCGCTGAAGTAAGTAAAAAAGAATACTGCCCACTAGCCCAACAAGCCTCACTCAAAGCCTTCAAATCCCAAAGTTCACCAAGCGGAATACCAAGCAAACTCAAACACCACTGATGCAAAACAAGCTCATGAGTCGGCTGTTCAACACCATCAATAATAGAAGGCATAGCTTCAACAGCCATATTATCCGAGGCGATAGCCGCAAAATGTCTATCCCATAGCCAGCGCGCCATCTCCTTACTCCCTTCTACTCCGCACATCTTGTGGCTGCTCATTGCGGCACCTTGTTCCTCGCCTGTCATGCCACTTAGTATTTCGGTGACGCCGAATCGGATTAGGAGGATGTCGCCCGGGCGGAAGGTTATGTTTTCGTACGCGGCTACTGCTTCGATGTCTGCTGGCCCGATGTGGAAGTTGGAGAACTTTGCGTAGGGGATTTGTTTGGCGTGTGCGTAACGTGCGAAGTCGATTAGTACGCCTCGGCCTGTTACACAGCCACGTTGGTGCCAGTCTGGGTTTCGTGTTAGGTTGAGGGTCTGGGGTGGCTGGGGGACGGGGGTTTGTCTTACGGTCTAGGGTTGGGAGTTGCTGGGCTGGATTGGGATTTTGGAGGTCTTTGATTGTTGGCTTGGCTCCGTTGTAAGTTAGCTTGGTGGAGAGGTGCATGAAGTGACCTGGCTGGTTAGTATTTAGTTCGCCGAGTGTTTGTTTCTGGGACGTACAGAAACTATCCCATTGACTGCTGGCTTGGGTATTAAATTCCACCTGCGATGATCAGTTATGATCAGGAATTGGCATGGATGGCAATATACCTCATCGTCAAATCCGAAATGACAGCCTGATACTGGGTCTTCGAGTTTCATGACATTGTGGCAGAGACTCTTGCGAAAGAAACCGGGGATTTTGATGCTTCCAATGGGCCAACTATCCGGGGTTAGCCATGTCTCGTCTCACAGTGAAGAGTAACTGACTTGAGAGAAATCGACAGCCCTTGGCGGACCTCGGCTGCAGCATCCTTGACAACCTCTGGAGTAAGCAGGTTCAGCGTTCCAAGAAGGTCCTTGTTGCCATTCTTGTCAAACACACCCCAGGCACAGCCTTGGGGCATGCCCTCAACCAGAGGCATTTCATCAAATTTGGGAAGATACGCCATAATCGATGTATGAAGGCGAGTAGCTTGAAAAGAACTATGGAGTACCCAATTACCCCATGCCAAGACACGGATGAAGTGAAGCTCGTCGTCAACTTCCCGAAAGATGGCCCCCCACAGTGGAGTATGGAGTCAAGTTATCCGACAATATTGACACATGTGGGTGTATTGCAACTGAAATACGGCATTTTGGTTATATTTAAATGAGTCAAGTGAACGCTACACTAACCTTCGAGTCTTATCATTCATTATGCATCTACAGTACGACCCGGAATTTCTGGAAGAAGCTGCTCCAATCCTCGAACAGCTGGCGCAAACCCCAAAGCCACCCCTGCATGATGTTGCAACGAGACGCGCGATGCTGGGAGCTATGACGAGCAAGGACTTCCCCCTGCCAGAAGATGTGGAACATCGAGTTTATCAGGTCGCTGCGCCAGATGGACATAATGTATCTGTCTACCACTTTTGCAAGAAACCATCCCGTGAGGGAAGACAGCCCGCTATCATTCACATCCATGGTGGAGGATACATCTCGCTCAGTGCTGCGCAATGCGCCAGGTCTCATCCACCTGCTGTTTCTCAGACGGGGGTTCAAATCTTCAGTGTCGATTACCGATTGGCACCCGAGAACTCATATCCAACGCCTTTGAATGATTGCTGGGCTGTCTTTGAGTGGGTTCGCAGTAATGCGGAACAACTGTCAATTGATCCAGCACGCATTGCAGTAATGGGGGAAAGCGCTGGTGGTGGCCTAGCTGCTGCTCTGACTCTGCTGGCCCGCGATAGAGCGCTGTCGCCACCTCTTGCAAAGCAGATTCTTATTTATCCCATGCTGAATGATCGGACTGTGACCAACCATGCGGGGGAGTTGGCATTCTGGGACGCCAACGATAACATCACGGGGTGGACTGCGTATCTGGGACCGGACGTCGGTGGTGACCAGATTGTCCCGTATGCAGCTCCGGCTCGAGTGGAATCGGTTGAAGGCCTACCTGCGCTTTACCTGGACTGCCCGCAATTGGATATGTTTGTGCACGAGGGTATGGAATATGCACGCCGGTTTGTGGCAGCCAATATTCCCACAGAATGCCACATCTACCCAGGTCTGCCGCATGGGTTTGAGGCATTGGCCTCGGGCGCGAGTCTCACAAAGCAGGCCATTGCCAATCGCTACAAGGCCATGACCAGCTTTTGACGTGACCAACTTGAGAGTTGAGAGATAAACAAGAGTGAGCTTCACGGTAGCGGTACTCATAGCAAGAATGAATATAATACAGCAGGTCAAAAAGATGAGTACAAACACCCACCAGTATTCCGTGTAATGTTGTATTTGCCGTCTTGTGTATGTAACACGAAAAGAGGGCGTGTATCAGATACCCGAGTGGGCCGCGGTCTATATAAGGACGGGACGCCAGTTCTAGAGTGTCGGTTTCCTCTGTCAGGTTAATACTTTTTTTCAAGATGACTTCTATCCCAAGACCAAGCATCGATATCGTCCAATGTATTGTGGACAACCAAGTTGCCATCGTCACTGGCGCTGCTAGAGGCATCGGCTTTGCCACGGCATCTCTCCTGGCAGAATATGGAGCACGAGTCATTCTGGTAGACCTCCGAGAGGACGACCTGAAGGCAGCTTGTGCCAGGATCGGCGCACAATCCACATACGAGGTCTGCGACCTGAGCGACTGGGATCAGCAGGTGAACCTGTTTCACCGCGTGTCGACTACGATCGGGCCGATCAATCTGCTGGTCTGCAATGCAGCGGTCAATCCCGAGATCGCGCTGCTGCAGGTATCCGACCCGGCGAATCATGCGCAAATGAATTCACAGGTCCGCTTCAATTACCTTGCGGATGAGAAAGACCACCAGAAGAGCGATACCTTGCAGCGCCCTTCGACTACCCTTTTTGAGACCAACCTAAACTCGGTTGTGTTTGGTCTCAAGCTGGGCATCCATTATATGAAGCCATATAAGGGCCGAATCGTGGTGGTCGCGTCAGCGGGTGCGTACGTGCCAATCCCCTCCCAGCCCCTTTATTCAGCGAGCAAACACGCGGTGCTGGGATTGGTCCGCAGTACTGCATTGATGGACGAGGTGCTTCGGTCGGGCATCTCCATTTCCTGGGTGGCACCCTGGTTGACATTGACGTCAATGGTGGAGGGCCTGAAGGCAACCACCAACCCGGATAACCTGAAGAGTTCTCCCGGGGACGTCGCATGGGCCATTCTTGCAGCAGCGGCGGCCGAGGCACCCAATGGAAAGGGGTATTGGGTTCAAGGTACAGCGATCAGCGAGGTCGAGCGAGCCTACGGCGAGGTGGCGGGGCAGTTGATCTCGCCGGAGAATCGGTTCTGAGCGGGAAAGACCGGGATCCTGTACGGCACCTGTCGGAGTTGGGAATGAGGAACAGTTGCCTTATTGCATTTAGTTCGTCAGGACCTCGTATTGGGTCATTCTGTCGGAGCCTCGAATGTTAGCGAGAATGGGGAACCCAAGACCAAGACACATTTAAGTTCGGCCAAGCCCACTGGGGAAGCTCCGGCGAGATGAGCTAAAATTAACTGCGTGCAGGGGCCCCTGCGGCATATGAGTGGCAGGTTAACCTTTTCCGGATCATTCCAAGTATGAAGCAAGTATGAAGCAAGGGTTAGATATGTGAGGAGAGACCATGCCTAGAGAGAAGAAGAAGAGCGGAAGAGAGGAAGAGAGGAAGAGCAGCGGGAAGGGAGGTCTAGACCGGGCAGGGAACAACGGAGTCATTTTCCACACCAACGTCTCACCACTTTACAGTCTACAGTCTACAACTACAACCTACAGTATATCTACAATATATCTACAATATATTATACTATACTCCTAGAACATACTACTCGACTGGAATATACAATATAATACTTGATAGCTCACATTGTATACACTCGAAGTATAAGTAAACACTGCGGGGAACACTAACCGCAACCGGTTGTCAGCTGACCAGCCTATACTGGTTTTTCTGCATCATCGCCCTCAGTCTCCCGTCATTTGCTATTTTCTGGCGCTTCGGCTTAGTCTTTGGCCCTGCGAGGCATCCCTGCTCTCGTCTCTGTTCTCTTTTGTTACCTCCCAGCCTCCTATGCGGTCTGACTCTTCCGTGTAGATAGACCCTTAACGGGTCTCCACGCTAAGCGCTTTAGGTCCGGAGGCTGAGTCGGATATCTTTCATTGCCTTATCTTGGTGCATCTGCGCATTTGCGCCTTTGCGCCTCACCTTCAGACCCCCCACACCCCCGGCTGTGAGAACAGCTTTATCAGTGGCTTGCCGGTGTCCCGTTTGCGGTCGAGTCATCCCACCATTCTCTTTCTGACCGAGTCCGGCATGGCCTTTCACGATGCAAACGAGAAGGAGGACGCGCCTCTCTTTGTAGACGACCTCACTCCTTCCACATTTAATCCGTTGCCGTCACTGCAGATTCGCACCGACTTCCCCAGCCCACGACCGACCAGTTCGCGAGACTCGGATTCACTGTCCATCTTGTCCAGCAGTATCCCACGACGAACCCCGAGTCTTCGCGCCCTCATCGCACCCCCCATCTCCAGTGCTGGATCGTTGTCTCCGGCGTCGATCATGTCCTCGCCGCAGTTGACTGCAATGGGCGACATCACACCCTTACCCTCCCCGATCGGAGGTGCCTCGCCGTGGCGGGGTCCTGGCTTGCCGTCACTGTCCCGCAGCCCATCAATGGCGTCGCGCAGCGGTACCAGCCTGCGACTGAGTGATTCGTCGCAAATGCTTGGACCTCCCGCTGTGTCCCGATCGCGCGGCAAGACATACACGGGCATCGATAACCACGGGGAGGAGTCACCCACTGCACCCCGTCTGCGTCGCGAGTCCCCTCACAAGCATGCGCGCAATCGCAGTCTGAGCGACTACGCACCCCCTGGTCGGATTTCCATCCCACAACGTCCGATCGCAGTGTCGGGGACCGCCAGTCTAGGGATTGTATCCTCATCGAGTACAGATGCGAAGTCCAATGGGCTTCATCGCGAACAGTATCTGGCGGTCCACCGTGGAATCACTTTGCCGACCATCCGTCCGCCCAGCCCACCTCGCAGTAGTGGCAGCGGGTATGGGGACAGTGATAACGAACCCGTCATCCAACATCCCAAGCCCCTCTCCTCCCCCCAGGAAGTGTATTCGGTACGGTCGGTTCGGACTCAACAAGCTCGCATGTACCAGAAGATCCGGGCTCTGGGTCAGGGTACATTCAGTCAAGTCAGTTTGGCAGCGCGCCTTGAGCCTCTTCCGGACGCCCCTCTGTCCCCGCACAGTGACGGAGGCGCTGAGATCCAGGGCTCGCTCAACACTCAGAAGTTAGTCGCAGTCAAAATCATCGAGCACGGGCCCGCCGGGGGTGCAGACGAAGGGCGACTGGAGGTGTCCCTAAAACGAGAAGTCGACATCCTCAAGTCAGTCAATCACCCGTCACTCGTCCAATTGAAGGCATTCGGAAGCGATGAGAAGCGGGCCTTACTTGTTCTGGACTACTGCCCTGGCGGGGATCTGTTCGAGTTTGCGACATCTGGAGCTCCCCCTATGTCCCCAGGCTTGATTCGACGCATCTTCTCCGAGTTGGTTGACGCTCTGCGCTATCTGCATGCTAACTACATCGTCCATCGGGATATCAAGTTAGAAAGTGAGACAACTGCTAAGACTCTTTTGTCTCTGTACTGACCACTGCTCTAGACGTCCTCCTCACCATGCCTGCCCATGTCATGGATAACGTGAAAGACTGGCGCACTTATGACCGTGCCGTGGTCACACTCAGTGATCTCGGTCTATCGCGACGTATCCCCGAGCCCCCCGAGAGCCCACTACTTCAGACTCGGTGTGGCAGCGAAGACTACGCCGCCCCCGAAATCCTGATGGGCCAGGCCTACGACGGCCGTGCGACAGACGCCTGGGCACTGGGTGTCTTGCTCTATGCCATCATGGAGAACCGTCTGCCCTTCGACGTTCTACCTGGGACCCGTGGAGACCCAGCCAAACTTCGTGCTCGGACACCTCATCGCATCGCCCGCTGTGAGTGGGCGTGGTATCGATATGCCGACGAGGACGAAGAATGGGACCCCGAGAAGGGCAAGGGCCTTGACGGTGCCCGTGATTGCGTCGAGGGACTCTTGAAACGCAACACGAAACGCAAGTCCCTTGATGAGATTGCCGCCATGGAATGGGTGCGCGATGCGATCTGTGTGCCCGATGGGCTGAAACGAGGCGACAAGGAAGTGCCGTAGAGCAGGTCTCCCATTTGCACATTGCTGTCTCGTATATTACTTTCCTTTCTTTTTCTCCTACCTTCTCTTCTCGCTCTCTTGCCCTTCTTTTTCCATTTGCATATACATACTTATACCTTTCCTTATTCACATTTGCCACGCGGCACAATGACTAACTCGAATGCACCGTGACGGATATGAATGTTACTTTTCTGTGGCTAGACCAATTGTTATACCCTTTTTACATACGCTACCCTATGAGATAAAAGATCAAATACAAGAGACTTAACTTCTCTCCATTCTATTGACCAGGTATTGCTTCACTGGACGTAGTATACATGAAGCAGAGTTTCACCAAATGTAACGTTTCGCTTTACCCTAACACGGGATACGCCCCAAATGGCTTATCAATACATAAACTTCCCAAGGTCCTATCCAATCCCAGCGGAGTGACATAGATGACCAGGAAAGATCTTCAACGCACCGCGCGACTTGCAACATCCGTATAGGGCTTCCAGCCTTCCGAAGTGGACCCTATCTCCAATATGCCTCAGCTCTGTAACAGACCCTGAATAATGTGGGACTAATAAGTAATCCTAGCATTGTTTTTCCGGTAGTTACAATGTTACTATAGACAGTCAAGAACCTTACAGTAAGGGCCAGGGAATAGTGCCACCGCTGCTGCATGTTACATGATCTCCAGAATAAGCATTTCGGCTTGTATTCTGCCAAATGAGATTGAAGGATCTCATGTCTCATCTTGTTCCCAAGGATCCATATTTTATACATCGAGTTAGAAGAGCAATCAATCCGATACATGTGAATCCCGATTTGTGATCGTCCTGGTGGTCTTGTTTGAGAGCCAAACAACTTCAATTTCCGAACATTGTGACGTCAAAGAAAAGAATATTCAGCTGAAACTGCAAAGCTTTATTCACGGCGAATCTCATTTGTTGATCTGACGCCCGAGTTGGGGCTGTGCTGAGGCCTCAGCCTATAGTGAGTGGGCCGAGGTGATACTCGCGTGGCGCATGGTTCGTTTCGTCCACAACCTGCATATATCCATGGCCATCCTTGTCTTTCAGGGATTGGGTCACTTACTGGCAACTATGGAATTATATCAAGTCTAACATTGGATTTGGAACTTCAAAATGGCATTTGGACATTCAACTCGCTCAAGGAGACGCTCTACATCTCCAGAACCGCCCCCAAAACCACCACGTCCGCGTCAGCGAGCTGAGAGCACACCTGCGCCGCCGAGTCAATATGGCTATCGCTATGCAACAACGTCGACATATTCAGTCAACACTTGTCATGCTTCACCGCCTGTCGCTCCTTATCATCAAATAGGCACAATGTCTATGGTCCGGCTGCCCCCTCAACCAGCCCTCCCTCCACCACAGTCTTTTCCGGGGATATTAGTTGCCAGTCCACAGCCAGCATGGAATCCTCAGCAGCCACTACCAACACGAAGGCCTTCAAAATGGAAGTCATATACGAGCCTTAACCAGTCTATGTCTCATCTTGTATCGCATACTGTTGAGAAAACCAATGCAACCATCCAGGAACTCGAGCAGCTCGTTCACCAAAGCTTGGGTGGTGGTGCGAATGTGAATGAAGCCACATCGCGGTTGTTGGATCAGGTTATCACTTCTATTGATTTGGGATCATTCTGTGGAAGAGAGAGTGAACTCAGTAAGCCACAGTTACTTACCTGTCTACTCTCTTAGGACTTGTTGCTGACTGGATATTGTAGTCGCCGCATGTGCTGTCCCTTCTCAGTCCGACAGAAGAGATCGCCGTTCACAGCGAACAGGAAAGAAACACACAGGGTCTGTGGATTACTTCTCCAAGGTGTACTTGTACGCAAACTCACGACTACCACTACATATACAAACATTGAAATTGTAAGAACGTCCCCATAGTTTAAAAGACAGTTACTAACATTCAATCCAGTTATCCCGCGACATATCCTCTCCTCCAACTGGCAGCGCAGTACTCCCGACGTGCCTATGACAAGCCTTCAGGGCGTGAACGACATTCATATGTCAACTCCGACTGGCTTCAAGGTACAAAAGCCATGGTCGTAAAGTCGCTGCCAATCGATGATATGAACACAATTGTCTTCGCCATACGAGGCACGCAAAGTTTCATCGACTGGGCAGTCAATGTCCACACGGCACCGACGTCTCCCTCGGGGTTTCTGGATGATCCTTCCAACTGCTGCCATTCTGGATTCCTTTCAGTGTCCCGTAAGATGGCTGCCACTGTTGCAGAACGGCTGCGCAATTTGCTCGAAGAGGACCCGTCTCGTATGTCCTATTCGCTCGTTCTTACGGGTCACTCTGCTGGTGGTGCTGTCGCCAGTCTTCTATATCTGCATATGCTTTCTGAGTCGCCGGCGGTGCAGTCTGAGCTCACACACCTTCGTGGTTGCTTTAGGCATATCCACTGTGTGACATTTGGTGCTCCGCCTATCTCACTGCGACCACTTCAGCCCTCTCCCGCTGCCCTGAGGTCAAAATCTCTATTCTTCGCTTTCATCAATGAAGGCGATCCAGTAGCCCGAGCCGATAAGGGGTATTTTCTCTCGCTGTTGGATCTTTACGTCTCGCCAGCGCCGGGCTCAATGCTCACTCTATACGATCGCAAGAAACAGCATGCACCTATCTTATGGAGGACTCCTGCATCCACTCTCGCGCTGGCTGGTCGCCTCATTGTTCTTCGACCGCGAGAACAATGGAGTG
>ERZ1673737.2715-NODE-2715-length-14478-cov-4.545518_pt1 | contig 14478 bp, 8 predicted proteins | sample MGYA00580211_ERZ1673737 | MGnify/ENA primary metagenome ERZ1673737 (study PRJEB41218, sample SAMN15661789) | gut metagenome | host: Homo sapiens | place: Canada: London | collected 2015-08-20/2019-03-30 | study: EMG produced TPA metagenomics assembly of... | reverse complement strand
TATCACTATATCTTTCCGCATTTCACTTTTTTGTAGTAACTTTGCGGTCTCAAACATAAATACAAACATAAAAAACAATGGGTGGTTTTTTCGGAACTATTTCTAAAGGAGCCTGTATTACGGATTTATTCTATGGTACAGACTACAATTCTCATCTAGGAACCCGCAGAGGCGGTATGGCTACGTACGATAAGGAAGAAGGGTTTACGCGTTCGATCCACAATCTGGAGAATTCTTATTTCCGCACCAAGTTTGAACCGGGGCTTCCTAAATTCAAAGGAAAAGCCGGGATCGGTATTATCAGCGATACGGATGCGCAGCCTATCGTTATCAACTCTCACTTAGGAAAATTCGCGATCGTGACGGTGGCGAAGATCAATAACTTGGACGAATTGGAGGATGAGTTATTGAAGGCGAATATGCATTTTTCGGAATTGAGTTCAGGAAAAACGAATCAGACGGAGTTAGTCGCTTTGCTGATTACACAAGGCAAGGACTTCGTGGAGGGTATTGAGAATGTTTACAATAAGATAAAGGGCTCTTGCTCTATGTTGCTCCTGACGGAGGATGGTATTATCGCTGCCCGTGACAAATGGGGGCGTACGCCGATCGTAATCGGGAAGAAGGACGGGGCTTATGCGGCGACCAGCGAGTCCAGCAGTCTTCCGAACTTGGATTATGAGATCGAGAAATTTATAGGCCCGGGCGAGATCGTCCGTTTGCGTGCCGATGGTATGGAGCAGATGCGTAAACCGAATGAAGGGATGCAGATCTGCTCTTTCCTTTGGGTATATTATGGATTCCCTGTTTCTTGCTATGAGGGAAAGAACGTGGAAGATGTCCGGTTTATGAGTGGCTATAAGATGGGGCAGAAGGATGACTCGGAGGTGGATTGCGCTTGTGGTATACCGGACTCCGGCGTGGGTATGGCCTTGGGATATGCGGAAGGTAAGGGGGTGCCTTATCATCGGGCTATCGCTAAGTATACACCGACGTGGCCTCGTAGTTTTACCCCGGCTAACCAAGAGATGCGTGCTTTGGTGGCTAAGATGAAATTGATACCGAACCGTGCGATGCTGGAAGGCAGACGCATCCTTTTCTGCGACGACTCGATCGTGCGTGGTACACAGCTTCGTGATAACGTGAAGATCTTATATGATTATGGGGCGAAAGAGGTACATATGCGTATCGCTTGCCCTCCATTGATTTATAGTTGCCCGTTTATCGGTTTTACTTCTTCCAAGAGTCCTTTGGAGTTGATAACTCGTCAGATTATCAAGGAACTGGAAGGGGATGAGAATAAGAATCTGGATAAATATGCTACGACAGACTCTCCGGAATATAAGAAGATGGTCGGAATTATCGCCGAGCGTTTCGGGTTGAGTTCCTTGAAGTTTAATACGCTGGAAACCTTGGTGGAGGCGATCGACCTTCCTAAGTGTAAGGTTTGTACGCATTGCTTTGATGGTTCAAGCTGTTTTTAGAAAAATTTTACCTACTTTTATGCCTGCAATGTTTTAATGGCTAAAAAGAGTGAGTTATGACAGTTTTAGATAGATTTTTAAAGTACGTTACGTTCGATACCCAGTCGAACGAGGAGACGGGTACGACTCCTAGTACGCCGGGACAACGTGTCTTTGCCGAGGCTTTGGTGAAGGAATTGGAAGCGATTGGTATGGAGGAGATCTCCTTGGATGAGAATAGTTATGTAATGGCTACTCTGCCGGCTAATACGGACGAGAAAATCCCGACTATCGGTTTTATCGCTCATTTGGATACGAGTCCGGATATGTCGGGTAAGAATGTTCAACCTCGTATCGTGACTTATCTGGGTGGTGATATTGTCTTGGATGCGGAAGAAAATGTTGTACTATCTCAATCGATGTTCCCAGAGCTTTCTGATTATAAGGGACAGGATATTATCGTAACGAATGGTAAGACTTTATTAGGTGCCGATGATAAGGGAGGTGTAGCCGCTATCGTCGCCTCTATGCAATATTTGAAGGATCATCCGGAGATCAAGCACGGTAAGATCCGTATCGCTTTTACCCCGGATGAGGAAATCGGACAAGGTGCCGATCATTTCGACGTGGAGAAGTTCGGTTGTGATTGGGGATATACGATTGACGGTGGACAAATCGGTGAGTTGGAATATGAGAATTTCAATGCCGCCGGCGCTAAAATTATCTTCAAGGGCTTGAACGTACATCCGGGATACGCCAAGGATAAGATGCAAAACGCTTCCTTGCGTGCGATCGAGTTTGCTTCTTGGTTGCCGGCCGAGCAACGTCCGGAGCATACGACTGGTTATGAGGGATTCTTCCATTTGACCGGTATGACCGGTTCGGTTGAGGAAGCTACTCTATCTTACATCATCCGTGACCATGACCGGAAGTTGTTCGAGGAGAAGAAAGAATTGCTTCGTACGTTGGTTGATAAGATGAATGAAGCGCATCCGGGATGTGCGCATTTAGAGCTTCGGGATCAATATTACAATATGCGCGAGGTCGTGGAGCCCCAGAAGCATATCGTTGATTTGGCGTTTGAGGCGATGACCTCCGTTGGGGTAGAACCGATCGTGAAACCGATCCGGGGAGGTACGGATGGTGCCCGCCTGTCGTTTATGGGATTGCCTTGCCCGAATATTTTCGCGGGAGGCCTGAATTTTCACGGACGTTATGAGTTCTTGCCCGTTCGTTCGTTGGAAAAGAGTATGGAAACAGTTATAAAAATCATAGAGCTATCGGCTCGTAAATCTTAAATGCAATAATTACATGAAAACAACTCCGTTTACCGACGTGCATATCGCCTTGGGCGCGAAGATGCACGAATTCGCAGGTTTCAATATGCCTATCGAATATTCCGGAATTATCGACGAACACATGACTGTAGTGAATGGTGTAGGTGTGTTCGATGTTTCCCACATGGGCGAGTTTTGGGTAAAAGGCCCGAACGCTTTGGCTTTCATTCAAAGCGTAACTTCTAACGACGCTTCTGTCTTGCCGCTTGGCAAGGCTCAATATACTTGCTTCCCGAATGACAAGGGAGGTATCGTGGATGACCTTTTGGTATATCATTACGAGCCGGAGAAATATTTGCTGGTCGTAAACGCCGGTAATATCGACAAGGATTGGGATTGGTGCGTAAGCCATAATACGGTAGGTGCCGAATTGGAGAATTCTTCCGACCGTACGGCTCAATTGGCTATCCAAGGACCGAAAGCACAGGAGGTTCTTCAACGTCTTACTCCGGTTGATTTATCTTCTATTCCTTACTATTCATTTGTGACGGGTGAGTTCGCCGGTTGCAAGAACGTGATTATCTCCAACACGGGGTATACCGGTGCGGGTGGCTTCGAGTTGTATTTCTATCCGAGTGATGCGATGACGATCTGGAACGCTATATTCGAGGCTGGTAAGCCGGAAGGCATCAAGCCGATCGGTTTGGGAGCACGCGATACGCTTCGTCTTGAGATGGGCTTCTGTCTGTATGGAAATGATTTGGATGATACGACTTCTCCGATCGAGGCTGGTTTAGGCTGGATCACGAAGTTCGCCGAGGGTAAGAACTTTACGAATCGTGCGGAATTGGAGCGTCAGAAGAAAGAGGGCGTAACCCGTAAGTTGTGTGCTTTCGAGTTGCAGGAAAAGGGAATTCCCCGTCATGGCTATGAGATCGCCGATGCGGAAGGGAATGTAATTGGCGTGGTTACTTCCGGTACGATGTCTCCGGTATTGAAGAAGGGGATCGGTATGGGATACGTGAAACCTGAGTTTGCGAAAGCTGGTACGGATATCTTTATCAAGGTGCGTAATAAGAACTTGAAGGCTCAAGTGGTAAAGGCTCCTTTCCGTAAATAAGAGATAAGGCTATCTATAAATAGTTCGAAGGCGATGTTCCTCACGGAGCACCGCCTTCCTTATTATAGAAAAGTTGGACATGATTAATATGTTGTTCCCTGGAAAATGTTCGATTGTGAGTACGGAAGTAGGGTACCGGTCATTCTCAAGTTTCTACCGGAGAAGTTCGGGTCTACGGTAACGGTTGCGTTGTTTGTTCCGTTGGTAAGCATCAAGCTAACGGTAGCGGAGATAAACACACCCTGTACGTTCATGTTCAGATAAACATTGCCCTTGTCATCCTGCTTGGTCTGGATATTGGAGGCGCTACCTTGTACGGTGATACCACCTAATCCGTTAGGACCGGGATACGGAGAGTTGGACGCGATCTGGACCATAGCCTGTCCGTCATTCAAAGATACGAAGTTCGTATTTGAATTTACGTAGAATACCTGTCCGTTCATCGGTTGTATGTTGTTAGCCTCCAATACGAATGATTGGTTGTTGATAGCTTGTACAGCGGCGTTAAACTCTTCTTGGCCTTCTACGGCATCTTGTGCCAGACGCTCTTGTTTCTTGATTTCTCTCTCTACTTTTTTGGCTTCCTTTGTTATCGATTTTTGAGCCATTACTTGTGTCATTCCGCACATAGCGACAGCGAGAACGACGATAAAAGATACAATTCTTTTCATACTTGATTTAGTTTTAAAACGGTTTTAAATTGTATAGATTAAACAGCGTCGTCGCGAAAAAGTTCCTGTGACTTATCCTTTTTATAGATACAATAACATTTCCACGGAGTATTTATGTTAAACAGAAATCGTACATTTGTAAATAAAGAACATAATACGATAGAATATGGATAAAGTACGTTTTGGTGTAGTCGGAACCAATTTCATAAGTGATTGGGTAATTGCCGGAGCCCGGCAGGATGAGCGTTTTGAACTGGTAGCTGTATATTCGAGAACTCAGGAGACGGCGGATGCTTTCGCCTCGAAACATAGTATACGTTTACCTCCTTGGAGGAGATGGCGAAAAGCCCGTTGATCGACGCTGTGTATATTGCCTCCCCGAACTTCCTTCATGCCTCCCAGAGTATTCTTTGCATGAGCTATGGCAAGCATGTTCTTTGCGAGAAACCCTTCGCTTCCAACGCGAAAGAAGTACGTGCGATGATCGAGGCTTCCCGTACATATAATGTCACGTTGATGGAGGCGATGAAGCCTACGCTTACGCCGAACTTTCTTGCCGTACGAGAGAATCTTGGGCGTGTAGGTACGGTTCGTCGTTATTTCGCCTGCTATTGCCAGTATTCCTCCCGTTATGATAAGTTCAAGGAAGGAATCGTGTTAAACGCTTTCAAGCCGGAGTTGTCTAATGGGGCCATGATGGATATCGGTATTTATACGGTCTATCCGATGGTTGTCTTGTTTGGTCGCCCAAAGAAGATAGATGCCTCGGGCATAGTCCTGTCCTCAGGAGCGGACGGGCAAGGGGCCGTGAATTTCTTGTATGAGGGGATGAACGCCACGGTGCTTTATTCTAAGATCGCCAACTCCGCCTTGCCTACCGAGATACAAGGGGAGGAGGGGAACTTGACCTTGGACCGGATCAATATCATCCGTAAAGTGACGTATTCTCCCCGTTTAGCTCCGGCGATGGGAAAAGGCCCGGAACCGGTTCCGGAAGACCTAAGCGTGGTCGCCGATAAGGATGAGTACTATTATGAGGTAGCGGAATTTATCAACCTCGTCTTGTCTGGCAAGCGGGAGTCAGAAATCAATAGCCTTGATAATTCTTTGATTACATTGGAGATTATCGATGAAGTACGCCGGCAGTTGGGAATTGTCTATCCGGCGGATTGATAACTCTTCGTGATTTTCCTCTTTTTCCATCGGGGTGAAAAACTTTTTCCACCGTGATGAAAAAGCTTTTTCACTACGATGGAAATCCTTTTTCATCACGGAGAAAAAAGGGTTACTTGTATTTTTATTACCTTTGTGTCCTTAATTGTTTAGGATGTACATATATAATTCAATACCCCATATAACGAACACGCTAAATCTGGGAAAGGACCTATTGGAGGTCTTATTTGAGAAAAGAAAATCATTACCGTTTCGCTATGATTATGCGTTGGATATTATCGATGAGAATAAATTGAATATCTTGATCGAGCGTGAGGTGATCCGCAGGAACGGCCCTTATATCGAGATGGATGAGCATTATCTCTCTTTCTATGAGCTGCTTCTGGAGGCGAATGAGGAGATTTCTACCTCGGTGATCGATGAGAATATCCAGTTGGTGTATCAACTGATCGATTATTATGGCAAGGAGGATAACGATTTGCGTAAGCTGGGTTATCTGCGATCGGTCAAGGCGCATTTGCGGAAGATCGGGAAGATCTTGGTACGTAACGTGGTGTCCTTGCAACGGGTGATCGATAATACGTTCAAGAACGAGCCGAGCTATAAGGTGAAGATCGCCAAACTGGAGAATCTGGACGCTAAACGAATCGAGATCAACCGCCTGATCGTGGAAGTGGAGAAGCTGCTGGATCGGGAACGGACTCCCTTTTTCGCCCAAGTCCCGGACGAGGAGCTGTTGACGATCGCCCGTGAGTTGAAGACGGAGTTATTGAGCGCTGGCCATAGCTTGATCCATTCCCAACAGGATATCATTGATTACTTGAACCAGATCCGTACGCAGGTGGGTTTTACCCGTAAGCTGCGTCGTATCAAATATCTGCGGGAGCAGTTTGAGTTACAGGAGAACACGAATGTACGGGAGGTGGTAGATGCGGAGCGTTCCGTGGTATTGGAGGGCGTGCAGCCTACCTTATTCAAGATTTCCATTCCTTATTTGCAAACGGACGAGGCGCTGGATGTCATCTTGAAGGTGGCCGACGGCATACGGCCGGACAAGGTGATCCACCGGCAGGAGCTAGGCGTGATCTCCGCCGAGCAGATGGAGAATCAAGAAGTGGGGGAGGCCGCTATCAATACCCGGAAGATGATGGATGTTTTTAGCCGGACCGGAGGGGATTTGTTCTCTTTCGTGATGGGCTACGAGTATAACCGGGAGATGGATTTCGAGGCGAAGGTTACGTTATTTTGCCGTTTACTCTCCCTCTATGAAAATGAGTTGGAGATAACAGACCGTTTTGGGCATACGGAGCATATAGAATATGCCATTATTCAAAGAACCTAGTTGTAGAGACGGGGCGTGTCCCCTGTGATGAGACGGGGCACGCCCCGTCTCTACAACTGGATAAAATAAAACAACAATAATAAGGATGATAGATAATTTACCGGTACAGACCGCACAGATCTATGATTACCTGTCGAAAGGTAATTTTCTGTGCTCGAATACAAGTGTAAAGGAGTTGAGGACACTCTTCTCGGTCGTAGAAGATAATTTTGAGCGTTTACGTGATTATTTCTCGCATATCAATTTCGTGTTGGAGCAGGGGAATAATTACTTCTACTTCTCCCGCAAGGAGCCCCGGGCTACCTTGGAACAAAAGCTTCAGCGTTTCTTCGCTTGGATCGATATCATGGACTTCTTCTGTACGTATGATACGGCCTTCGGGCCCGGTTTCACCTTCTCGCCGGCGGAGATATTGGTACGTTCCCGTATTGACATGGATCTGGAGATGAAGCTGGACGGGTTGAAAAAACATACCGGAGGCAAGGAAAAACGCAAGGATATCCTCGATACCATCTTAGACAGGATGACGAAAGAGGGCTTTATCGAGTGCGTAAGCGATATGAACGGGACGTGGAAAGTGCTCTCCTCGTGGGATTACCTCACGAAGATGATCCATAGTATTAACATAAAGAACGAAGATGAGATATCTCAATAAAATAGTATTTATAAACAGCGCCGCTATCCGTTACTCGGAAGTACAGCTGGATGGAAATATACATTTAATCGGAACGCAGGGAGTGGGGAAGAGTACGATCCTCCGTGCGATCCTTTTCTTTTACAACGCCGATACGCAACGGCTTGGAATCCCGGTCGAGAAGAAATCGTATCAGGATTATTATTTCCCTTATGCCGATTCCTCGATCATCTACGAGGTAGCGAGGGAGGATGGTTGGTTTACGGTACTTAGTTATAAGACGATGAACCGTATCTGCTACCGTTTTATCGCCTCTCCGTACCGGCCGGATCTTTTTATCGACGAGGAGGGAGCGCCTTATCCGTCGGATCGTATCCGCTCGGTGCTCGATAAGAACGGTATCAAGTATAGCGGGGCGATCTCCACGTATGAGGAATACCGGAATATCCTCTACGGAAACTCGGATAATAAACGGGATTACTCTTGTTATTCCTTGATGGAGAGCGGCTCCTACCAGAATATCATCCGTACGATCCAGAACGTCTTGCTGAATTCACGCTTGGAGGCGGATTATATCAAGCAGACGATCATCACCTCCTTGAACGAGGCGGATAGCGTGATCGACTTGAGCCGTTATCGGAGCCATCTATCCGGTTTTGAGGCGCAACTGAATGATATCGGTGTTTTTCGTGAGCCGGGCATGGCGCGGAAGGCCGCCGGGATCTCCACCTTGTCGGACGATATCCGTAAGCGGGATTTACGGATCAACGATCTGTGCCGCCAATTGCGCGGGGCTTATCTGCAAACGGAGCGTATCTTGCCGGAGTTGTCCCGGAAGATACATGAGCAGGAGGCGGTCAAATCGGATTTCTATAAGCAAAGGGATAAGCTAGACGCTGAATCGAAGAACCGGACAGCCACGATGGAAGGCGAGTTGGCCGTGCTGAAAAACGCCTTGTCGGAGGCGGAAGCGAAACGGGTTTTCTATGTCGGGAAAGATATCCAGACGGCGATGGATCGTTGTAACAAATTGGAGATCTTACAGCAGGAACAGGAATCCTTAGTCGTGGAGAAAGATTTGCTTTCTTCCAAGAATAAAGAAGCCTCGGTCTTGCACGCCAATTTGATCGCTAATCTGAAGAACGAGTTGGCCGGCTTCGAGAACGAGAAACAGAAACAATTACTGGCGGCAGAGACCGAGATCAATGCTCGTCGGGAGGCTCGCCGGGAGTATTATCGACGGCTACGGGAGGAATCGCGCCATGCCGCCTCGGAGGAGAAAGAGCGTTTGTTGGTGGATCGGGAGAAACGTACGACGGAGGTCGCCGCCTTGAAGATGCGTATCAAGACTGCCCGAGGGCAGTCGGGAACCTCGGAGGAATTGGAGGCGGTCAAAGGGCGTCTCGGTAATTACGACGCGAACCGGAAGGACTTGGAGCTGAAGATCCGTGAGCTGAAGTACGAGTTGAACTACCAGACGAAAGAGTTCGAGACCGCCGAGAAGCATCTGGATGAGGATTATCAAAAGCTAGCGGAATCCAACGAGGTGAAGATCGAGGCCCTAAGCGCTAAGCTAGCGGAACTGACGGAGTTCTTGGATAACCAGAAAGATAGCTTCTTCAATTGGCTGTCCGAGCATAAACCCGGCTGGGAGCAGACGATCGGGCAAGTGTGTGACGAGCGCCTGCTTTACGGGAAAGAGTTTACGGCGGAGGTAGGCGAGGGAGATACCTTTTATGGAATCCGCTTCACCTCCGGGATTCACCGGAATGTCAAGACCAAGGAGGATTACTTGACGGAGAAGAAGGAGGCCGAGGAAAAACGTGCCGGAATCCAGCGCTTCATCGCTACGGCGCGGCAGGACTTGGAGGCGGCCAAGGAGAATCTCCGCAAGCAATATCAATTCTCCGTGAAGCCCATCAAGGAGGATATCTATCACGCGGAATATGAGTTGGAGCAACTGGCGGTCCGCAAGAAAGAGGACGAGTCTCGTCTGTCGGCCTTGCGGGATCAGGCGACCCGTCTGAGGCAGGAGGAGATCCGGCGTTTGGAGGAGGAGTTGAACGCTGCCGAGGCCGCCCTTTCCTCGATCCGGCAGGAGATCGCCACGCTTCAGGGCAAGATGGACCGGGAACTCGCTTCCTTGGATGAGCAAGAGAAAGATGAGTTGGCTGCTTTGGATAAGGAACTCTCCGCCCGGAGGGAAGCTATCTCGGAGGAGATCGCACGCAAGAAAGCGGAGCTGGAAGAGCGCAAATCCGGATATGACAGGGAGCAATTGGATAGCTTGACCGCTAGCGGTGGCGATCCGAGGCGTTTGGAGGAGATCCATTCCCGCTTGGCGTATATCGGTGGGGAGATCAAGTATATCAACGAGACCAAGGCTTTGATTATCGAGTATCTGAAAGATAAGCGAGAGATGCTGGATAAGGTACCCGACTGGACGGCGGAGAGCCTACGTTTGCAGCAGATCATCCACGGGGAACAGGAGGAATTGAAAAAGCGTCTGGCGGACGTGAACCGGAATATCTTCAAGATAGATGCCGAGCTGAAGGAGCTGAAGGAGGCCAACCGGAAAGCGTTGGAGAACCGGGAGGAATATCACCGCTCTACCCTGTTGGACTGGTTTACCTCTAGGGAATCCATCTTCTCTTCCATGAACCGTACCGACACGGATGGCGATTGCCGTTCCTTGGTACGGGAGATCACGATCCGCGTCAGCGAGCAATCCCAGAAACTTTCCGAGCTGCGCAAGGAGATAACCGCCTACACCGGCAATTTCTCCGAGGATAATGTGTTCGCCTTCAAGACGAGCTTCTCGGATGATAAAGAGTATATGGATTTCGCTTGCGACTTGAAGGAGTTTATCGACGAGGACAAGGTCTCGGAATACCAATCGCGTATCAATACCCGCAACTCCGATATCTTCCGGCAGATTACGGCGGACACGAAAAGCATGGTCTCTCAGGAAGGCAATATCCGTGGCGTGGTGGATCAGATCAACGCCGATTTCAAGGAGAAGAACTTCGTGGGGATTATCCAGTGTATCGAGATGCGTATCGATCCGAGCCAGAACAAGATCGTCAATCTGTTGAAGGAGATCAAGCGATTCAACGAGGAATATAGCTGGGATTTGGGGCAGAACCTGTTCGCTTCCTCGGCCGACGATACGGCTACCCGGGAGAAGGCGACGACGTTGCTACGTGAGTTGATCAAGTCGATGGACGCTTATTCCGGCAACTTGATCCGCTTGGCGGACTTCTTCGACCTTAAATTCCGGGTGATTGAGAACCGGAATGATACGGGCTTCGTAGAACGTCTTACGAACGTAGGCTCCGAGGGTACGGATATCTTGGTCAAATCCATGGTGAATATCATGTTGCTGAACGTGTTCAAGCGGAACGCCTCCACGGTATTCTCTGATTTCAGGCTCCATTGCATGATGGATGAGATCGGGAAGCTGCACCCGAATAACGTGGCGGGGATCTTGAAATTTGCCAACGACCGGGATATTCTCTTGATCAATGGTTCGCCGACCGAGCAGGATGCCCTGTCCTATAAGCACATCTATAAACTGGAGAAGGATACGGATAGCTTCACCCGCATCCGCAGGGTGATTACGCAGTTCGATTAGTTACGATCTATGTTAGGGCCTCGGTTGATACGGGTGAGAGACGAGGCTCTCTCATAGGTCATAGATTAGGCTCTCTTATAGGGGTAGGTGTCTCGTCTATGGCCCATAAGAGAGCCTCGTCTATGACTATACCATTGAAAAAATGTTAAAGCCCTGCGATCTCATCCAGCCAAAGCGTAGCCATCGCGTCGCTCGGCATTCGCCAGTCTCCACGTGGGGAGAGGCTGATGGAACCTACTTTCGGGCCGTCCGGCAGGCAACTGCGCTTGAACTGTTGCTGGAAGAAGCGGCGGAAGAAGGTATGGAGCCATTTCTTGAGGGTGGCATCGTCGTAGGTTTCCCCGAATGCCCGCTTCGCCAAGAAATAAATCTTCGCGGGTGAGGCTCCGAAGCGTAAGAAGTGATAGAGGAAGAAATCGTGCAGCTCGTACGGGCCTACCAAATCCTCTGTCTTCTGCTTGATATTCCCATGCTCGTCGGCGGGAATCAATTCCGGGCTGATCGGAGTGTCTACTATATCTAATAACGTGGCGCGGGAAGCCTCGTCTACCTTGTTATTGGCCACCCATTCCACCAGATATTTAACCAATGTCTTGGGAATGCTACCGTTGACGCCGTACATAGACATATGGTCGCCATTGTAAGTAGCCCAGCCCAAGGCAAGCTCCGAGAGATCCCCCGTACCGATCACAAGGCCGTTCTCTTGGTTTGCTACGTCCATAAGAAGTTGGGTACGCTCACGGGCTTGGCTGTTCTCGTACGTCACGTCATGTACATGGATGTCGTGATCGATATCCTTGAAGTGTTGGATGCAAGCCTCCTTGATGGAGATCTCCCGGAGGGTCACGCCAAGGGAGCGTATCAAGTCGCAGGCATTGGTATAGGTACGATCCGTCGTTCCGAAGCCGGGCATGGTGATGCCGATGATCTTATCCCGTGGGATCTTCAAGGCATCGAAGGTCATGACGGTGACCAGTAGGGCCAAGGTGGAATCCAGTCCCCCGGAGATGCCTACGACGGCGGTTTGGGCGTGGGCATGGAGGATACGCTTGGCGAGTCCCGCTACCTGTATATGGAATATTTCCTCGCAACGTTCTTTCAGCGCGTCGCCGGAGGGGGTAAAGGGATGCGGGTCGATTGCCCGGGTCAAATCCAGTGTCCGGTTGGGAAGGCTGAATGAGACTACGGTGCCGTTATCCATGTTATGGTTGAGATAACCCTGCATGAAACTGGTGTTGATCCGTCGGTCGTTCTGTAAGTTCTGGATATCGATCTCGCTGATAACGAGTTGCTCCTCCATGGAGAAACGTTCGGATTCCTTCAGCAACGTGCCGTTCTCCGCTATGATACCGTTTCCTGCGAATACGAGGTCGGTACTGGATTCCCCGAAACCGGCGGATGCGTAGACGTATCCGGCGATACAACGTGCGGATTGCTGGCAGATCAAGGATCGTAAGTAAGCATGCTTACCGATCAACTCGTTGCTGGCGGATAGATTGAATATCAAGTTGGCCCCCTGCATGGCTAGCTCGGAGCTGGGAGGGATGGGAACCCAAAGATCCTCGCAGATCTCGATACCCACACGTACCTCATCATACTCGAAGATCAGGTAGCAATCCAGCGGCACTTCCCGGTTACCGATCGTGATCATGGATTGCTGTAGGTGTGAAGAGGCCGTGAACCAACGCTCTTCTTGGAACTCTTTGTAGCTGGGCAGGTAGCTCTTGGGCACTACCCCTAGTATCTCGCCCCGTTGGAAAGCGACGGCGGCGTTTATCAGTTGGCTTCCGCTGACAAGCGGGCAACCTACGATCGTTAGTAAATCCAGATCGGCGGTGTTGTTCACTAAATCCAGCAAGGCTTTCTCGGCGTTTCTGAGTAAGGTCTCTTGCGAGAACAAGTCCATGCAAGTGTAAGACGTAACCGATAATTCGGGGAAAGCGATGATCTGGACCTCTTTTTGGGACGCTTGGCGCATCAATCCCTCGATCTGTTGAATATTATAAAAGCAGTCAGCCACTTTAACATGTGGTACGGCTGCCGCTACTTTGACGAATCCGTAATTCATATTTGTTATTGTTTATCTGATAGATGTTCTTAATTTATCGGGGTTTTGACGACAGTCGAAGATCGCGGAGATATAGATGATATCATCTTCTATAAAATAGATGATTTTGTAATGTTCATGAACAAGAGACCGAAAGCCTTGCGGCTCCGAGGATAAAGCTTGCTCATAAAAACCGAGAAGAGGATTGTCAGCTAACAAATCGGCGTAATGTTTCAGGTCCTTGACTTTCTTGTGGGCCATGTTGATAGAAATCTCCTTCTTATAATACTTCGTAATTTCTTTCAAATCTTCTTTGGCCTTGGCTGTCCAATATGGATTTTTCTGTTTCAGAACCATGTCTCTATCTCTTTATCTAGATCCTCACTTGATGTGACTCTACCTTCTCGGGCGTCTTCTACCGATTTCCGTACCTCTGCTATCATCTCCTCTTGCGAGTGGATTACGCAAGGGCGGGGTGTCCTTCTCTTGGAAAAGATCTTTTTGGCAGCCCGTTCCAGTTCCTCCGATATCTCCATGTCATCGATCTTGTTAAGGTATCTCTCCACGAAGCTTTCTCTCCATTGCTGTAACTCTATTGTCGTCATATCAATTTCCCTCCTATATATTTATGCCCCAAAGGTATGTATTTTGTATGGGATAAAAAAGAAGGAGAGGTATACTTCGCAGCATCCTCTCCTTATTAACACAAAACAATCAACAAAAAACTACTGTCTGAATAAGACTATCTGATGAATAAAAGCTCACGGTATTTCGGCAAGGTCCATATCTGGTCGTCGACAACCAGTTCCAACTTGTCGATATGGTAACGGATGGCTTCCATCATCGGGACGATCCGGTCGTGGTAAGCGATCGCCTTCTCCCGCTCGCTCTCGATCTTGTTGGCTATCTTGCGGGCGTTGACCATCTCGTCCACTTTTTCCTTGATGAAGATCGTGCGGTTCGCTATATCCTCGATGATCTCCATGTTCTTGGAGGATAGATGGGCGGCTTTATCGGCGGGGAATAATTCACGCATCTTATATACGTTGTCGATCAAGGAAGACTGGTATTTGGTGGCCATCGGGATGATATGGTTCATTGTCAGGTCGCCTAATAC
>ERZ1673737.2711-NODE-2711-length-14482-cov-9.712068_pt1 | contig 14482 bp, 11 predicted proteins | sample MGYA00580211_ERZ1673737 | MGnify/ENA primary metagenome ERZ1673737 (study PRJEB41218, sample SAMN15661789) | gut metagenome | host: Homo sapiens | place: Canada: London | collected 2015-08-20/2019-03-30 | study: EMG produced TPA metagenomics assembly of... | reverse complement strand
CCAGTTCCTTCGACTTTCCAGCGGTAGCGATAATGAATGCACCTCCAAACAATAGTCCATAGTGTTGCGTTTTTTGGCATAGAAAACGCGGCCGCCCCAGTTTCGGGACAGCCGCGCAAAATTCACTCAAAAGCGCGATTCGGTCTTCAAGACGAATCGGTTCAGGGTATAGCCCGGGGATCCTTACCCCTCAAGGCGAGCGCGGCACAGGCCGTAGCTGCTTTCTTTACTCGGATATTCTACCACACCCCGGGGAGGCTGTCAAGCATTTTTATGCGGGAATTTGAAATTTTATGTTTAGGGGCGGCTTCAAGGCTCTCCCTTTGGGAGAGCTGGCGCGAAGCGCCTGAGAGGGCAAGCCCGGCACGACAGAGCCGACACACGGCGATCGGCAGGCTCTTTGTCAGAGCGATCCTATCGCTATGCCTGTGCTTCTCTGTCAGCGTCCTTGCCCTCTCCGTCACCTTCGGTGACACTGCCCGGGTTGCGGCTCCCAGCGTCTGCTTCGCTATCGCTTGCATCCTGCTGGCCGCTGCCCCAACAGCTCCTCCCTGTTTCCGCCACTGGCGGCGGTCGTCGCTGTTGCTCCCAAAGGGAGAGGCTTTGCGCCCCGCTTTCTTATTTATACCTCTATCAGCTCCCCCAGCTCCAGCGAATAGATCCCTTTATAGGTCACCCGCCGGGGGGCGAAGCGCTTATCAATGGCCTTTGCGTAGAGCTCCAGCTGAGCGCGGTAGGCGCGGACGAAGTCGGCAGGGGTCTTGCGGCGGTCCGTCTTGTAGTCCAGAAGCTCGAGGTGGTCGGGGTAGACGAGGACGATGTCCGCGATGCCCTGCACCAGCACCCCGGCGTCGGCGGCAGGGCCGTCGGGCAGGGCGCGGCCCTGAGCGGCCATGACCTCGGCGGCGGGCAGCGACGTGATAAAAGCCAGCTCCCGCAGCACATCCTCTGCCCCGCAGATGCGGCGGAACGCCTCGCTGCGCACAAAGCGGAGTATCTTATAGACATCCAGCTTCCCGGCAATGGCGGGGGGCGTGAGCTGCGCCGCCGCCTGACGCTCCCGCTCGGCGCGGACGGCATCCAGAACGGCAGTGTCCTCTGCGTCCCGCACAGCGGCCAGCGCCCCGAAGTCTGCGTGTTCGAGGAAGGCATGGAGAGCCGTACCCATCTCGGCGGCGGTGAGGCCGTCCTTCGAGAGGAAGCCCGGGCGCTCAAGGGTGGTCTGCTCAGCAGCGTGGACGAGGCTGGTCACGCTGACCTTGGCCGGGATGTCCGCCAGCGCTGCCGCCGGATACCGCCAGCCGAAGCCCTGCCGCAGCGTCTCCACAAGGGCCGGGTCGGCCTCGGGCCGGGTCGGCTCTTCCGCCTCGGCGGGGGCTTCTTCGGGCGGGAGGACATCGGCCTGCACCGTAAGGGTGATGGTGCTTCTGGTGTCCGCAAAGGGCAGCTCGAGGTTCCCGGCCAGACGGCGGAGAGGTCCGCCGTTGGGGTGGACGAGGAGCGCCGCCCGCAGCCAGTCGGCGAAGCTGCCCGCCTGAGCGTTCAGGGTCTCCCCCGCCCCGGCGGCGAGGAAGGCGGCGGCTTTGGCGAAGGGGTTGGACGTCCGGCCAATGCCCAGCGGGACCGTCAGGATCAGCTTATCCTGCGCCCGGGTGAGGGCCACATACAAAAGCCGCATCTGCTCGCTCCGCATCTCGGCAGCATGAACCGTGGAGAGGGCGGTGTAGGCCGCCGTCTTATAGGCCCCCTCGCCGCCCTCGGGACGGAGGCGGAGGCCCGCGCCGCAGACGCGGTGGAGCAGGACAGGCTGGCGGGTGTCGGCGGCGTTGAACTGCCGGGCCGTGTCGGCCACGAACACCACCGGGAACTGCAAGCCCTTGGAGCGGTGGATGGTCATGATGGTGACGCAGCCGGGCCGCGCCCCGCCGGGGGCAGTCTCCTGCCCGGTGGAGCCCGCCAGCGTGGCCGCGTCGATGGCACGGACGAGGGCCGAGATGCCGCCCGCGCCCGCCCCGGCGCAGAAGGAGGCGAAGCGCCGCGCGTCCTCCCGGCGGCGCTGGCCGTTCTCCATGGCACCGAGGGCGGCGAGGTAGCCGGTGGAAACAAAAATTTCTTCCAGCAGTTCCTCCACCGGCACGCTCCGGGCCATCCGGCGCAGGGCCGTCAGACGCCGGTAGAACGCCCGCACCCGGCGGGTGAAGTCATCCTCCGCCCCGCTCTGGACGGCCTGTAAAACTGCGCCGTAGAGGCTGATGCGGGTGTGCCGATCGGGTGTCTGCGCCCCGGCCCGGAGACGGACGAGGTCGTCGTCCGTAAAGCCGAACATCGGCCCCAGCATGGCGGCAGCGAGATAGATGTCCTGCGCGGGGTTGTCGATGACCCGCAGCAGGGCGATGAGGGGGCGGATGTGGGGCGCGTCCAGCAGGTTCTCCCGGGCGTCGGCGTAGACCGGGATGCCCCGGGCCGTCAGGGCCTCGGCGTAGGCCGGGAAGTCGCCTCTCGCCGCCAGCAGGACACAGCAGTCCTCGTACTGCACCGGGCGGGTGGTGCCGCCGTCCCGCACCGGCTCGCCGGAGGCCACCATCGCCTCGATGCGGCCGGCGATATACTGTGCGTCCGTCTCGGCGGCATCGTCGGGCAGGAAGTGGGCCTCCACACTGCCCTCGTACGCGCCGGGTGCGCCGCAGACGAGGCGCTGGCCGTCGCCGTAGGCCGTGTCGCCCAGAGCGGGCGTCATGAGCTGTTCGAAGATAAAGTTGATGCCCGCCACCACCTGCGGGGCAGAGCGGAAGTTGGCATCCAGTGCCAGCATGGCGTTCTCGCCGGGCCTGCCGTCTTCGGGCCGGGGGCGGGCTTCGCCGCCGGGCAGGAGGGGCCAGCTCTCCAGCTTTTCCCGGAAAATGCTGGGGTCCGCCTGACGGAAGCGGTAGATGCTCTGCTTTAAGTCGCCCACGAGGAAGAGGTCATCCCCTGCCGGGCTGGCCAGACAGCGGTAAAGGGCGTCCTGCAGGGCGTTCGTGTCCTGATACTCATCCACCATGACGGCGGCGTAGCCCTGCCGGATGCCCTGACACAGCTCGGTGGGCTGGCCGTCGGCGTCCCGCAGGAGCCGCAGGGCCAGATGCTCGAAATCGCTGAATTCCAGCAATCTTCTCTCCCGCTTCCGGGCCGCAAAGCGGGCGTCGAAGTCCCGCACGGCGGCAAAGAGGGCGCGGAGGCAGGGTTCGGCGGCTTTCCGGTCAAGCTCAGCTTCGTCGAGGCTGCAACTGATGAGGTCTTCGATTTTCTCAAAGAGCTTTGCGGCCTCGTCGGCCCGGGTCTTGACGGCGTCCTTGTGCTCACCGGTGAGCCGCTTTTTCATATTTTTGAGGCCGGGGGCCTGTTCCATGCCGAGGACGTAGGGCGTCAGCCTGTCGTAGAGGGGCGTCCATTCCCCCGCCACGGCCAGACGCTCCACCTCGCCCAGCAGGGCGGCGGAGTTTTCCAGCCGCTCGAGGGGTTCGGCGAACTTCTCGTTTACCGCCGCCACGGCCTTTTCCTTGGCGGCAGGGGTCTTCTTGCTGGCCTCGGCGTCGGCCTGCGCAGTCACGAAGTCCTCCCTGCAGTCGTTCCGTGCGGCGCAGAGCAGCTCCTTCGCGGCCCGGGCAGAGCGGGCGGCCTCCTGCATCAGAATATCATGCCAGCAGGTGCGGGCAAAGCCGTTCTCGTCCTGCCACGGGGCCAGCATCTCGTCCAGCTTTTTATCGTAGTCCGGCAGGGCGCGGAGGAAGTCATAGACCTGCAGGACAGCCTCCCCCGCCGCCTTGTCGGTGCGGCCCTTGCCGTAGAGGTCGGCGAAGGCGCAGAAGTCCGCATCCTGATAGGCCGCTTCCAACGTCTCGGAGAGGGCCGCGTTCCGCAGCATCTCCACGCTGCCGGGGTCGGCAGGGGTGAAGTCCGGCGGGATATCCAGCGCCTGAAAGTGCTTATGGAGCAGGTCGAGGCAGAAGGCGTCGATGGTGCAGATGGGGGCTCTCTGCAAAAGCATCCGCTGGCGGCGGAGAGCCGTGTTGCCCGGCTCTGCCTGACTGCGGCGGAGCAGCGCCTGCCCGATGCGGGCGCGGAGCTCTGCGGCGGCGGCGTTGGTGAAGGTGACGATGAGGAGCCGGTCGGCGTCCACGGGATGTTCCGGGTCGGTGATGAGCCGGACGGCCCGCTCCGTCAGGACAGCGGTCTTGCCGCTGCCGGCGGCAGCGCTCACCAGCAGCGCACCGCCCCGGTCGTCGATGGCGGCACGCTGGGCCGGGGTCCATTTTGTCTCGCTCACTGGTCTTCCTCCTTTTTCTCTTCCGGTTCAAACGGCTTTGCGGGGGCGTCCAGCGCCCGCTCTCCGATGCCGTCCTCATGGCAGCAGATGAAGCCGTAGTCGCACCACCGGCAGGGGCTGCGGCCCGTGACCAGCGGCTCGGCGGCGATGCAGCCGCTGTAGAGCTGTTCGCCCATCCGGGTCACAAGGTCATCCAGATGGAGCTGGATGCGGGAGAGCTTGGCCTTGTCGGCACGTTTCTCTTTCTGGTAGGGGCTGGGTACACCGCCCCGGAAGCTGAAGGGCAGATACCGCCCCGTCTCCTCGGCGTCCATGGCGTCGAAGACTTTCTGCTCGTCCCGGACGAGGCCGTCCAGCTTGTATTCCATGCTCCGGGCGGCCTTGCCCCGGGTGGTCGTCTCGGGGGCCGGGTCGGCCAGCAGGTACAACACACCCGCAGGCTCTGCCCCGGTGAATCGTCCACCGGCGTCCCGGGTCAGGCTGAACAGGTAGAGCAGCATCTGACAGTCGAGGCCGCAGTAGACTTCCCGCAGGTCGAGCTTTTTCGTGCCGGTCTTATAGTCCACCACCCGCACCCAGCGGGTGCCGTCGTCCTCGACCCACTCGTCGGCGCGGTCCACAGTGCCGATGAGCTGCACCGTCCGGCCATCCGAGAGGCGGTAGGTCTGGCCCCGCACGGCGTCCTCGCCGGGGCCGATCTTCAGCTCACAGGCCACCGGTTTGAAGCTGGACTGGCGCTGCTCGTCCCGCAGGTAGCACAGCAGGCCCGTCATGCTCTTTTTGAGGCGGGAGAGCAGATAGGCGAAGCGGGCCGTGTCCTCGGGGAGGTAGCGCTTTGCGTACTCATCCACGAGAAGCCCGGCCAGCGCCGCCATGGCCTCGTCGTCGAGGTCGAGGAAGGGCTGTAAGCCAGCGCAGGGGTTGTCAGGGCCGGGGTGGGGGTCGAGGGCCATCTGGAGCACCCAGTGCATGAGGGTGCCGCTCTGGTCGGCGGAAAGCTCTGCCCGCTTCCGGGGGCGCAGACCCAGCACGTACTGCAGGAAATAGCCGTACCGGCAGGTGTAGTATTTTTCGAGCTGACTGGGCGAGATGCGGAGCCGCCGGCCCAGCAGCGTTTCCAGGGCCTCGAGGTCGCTGACCTGACGGGGGCGGCGGCCCGCCATCCGGCGCAGGAGGGCGAGGCCCTCGGGTTCCGCCCCGCCGGGGACATGAAGGGCCTCGGTGAGGCTGGCGCGTTCGATCTCCGTCAGGGGCCAGCCGCCGCCCAGCACATCGAGGCCGTCGGCGGCAGTGGCGGCAAGGTCGGTCAGGTCGAGTTCCGGCGCACCCGGTCTCAGCACGTCCACGATGGGCTCGAGGGCGGCGCAGAGGGTCTGGCCCTGCCCCTTCGGCCAGCTGAGCCAGAGGCCCCTGGCCGGGGCGGTGAGGGCCTTATAAAAGCAGACCTGTTCCCGCACCACCCGGTTTTCGAAGCAGTCCGGAAGCTCGATCTCCTGCGCCATCAGGGCGTCGCGGTCGGCGTGGGTCAGCAGGCCCGTCTCGCCGGGCGCGGCGGGGAATTCGCCCTCGGAGAGGCCCAGCACAAAGACATAGTCCGGTGCGTCAAGGCGCATCTTGCCTGCGCTGGCCAGCACCACGGCGTCCAGCGTCTGGGGGATGTGGCCGAGGTCGGACGAGCGCAGCAGCAGCCCGAACAGCTCTTCGTACTCGGGGATGGTGACGCTCTGGCCGCCCAGCAGGCTCGCCATCTCGTCCAGCAGGCCCATGACCACATTCCACTCCCGGGCGGCTTCCTCGGCGGCGGGGATGCCCCGCTCGGCCCGGATGGCCTCCACCTGCGCGGCCTGAGCGTCCTCCGCGCCCAGCTCCTTCAGGCAGAAGTAGAGGGCGCGGCTCATCTGCTCGGCGTTGGCAGAGCGGAGCTTCGCGCGCAGGCCGTCGGCGGCGGTGATGAGAAGGGCGCGGGCCTTTTCGGCCCGGGCGAGGTTTTCTCTGTCCTCGTCGGTGGGCTCCACATCGCCGAAGCCCCGTGGGTTCTTCTCGAAGGGTGCGCGCCACGCCGCCGCGTTGGGCGACCAGGTGTAGGCGTAGTTCTCAAGGGCGCAGACCTCTTCCTCGGTGAGGGCGCAGAGGCCGGTCTTGGCCAGGGTGGTGAGCTGTTCCGTCAGCTCCGCACCCCGGGCAATGGCCAGCAGACACCGCACCGCCGTGGCCGGGGCGCTGAACTCGGGCGTCGTCGGCTCGTCGCAGTAGAGGGGGATGTCCGCCATCCGGAACTCGTACTTGACGGCGGCGCGGTATTTCGAGATGTCGCGGCAGACCACCGCCACCTTCCCGCAGCGGACGCCCTGCCGCATGAGGCGGCGGATGGCAGCAGCGGCGGCGCGGGCTTCTTCCTCCCGGCTGGGAGCGGCGAAAAGCTTTATCTCCGGACAGGCCGGAGGCGGGTCACACCGGCCCGCGGCCAGCAGCTGGGCCGCAGCGGCGAGGCCGGGGGCGTCGGCGTGGCGCATATCCCGGCGCAGCAGTTCCGGCACGGCCACTTCAGTGCCGTTCCGGCGGGCCAGCTGGCGCAGCTGCGCCGCCACCTGCTTCGCGCCGGAGAAAAGGCTCATGTCCCCCGGCACGAGCGGGGTGCCGTCGTCGCAGAGGGCCACCGTCACGGTGGGCAGCGAGGCCAGCAGAGCGCCCATCAGCCGCTTTTTCGGGGCGTTGAAGGTGTCGAACTCGTCGATAAAGACGGCCCTGTCCCGCAGGAACTCCGGCAGTTCGCCCCGGGCCAGTGCGGCCTCGAGGCGGGATGCGGCCAGCTCCAGCCGATCGGAGGGGTCCATGCCTGTCCCGGCCAGCAGGGTCTCGTAGCCCTGAAAGATGAGGGCCAGTTCACTGAGCTTGGCGCTGTCGGTGCCGCAGTCCTGCGCCAGCTCATAGAGCTGCCGGCCCGAGAGACCCGCGCTCTTGAGCTCGTCGATGGTCTCGGCGGCCATCTGGCAGAAGGCGGCCGAACGGCGGTGGCGGTAATAGTAATGGACGTTGTCCTGCAGTTCCTCGAGGGCGCGGCGCACCAGCACGGCCCGGCCCGCGTCGCTGAGGGTCTGGACGGCAGAGCCGCCCTCCGCCGACAGGATATGCTCGGCGAGGCTGGTGAAGGAAAAGCTCTCCACCAGTCCGCTCAGCGCGTCGCCCAGCTCCCGGTGGATGCGGCCCTCGGTGGACGAGGTGAACTGCTCCGGCACCAGCAGGATGCTCTTCTCCCCCGCCTCAGCCCGCGCCCGGATGCGCTGGTACAGCAGGGTGGTCTTTCCGCTGCCGGAGCCGCCTAAAAGTAGTTTTAACATGGTGAATCTCTCCGTTGGGTCAGTTTTCTATCGTGGGCGGCTTGCCCTCATTTTTCTATCATTGTACCACAAAATTGCAGCGACATCTATTCTGTGGTACAATGAAGAAAAAATCATCTCAGAAAGAGGACACCTGCATGAAAATTTTAGCAGTAGATTACGGCGACAGCCGCACCGGCCTCGCCACCTGCGACCGCACCGAGTTCCTGACTTCCCCCATCACCCCTCAGATCACCGTCAAGGCCCGGGACAAAGTTGCCGCCAGGGTCTGCGAGGTGGCAAAGGAGATCGAAGCCGAGCTCATCGTCATCGGCCTGCCGCTGAACATGGACGGCACCGAGGGCGAGCGCGCCCGCAAAAGCCGCAAGCTGGCCAAGACCGTTGAGATCTGGAGCGGCCTGCCCGTCCGGATGTGGGACGAGCGCCAGACCACCTGCGCCGCCGCTGACCTCCTCGACGAGAGCGGCACCTTCGGCGCAAAGCGGAAAAGCATCCTCGACTCGGTGAGCGCGACGGTGATATTGGACGACTACATCCAGTGGCGGAAGGAGCACCCGGGGGAGGTCTGAACGCCCCCGCCGCCCCTGTGGCAAAGTTTCTTTGCGAAGTCCGGACAGTTTGTTGCAAAGTCCACAGAAAATCGTCGTTTTTCAGTTTGTTTTCACAATTTTCCTGAGCCGAATTTGTATAGTTTTCCGGCTTGACAGCACCGGCTCTTCTCCGATAAAATGAGGGTAGAAGAACCCCCTGACCAGATGGCCGGAGAGGACGCTTCTTCATGAGAAAAAACAACTGGACTCACCAAAACAAAAACGATTGGAGGCGACCCACATGACAAAACTGAGAAAGCTGACTGCCCTGCTTCTGGCCGGTGCATTGACCCTTCTGCTCCTGACCGCCTGCAGCGGTGGCGGCGGCTCTTCCGGCCCGAAGGCCCAAGCCGAAGCCGAAGCCAATGTGATGGAGGCCATCAACAACGACCGCGCCAACAGCCGCGCCGCGCCCCTGAGCAATGACCCTGATATGCAGCGTATCGCCAAAAAAACGCTTGCCAAAGCCGATCTGGACGCCAATCTGAACGGCAGCATTGGAAAATATAAGTTCTACCACGACGTAAAGTACGATAGAGAAACTTCGACCCTGACCCTCATCGCCCAATACGATTATCAGAACACCAAGCTGGATGATCTCATCGGTTGCATCACCGAGGGCAATAAGTCTTCTAACCTGAATTTCAATCATTCCAGTAAATGGACCAAGGTAGGCGTAGCAGCCAAGATCCATAATGGGAAGACCTACATCGCCATCACTCTGCAGGTAAAGACGACCTGACCTGTCCCTTTTTCCCCATAAACGCAGATCACCCGCCAGTTGGCGGGTGATTTTTTTGCAGCCGTCCCACCGCCCAGAGGGCGGAAAACCAGCTTCTTATTCGTATTTCGTGATGGTCACGCTGTTGATGGTGATGGGTTCGGTGGGGCGCTGAGTTTCGTCCACGCCGGTCTGGGCGATGGTGTCCACCACTTCCATCCCTTCGTACACCTGCCCGAAAACAGTGTCGGTGTAGTCGAGGTAGGGTGCGCCGCCCGCCGTCTGGTAGGCGTTCACCACGTCGGCCCGCCAGCCGGCGGCGTTCATCTGGTCGATGAGCTCCTGCGTCACCGAACTGCTGCCCGGCAGGGTCTCCATGACGTAGAAGACGCTGGCGCAGTCGCCGGAGGCGTCCGCTGCCGCACAGAGTGCGCCGGAATAGTGGTGGAGCTTATCGGTGGTCTCGGCGGAGAAACGGTTCCCGTTCCAGATGGTGGTGCCTCTGCCGTCCGCGCCCTGCCCGGCCTCCACCACGAAGTCCTTCTCCGCCCGGGTGACGGTCAGGCCGTTGTAAAAGCCCTGCTGAGCCAATGTCGTGAAATTCTGCACGGCCTGTGGGGCCTCGGTGGAAAAGAGCACTGCTTTGAACACGCCTGCCGAGGTATCGAACACCGCGATGGTGTCCCCCGCCGCCGGGTGGGTGAACTGCAACTCTGCCGACTCCACCGCCGGGCGGCTGACCTTCTGCACCGTGCCGGCCTTCCCGCCCTGGATGCTGGAGAGGAGATTGTCCGCACTGCACCCGGCCAGAACTGCCGTCAGGGCCAGTGCCGCCATTATTTTTTTCAAGGCTCTCATGATCGGGCCTCCCTGTCCATATAGTATAGCAAAGATGGCTTTTCAAAAGCTATCGCTATAGTATATCACATTCCGGCCCGGGAAGCGAGAGGGAAAAGCGTGAAAATTTGTTATTGGATTTCTATGCGAAAAACATCTTGACGAGCGGGCAAAAAAACGCTACACTATAGGCGTACCCGGAACCCACAGCTCAGAAGGAGCAGAGGGGGCAGGGTGTAACAGTTATCCCATTTTTTAGATATTTGACAGGAGTACGTGACTTATGGCAGAAGATATGAACAAGTCCGCCGCTGAGACCGAAGAGGAATATCAGCCTGACCTGATGACCCTCGAGGACGAGGACGGCAATGAGGTCACGTTTGAAGTGATCGACGCTCTGGACCATAAGGGCGTGCATTACCTGGCCGTTGTCGAATACGCCGAGAATGAGGAAGACCTGGACGAGGACGCCCAGCTGGTCATCCTGAGCGTCGGCGAGGACGACGAGGGCGAGTATCTCGACGTAGTCGAGGACGATGAGACCCTGCTGGAAGTCAGCAAGCTGTTCGAGAAGCGTTTGAGCGACCAGTTCGAGATCGAGTGATCTTTCAGCAAAGACTTCCTGCCCGGCGCGATTTGTTGCGGTTTATATGATCCTACTAATCATCCAACGGGAGCTTGGAGTTCGTCGGTGGATTGCAGACCTCCCCGTCATGGGTCGACCATGAAGGCTCGATGAGGAAGCGCGAAACCGGAGACAGAGCACCCACCTGTCCGCAAGGGTAGGTTTGATTGCCGCAGACGACCGGGCGGGATTCTTTATAGGTTTTCAAAAAGGCTCTCGTGCCGTATTTCCTGCCGGCATGAGAGCCTTTTTCTTTTGTCTCTATTCCCCGGTCTCGTCCGTGAACAGGCCCGGGATGCCGCAGACAGCGGCCACACCCACCAGCGTGAACACGATGCGTGACCAGATGGACGCGCTGCCGCCCAGCAGCCAGCCGACAAAGTCGAACTGGAACAGGCCCACAAGACCCCAGTTGATGCCGCCGACGATCATGAGGATGAGACAGATTTTATAAAAGGTCTGCACAAAAAGACCCTCCTTCCTTTGGGCAGTATGCCCGACGGGAAGGAGGGTTATGCCCTCTCAGTCTCGCTTTTTGCTCGACAGCTCCCCCAGAGGGGGAGCCCTTGGCAGGCCGGTCAACTCTGAGCTGACCGCCGGAAGCTCAATATCGCGTAAAAAATAGTGCCTTGCTACAGAGGGCAGCAGCTTCGGAACAATATCCTTGTCAAGCTGCTGCTCGCCTCTGTAGCAGGGCACTCCTGTTTATGATAGATTAAACTTTGTTCATTCAGACGAAACCTGACCGACACGCCAGAGGCTCCCCCTCTGGGGGAGCTGTCACGCCTTCGGCGTGACTGAGAGGGCTGCCCCTCCCCTGACGGGCTGGGCCGTATAGACCTGCGGCCAGCGGGCGCGGAGGGCGTCGGCGGCGGCTTTGGCTTCGGCTTCGGCGCGGAACACGCCGAAGACCGCTGCGCCGCTGCCGGTCATGAGGGCGGTGACGGCTCCGTTCTCCCGGAGGGCGGCCTTGATGGCCTCGTTGTCCTTAGCCCCGCTGCACTCCTCGAGGGCGTTTCCGGCAGCGGCACAGACAGCGTCCAGGTCGCCCGCCCGGATGGCGGCTTCCTGAGCGGCGCAGTCGGGGTGGACGCTGCTGCCGACTTTGTCGTAGGCCGCGAAAGCCTCCGGCGTCGAGATGCCGTAGCCGGGCATCACCACCGTGAACCAGCACTCGGGCAGGGGCGGCAGTGCCTTGATAAGGTCGCCGAGGCCCTGCACCCGGCAGGTGCCGCCCATGAGGGCGAACGGCACGTCTGCGCCGATACTGACACCCAGAGCGCAGAGCTCGCTCATGGACAGGCGGGCGCCGTACAGCTCGTTCAGACCCACCAGAACAGCCGCAGCGTCGGCGCTGCCGCCGGCCATACCGGCCCGGACGGGGACGCTCTTATAGATGGTGATGTCTGCACCCGCCAGCAGACCCGTATAGTGGAAGAAAGCCAGCGCCGCCTTGATGGCGGTGTTGCCCGGGCCGGGCTTGACATTGCTGCCGGGCAGGGCCAGATCGAGGTAGGGACTGCGGCGGATGACCACCCGCTCGTAGAGCGAGATGGCCTGCATGGTCATATCCAGCGCGTGGTAGCCGCCGGGCAGGATGCCCACCACGTCCAGCGCCAGATTCAGCTTGGCCGGGGCCAGGACCGTCACACGATCGCGCATGGTTTTTTCCTCCTCACTTACAGTTCTCGTTCAAAAACTCCCGGATGCGGCGGATGGCCTCCATCAGATGCTCCACGCTGTAGGCGTAGGATACGCGGGCGTAGCCCTCGCCGGACGCGCCGAAGGCGTTGCCCGGGATGATGGCGACATGCTTCTGCTCCAGAAGCTTTGTGCAGAACTCCTCGCTGCTCATGCCGCTGGACTTGATGCAGGGGAAGGCGTAGAACGCGCCCCGCGGCTCAAAACAGCTCAGGCCCATATCGTTGAAGCTCTTCACCACGAGGCGGCGGCGCATATTGTACTCGTTGCGCATCCGCTCGATCTCGCCGTCGCAGTCCTTGAGGGCCGTGATGGCGGCGTACTGGCTGGTGGTGGGGGCGCTCATGATAGCGCTCTGGTGGATCTTGGTCATGATCTTGATGATGGGCGCGGGGCCGCAGGCATAGCCCAGCCGCCAGCCCGTCATGGCGTAGGTCTTGGAGAATCCGTTGACCACCACCGTCCGCTCGGCCATGCCGGGCAGTGTGGCGATGGAAACGTGGTTCTGCAGGCCGTAGTTCAGCTCGGCGTAGATCTCATCCGACAGCACCATGATGTTGGTGCCGCGCAGGACTTCCGCGATGGCCTCGAGGTCTTCCCGCTCCATCACCGCGCCGGTAGGGTTGTTGGGGAAGGGCATGATGAGGAGCTTGGTCTTCGGGGTGATCGCGGCTTTCAGGGCGTCGGCCCGGAGACGGAACTCATCCTCCTGACGGCAGGCCACATGGACCGGCACACCGCCGGACAGGGTGGTGATGGGCTCGTAGCAGACGAAGCATGGCTCCGGGATGATGACCTCATCGCCGGGCTGCACCAGAGTGCGGATGCACATGTCGATGGCCTCGCTGCCGCCGACGGTGACGAGGACTTCCTTTGCCGGGTCGTATTTCAGGCCCATCCGGCGGTCGAGGTAGCGAGCGATCTCCGCCCGCAGCTCTTTCAAACCCGCGTTGGAAGTATAGCGGGTGCGGCCATGCTCGAGGCTTTCGATGCCCGCCTCACGGACGGCCCAGGGGGTCTTGAAGTCGGGCTCGCCGACGCCGAGGCTGATGCACTCGGGCATCTCGGCGGCGAGGTCGAAGAATTTGCGGATGCCAGAGGGGCGCATGGCCGCAGCGGCAGGCGCGATCAGTTTATCGTAATCCATCACAGCACGGTGCACTCTCTTTCATCGATTTCTTCGTCCTGATACAGACGACCCTCTTTTTTGTAGGTGCGGAGCACGAAATGGGTGGCCGTGGACAGCACATCGTCCAGCGGCGACAGCCGCTTTGCCACAAAGAGGGCGATCTCCTGGAAGGTCTGGCCCTTGATGACCAGCTGCAGGTCGTAGCCGCCGCTCATCAGCAGCACGCTCTCCACCTCGTCGAAGGAGGCGATGGTGGCGGCAATTTCGTCAAAGCCACGGCTCTTCTTGGGGCTGACGTTCAGCTCGATGACGGCTTCCACCCGGTTCACGCCGGCCTTCTCCCAGTCCACGAGGGTCTTGTAGCCCTTGATGATGCCCTGCGCCCGGGCCAGGTCTATCATAGCCGCCACCTCGGCGGGGGATTTATTCAGCATGGCCGCGATGTCCTCCACCGACATCCGGGCATTGTCTTCAAGGATCTTCAGAAGCTGTTCCATCGTTGTCTCTCCTTTGTTCAGCCTGTGGCGATATTTATAGATAAGTATAGCACACTGCCCGGCAGTTTGCATCTGGTTTTTGCAAGTTCTGCCGGTGATAGACATTCTTTTGCCCGTTTCCCCTGCTCTTTTTTCCAAAAAGAGTGTTCATTTTTCGTGAAATCTGCTATACTGGAGAAAACCTCTCCGTCGCAGCTGCTGCTGCGCCACCTCCCCTACCGAGGGGAGGCCTTGGCATTTCGTAAAGCTTTTTCTCTTCGCCAGAGGCTCCCCTACCAGGGGAGCTGTCTGCGAAGCAGACTGAGAGGTTGTATGAAGGCAAGCCTGCCCTCACGGTGCAGCCGTGACGGAGAGGTCTAACACAATAATAAAAGGGGTAGGAATTATGAAAGCATTCATTACCGTCATCGGCCACGACACCGTGGGCGTCGTCGCCCGCGTCTCGGGCCTTTGCTGTGAGCTGAACATCAACATCGAGGACGTCACCCAGAGCATCCTGCAGGGCATGTTCGCCATGATCATGCTGGTGGACATCTCAAAGTGCAGCGTCTCCCACGAGGAGCTGCACCAGAAGATGGACGCTCTGGCCGCTGAGATGGGGATGCAGATCAACCTCACCCGCCAGGAAGTTTTCGACGCGATGCACACGATTTAAGGAGCAAACTACTATGAGCATGATGAACACCGGCGACATCCTCGAGACCATCGAGATGTTCACGCAGGACAATCTGGACGTGC
>ERZ1673737.2706-NODE-2706-length-14511-cov-3.818069_pt1 | contig 14511 bp, 22 predicted proteins | sample MGYA00580211_ERZ1673737 | MGnify/ENA primary metagenome ERZ1673737 (study PRJEB41218, sample SAMN15661789) | gut metagenome | host: Homo sapiens | place: Canada: London | collected 2015-08-20/2019-03-30 | study: EMG produced TPA metagenomics assembly of... | reverse complement strand
ATGATGACGTCCACAGAAACTGGTCTCAGCAGTAGAAATCCCAATCTAATTATCACAAATTCTTTCAATCCTGCAGGGACCAAATAAGGTTCATTTCTCTATTTATCTACTTGTTAGGAAAGTAAGCCTTGTTAAATGTATCGACAGCGGCTCGTGTCTCCTTCACCAACTCCAGGCACCCAGGAACGTCGGAATGACAACATATGGAGATGGGATGGTCCTTGACAGGCAGTTCACAGGTAGATCCATCGATTGCAGTAGCAGTGCCTGTTTCAATCTGCTGTGTCACGCGTCTTCGGACCTCGGCAAGATCCCAAGCCCTGCAACAGTGAAAACAGAGACAACATTAGACCCAGAAGTAAGAACAAGAAGACGAAGGAAATGACTTACTTCTTTTTGCGCTCGATGAGGAGAGACGCATCAGCATTGTACTTGACATCCGCATAAAGCTCCGCGACGAACTCGAGTCCTAAATCTTTGGCGGCCTGTTCCATACAAGTACCTGGAAGCCCAAACACCTTGACATCCTTGGGGATGCCCTTGAAGACGGCCATCGAAGTCTCATAGTCTCTGCAGCACATACCATAGAGCATCCCGTGGGGCTTGACATGGTGAAGGGGAACTTCCTCCCGGTCTAAGAAACCCTTCAGTGCTCCAATTTGGTAAACAGTGATTGCAGTAAGTTCCTCTAAGGAAAGTTTCATTTCACGACGGCCAAAGCCCTGGAGATCTGGTAGGCCGGGGTGTGCTCCAATTTTCACGCCGTGTTGCTTGCAGCTGCGAACGGTTTCCATCATGATGAGGGGGTCCCTATAGAAAAAAGGGTGAGCAAAACGCCCTCATGCTTTTGATGTAAATTCGCGTAAGAGCTCCAGCGACCGATTGACCGTCGCGGTTCTGAGTGTCGGACGAGTAAAGAGAGGAAGACGTACGAAGCATGAAAACCACACGCAATATTGGCATGATCAATAAATGGAAGCAAGTCTTCATCTGAAGTTATTGTCCAATTACCGAATCCCTCTCCAAGGTCAACGTTGATCAGGGCTTTGTGCTTGATAGGTCCCATAATGGCGATTGGAACTGTCGAAGGTTCGCTCGGGAACTCCTTCAATTTGGTAATCGGCTTTGGGTCAAATCGTCTGGAAGTGAAAAGATAGTGAATATCTCCGAAATATGTAAATCAAGTCGGTCAAAGTTAAAAGCTCATGCTCTTGCAGGTTATGTTATTTATTAGCTTGGCTCGTGGAGTCCACCTTTTGGAGTCGGCTCGGAATCAAGCCGCTTTCCTGCATTATCCGGTGCCGACTCAATTAATTTGCCTTCAGTTTGCGACCTACAAAGATCTGCGTCGTGAGAGCAATGGAAGTCACACGAGGTTCGCGTGCAATCAAAACAGTTTTTCTTGTGGCCTTTGAAGATGCTAGAAAAGGGCGTCCAAAAACAACCCAATCAAGGACAAGGTGCCCTCATTGCGGTGGAAAAACAAGAATTTACATGAAACCAGGACGAGTTTAAACGGGACTAATTTGGTGGGATTCATTATATACAAGCAACCATACATTTTCCTTAGCTATGCCAAACCAATGCTCAATGGGTTGGTCCAGCGCTTCCAAAAAGACCATCAGCAGCATCGTTGGAGAAGGGGGGATCATTTCCACCCACGAGCCCCAGAGTGGGAAACCAAGGCATGTAATTGAGGTTTACCTGAGAAAATTGGTCGTCCCACCACATCGACCAGGCATCAAATTGCGGGTCATGTTTAGCATCTGAACTCGACTGGTTGAGGTCCAAGAGATCGTTGTCTTCAAGATCAGCTCTAGGCTGTATATCTTGAGGGGCATAATGTATTGTCGGGCGATTTGTTTCATGAGAGACCTGGAAGGCGTCTGCGTGACCTTTTGATAGGGTTGCTGATGATGGGAGTCTCACGTTACTTGTTTTCGGCGTGCTTGGTTGGGTTAGGCGCGACTGCAGTCGACTAGCGAGGTTTTCAAGAAGATCGCCCCAGCGCGTACTCAAGTGTGTATCATCGACTGCAGAGTCACGAAGGCCAACAGCGACTCGCCGAACTAGGTCAAGGGACATGGGTATGTCGATGTCGCTGATTCCGGCCGCGCAGCACTAATTCCACAAGTTAGCACAATACATCAAAAATAAAAGAACGGACAATCGAGAGAGACGAAGCCACTTACTTTGAGAAGAATCAAAGTTGCACCGAGAAGCCTTGAGTATGATCGAACGGGAATATAAGTTAAGCTCCCATAGGGACGTAGATCGTCAAGCACCGTTCTTAGTACAGTCCGAGCGGCCCTAACAGTTTCTCTGAGATGCTTCTCCTCTTCTGAACTGCTCTCTAGTCTGCTATTTGCATTGTCACGGCAATTTCGATTAATTGCAGCTTGCAAAGCAAGACTGAAGACGCAGAGTTGGGCATACTCATACTCAATGGTCAAGATACATCGCGTCTGCTTCGCCACTAGACTTAAATGAGCATTGATTCACACATTTCCATGGTTGATACTTACACTTCGCATGATCGAACTCAAGAAGCGATTGGTTCAGAAGTGGCTCAAGGCCTCGAACAATTTGAAGGTACTTTCCATTGCGAATAATTTCCCCTGTATATCTCGGCGACACAAAGAGAAGATCGTTTGCATTCTTCATAATAGTTGCGACGCGCATCCAGCATTCCGTTGCATCATCATTCTTGACGCCGGGGCTTTGTTTGGGAGTCCATTGTGCTGGGTTTCTTCGTCCTACAGTAATTCAAATTTTTTATCAGCTTTAAATTTTCAAAAAGGTCGCAATGGGCCTGTCTGCAGAGGGTGTGTATACCTGGTCGACCCGGTTGTTGTGTCGCGTAAACCCATATCAGGCACCGTATACGGTGAAATCTCCCTTGGTCACGAGCGAGCTTCAGATGATCGTGGCCAATTTCATCTCCTTGCCAGAAGGATTTATCGTCGCAGAAAATCCCCATCTCGGTTGCCAGCATCAAAACAGTGGAGAGCATGGAGTGGCATAGGCGATCTGATCGAGCGAGCCAGTCATGTCCGGACCCGGGCCCGTAATACCCAGTGGCACAATCATTCTTGCGCAGTCTCTTTGGCTCGGGAATCACTATCGACGACGTATCCTCATCCGGTGGCGGAAAGTGGAGGGCCCGAGGATGCCAATCCAGCAACAACAATAACGCTTCGCACGTTCCTAATGTGCGGAACCCATGCGACCAAGTGTCCGTATATGCCGGCCGCGGCCCTCTTAGCGAAGGAAATTCCCCTACGAACAGGTCTTCCGACCAAAACAATCGTGAAAGCATCCCCTGTAGATATCTCCAAATTCGATCATGAACAATATAGGAGCGCGCGACCGCAGCCGGTCCGGACCACTTTCGGTAACGCGACCCAATCATCAATATGGCGATGGTTAACACGGGCTCCTCCTCGATCAGCATCGCGTGCTGGGAGTGGCATCGATAGTATTCCGGCACAACAGGCGAGAAGGCAGACTGGAAGTTGTAAAAATGATCAACCATATCCAGCGCTTCCTCTGCTGTGAAAAGCCCACCACGGACAAAACGTAGGTCTGACCAGGCGCGGAGGGCCTCATCGGTGCCTTCATTGCTGTTGGCGCTGGTAGCGGTATGAATGCCAAGAGATGAGTCGGTAGGATGCGGTCTGACACCTTGGGGACGGTTGGTCAGGGGTAAGCCATCAGTCGTCCTCTTTTGAGCCTCACTGTGCTCACAAGCTTTTGATAGCAATGTCAACGCATCATGGTAGGTTCGGGGGTGACCCTCAAGCAAAGCAGTTGCAGCTCCTCCATTTTCCGGAAACTTCAGGCTCTCCTCTTCTTGTAATCCAGGAGCTAGATTGCTGTTATACAAACGTGCCGCATCAGGAAAAGAAGTCGCAGGTTGAGATCTGATGGGCTCTGGCACAAGAGGTGATTGTGCTTTTCGCTTTGTAGAGGCAGTCTTTCTGATCCTCGATGCGGCAAAGAAACATTCTTTGCTCTCTCTGCGGCATCGCGCACAGGGTGGTTTATTGGGACAATCGGCCGATCCCAACTCGCAGCGCACCTTTTTCTCCCTGCAAGGCTCACAAGCCTGGGTCTCATCGTCAGAGGATCGACAGAATACAAAACGCGGGGGGCTGGAGGAGTCCAGGCCCACATACCTGGTACACCCGTCTGTGTTCTTTCGCATGAGACGACATGAAAGGCAAAAAGATAAGGCAAAAGGATATGCGAAAGGATCCGAGCCGGGGATATCCAAGCTCTTTATTTAAATCCCCGAAGTAAGCGGTGGTTTCCGGCCCAGTCGGATGCCGATTTACCCCAACGCTCGGAGCTTCACGTTGGAGTTCTGCTGATAAGCTTATCTGGAGATGAACCGCGGCCGGGTGGAACTTGAAGGTACTAATATCTGTTGGCAAAGTCCCCGGATTTTGATACAACGCCGTCGCAATGGAGAAATTGAATACTTTGCTGATCGCAAATCGCGGTGAAATCGCCGTTCGCATCATCAAAACAGCCAAGTAAGAAAGGAAAGAGGTCCATTATCAGAAGCAGCCAAACTAACACTTACTCTCCAACAGAGAGCTAGGTGTCCGTACAATTTCAATCTACACTGCCGCCGACGCAACCTCGCAACACGTGCGGGCGGCAGATGAAGCGGTCCTACTACCGGGCGACGATTCCACCGCATACATCAACGGGTTTGTTCCTCGATAGTGTCAAAAGGCTGGGTTTATGAAACTGAGACAAAGATAAATCAAATAGGAACGAAATCATAGAAATCGCGCGTTCCCATCAAGTCGATGCCATCATTCCGGGCTATGGATTTCTGTCGGAGAATGTGGAATTTGCCCAAGCTGTCGCCAGTGCCGGGATGGTGTTTGTGGGCCCGAAGCCCGAAGCCATTGAAGCTTTCGGACTGAAGCATCGAGCACGGGAGATCGCTGTGGCAGCCGGCGTTCCAATAGTCCCCGGGACACAGGGGCTGCTCGTTACAGAGGACGAGGCAGTGGACGCGGCGAACGAATTAGGATATCCGGTACTCTTCCCTGCCATTTTCTTTTCAGCTGTCAATGCCTACTAACTTCGACTTGCGATAGGTCATGCTAAAAGCCACCGGTGGCGGTGGTGGTATGGGCTTGATGATATGCAAATCGGTGGAAGAGGTCCGAGAGTCTTTGACGCAAGTTCGCTCCCGAGGAGAAACCTTGTTCAAAAATGCGGGCGTGTTTATGGAGCGTTACTATCCTGAGAGTCATCATATCGAGGTTCAGGTTTTTGGTAATGGCCTGGGAGATGCAATTCATATCGGAGAGCGAGAGTGCTCAATCCAACGCCGTCATCAAAAGGTCGTTGAAGAGTGCCCCAGCCCGTTCGTGGAAGACCATCCAGGTCGGTTACCAATTTTCTATTAGACTGCTTAAGCACCAATGGCTGACGAGAATTAGGTCTTCGTGAAAGGCTCACCTCTGCGGCGGTTGCTTTAACCAAATCTATTCGCTATGGATCTGCAGGCACAGTCGAGTACCTAGTCGATGACACATCGGGAGATTTCTTTTTCTTGGAGATGAACACTCGACTTCAAGTCGAGCACGGTATCACCGAGCTCTGTTACGGGCTTGATATTGTAAAGCTCATGCTTCAACAAGCCGACCGGGAGTTGCGTGATCTCGGAGGACTGGACAAGGGCTATCTGGAATCTTTGCAACCAGACAAGCCTTCCGGCTGTGCGATTGAAACTCGTATATACGCAGAGAACCCTGCTAGAAACTATGCTCCCTCCCCTGGATTGCTTCAACATGTTGAATGGAGGGAGATGAGCGGCACTCGAATTGATACCTGGGTCGTTACTGGAACCCGAATTTCCACATATTACGGTCTGTCGCTCAATTAAAGATGTGATATGAAGACATGGACTGACTTGACAACTTCAGACCCTATGATCGCAAAGGTTATGGTACATGATTCCAACCGGACAGCGGCTATTGAAAAATTAGGAGATGTCTTGTCGCACTCGACCATCTGTGGACCGCCGACAAATTTGGACTTTTTGCACGCCATCATTAACTCCAGCAAATTCCGCACGGGGCATACATTGACCAATTTCTTAGCGGATTTTGAGTTCACGCCGGTTGCGATCGATGTCGTATCACCCGGTTTGTATACAACAGTTCAAGACTATCCAGGACGCCCAACAGCTGGGCGGGGAATTCCACAAGCAGGACCAATGGTAAGCTGGACCCCCTGAGGCTTGAACCAATTCATCCGCTTACATCTGGATACCAGGACCCTTTGGCATTTCAAGGTATACCCATGACCTAAGTTATGTGCTTTTCTGCCTGCATAGAGTTCTGACAATATATCTTGCTTGCAGTTGCCAACATCTTGGTTGGGAATCCTTCCAACACCGAAGGCCTAGAGATCACATTGAAAGGGCCGGAGCTGCGTTTTCTAGCCCATGCTTGCATATCTGTCTGTGGCGCTCCAATGGAGATGTCACTCGACGGTACCGACGTCCCAATGTGGACACGACTCTACGTCAAAGCTGGTCAAACCTTATCAATCGGAAAGCTCAATGGATCTGGAGGGTGTCGAGGTAGGATATTCTCTATGTTCTGGGTTTAATCTGCTAACTTGTTCATAGCATATCTCGCTGTTCGTGGAGGCTTTCCGGCAGTGTAAGTTACGACTGAATATTTCTTCTTGGCTCTATAACTAATCATGTATGCAGTGCCCCATACTTTGGGTCAAAGTCAACCTCTCCTCTACTTGGGATTGGTGGGTATCAAGGAAGAGCGCTCGCCCCCGGTGATATGTTGGCCATTTCGAGGCTCGATGGAGTTGAGGCAGAGCCCGAGATCTCATTGCCCGCCCATTTGCGCCCCATATACTCCCGTCACTGGGACATTGATGCCATGGTTGGACCCTACGATGAAGGGTATATCGTATCCGAAGATATCGACATGATCTATAAAACAGTCTGGTATGAAGTTCCAGTAGCAAGGGTGAAGAAGGCATCAGGAGACACTACTAACTGGTTGATTACAGGGATGTTTCGCATAATGCCACGAGAGGCGGCATTCGCCTTGTTGGACCTAGTCCTAGATGGGCAAGGGAAGATGGAGGTGAGGGTGGACAGCACCCTAGCAACGTTATTGAATACGGGTACCCGAACGGAACGCTGAACTGGACGGGAGACAGGCAAGTCCCGGTGGCAAATGCCTTGACGTTAATCCACTAACTCATCTGACCATTTCAGTCCCTGCATCTTCCCGGTGGACGCCCCTGATCTTGGTGGCTTCATTTCCTCCACGACGATTGTGAAAGCCAGTCTATGGCGTATGGGTCAACTGAAATCTGGCGACACTATTCAATACCGCAGAGTATCATTGAAAGATGCTCTTCGTGCTCGAGCTGAGTTGGAACAGTTTTTGGAAAGTGTGTCGGCAGTTGTAGCCGGCCAACGCGATTTTGATACCGTCGTGGCAATCTCCAATTCCACCTTGCCAGAATCAACTGTTTCTGGAAACTGGGGAAAGGCGTTGATTTACTGCACCGAGCTGGGTGAATCCGGAATTCCCATGTCATTCAGACAGGTAAGAGATAGTCCATGTTGCTATACCCATCAATTTCTAACCGCCACTGGCAGGGTGGGGATGAATTCTTGTTGGTCGAGTTTGGCGACGGAAAATTTAACCTCAATCATCGTTGCCGAGTAACGGCATTGGACCAAGCTCTCAAGAAGTCGCAAGAGTCTGACGAAGCTTTGAGAGGAGCTGTGTACAAGACCACCGGATGCTGCAATTGTGTGTTTCCTCCCCAGACTCGATAAATATTTGACTTGTACTAATGACTGGGCAATTAAAGCGCTACTAATCCACTACGATGGTCTGAAGTTCCCCCAGGATAATCTTGTCAAACTTTTGGTATCGTTGCAAAAATCGATCGGCGATCTCAGCAATTCCAACGTCCCAAGCCGAAAGTTCCGTCTTCCCATCTGCTTCGAAAGCCCAGCTCAGCAGGAAGCCGTCCAGCGATACATGGAGACACAGAGACCACATGCTCCATTCCTGCCGAATAACATGGACTTCGTGGCCAATATCAATGGGATTACGTATGATGAATTGGTGGAGATTTTTCTTTCGGTCGAATTCATGGCTATTTGTGTCGGGTTCTTCTGTGGTGATACAATATGTCTCCCGGTTGATCCCCGCTATCGTTTGACATGCCCCAAGCAGAACCCTAGTCGTGTGTACACCCCTGAAGGAAGTGTCAGCTGGGGTGGTTCATGCATGAAGTAAGCATTTTCCCATACTGCCGAAGGTGACGATCGAGTTAACATGCTAATGTTAACAGCATCTACCCCGTTGATTCCCCTGGGGGATATCAGATGACGGGCCAAACAATTCCCTGCTTCGACCAATTGGGAGTCAAACCCGATTTCTCGCCAAGCCAGCCCGGTCTGTTCCGTGACTTCGACCAGATTACCTTCTACCGAGTAGAGAAGGAAGAACTTGAGAGTGACTTGGCGCGTTTCCGGTCTGGTTGTTATAAATTCCAGTACGAAGATGTCATTTTCGATATGAGCGCCCACAATCGTCTTCTTCAGCAAACTAGAGACGAAGTAGCGGCATTCAAGTCTCGCCAAGCCACTTCACAGGTAAAAATGTTAGCCTTGGAAAAGGAATCAATGGACAGGTGGATGGTCGAGAAAGCGCAGAATCACGTTCTTCCTGATGAGATTGAACTGTTGAAAGAAGGTGAGCTCAAAATCTCGCAATTGATTCAGCACTTTAGAATATTAACAGAAGACCGCCAGACCCTGAAATTGTGACACTGTATGCTCCTCTCGATGCAAACGTGTGGAAGGTTAACGTTTCAGATGGCAATGTTATCTGCTCTACGAAAGTTGTTGCCATCCTTGAGGCAATGAAAATGGAAGTCTCCGTCTCCTATAATGGGGACAAGAAGGATGGTATTGATCAATCTTTTAGGATTGAGAAAGTACTCGTCCAGCCAGGTGATACTGTTCGGGCCGGAGATGCGCTTGCATTTTTGAGAAACATTTGATGTGAGGTGTTTCCATACGATGAGGTGTAACGGGTGCTCAGACTCCTACGATTCATATTAGAAACTATTGGCATATGAATATATACTGTTCCAATGCCGCTATAAGTACATACGACCATAGGATATCGAAAACAGGGCTTCCCTTCCGCTCAGCCGTACTTAAACCGATTATTCTGCACAGTCAATACTCAATGCGCCCTCAGTCCGCAAGCCGAACTCTAGAGTGAGTGCGGGTGATATGGGTGGGAAGTTTGGAGACCAGGGTTTCCGGCTCCATATTAAGATCTACCGTTCGAATTTCATGTTTTCAACTTTTCACTCAATTCTGCCTAGCTTTTCTATCACTTTTTTTTTTTTTTTTTGCGTTTCAGGGCCATAGCGTGCGCAGCGCGCGTCACCAGTTGTTGTAACCTGCATATCGCTTCGGCAGTTAGATCCCAGGTCACACACTAACCTGGCTGTTTCCCGTGCCTGTGTATTTAACGCTTTTTTTAGTAGTAATTTTGAGCAATTCTCTTACAGCTTTGACTAAATAATAAATCATTTTTACTATATTTCTTTGCTAACTTATAGATACTAACGTAATACATATTATTTTTAGTTATTTATACACTAGTAATACTCGAATTTATTATCCTCCCTACTTTTTCTTTTTCTTCCTACCATCCGTAACTAGGTTGTGTTCTCTAGTAGTTACAGCTTAGCAATATTACTAGTATTATTATCTAACCCCTATGAAACTATTAAAATTTCCGTCCTATTCTTCTATATCACTAGTTGCCTCTATCTCAATATTATTAGGCTTCTTATCTTTCTCTTCCTTTAGAGCTTCAACCTTATCTAGACAGAACTGCTTAAGCTCCATTACCTCCTACTCTTTCAGATCAAATCTAGTAAATCTAAATATTTAAAGAAACATTATAATGCTTGTATCGATTATTTTCACTTCGGCAATCTCGCTTTATATCTCCGACATTCCCGTGATATTCTGTCTTTACTTTTTTTTTTTTGCCCATTTCTTCTAACAATTCAGGCGCAATCTGCGGGAATTTGAGTGTAGGTTACATACGAGCTTGACAGAAAGCATGCATTCCTGAAGCATGCTACGATTCTGATCGGTCAGTCGAGGGACAATAGGGAACCTACTCGTAGGGTTAAGAGGGCAGCTGCATTTTCCAGCCAATGGCAGATGGGTTCCTTACAAGCTTTGGCTGCAGACGCCCACACGCTGTGTCAACTACATAGAATGTACCTTTTCTTTTTCCCCCTGATTCTAATCCCAACTATTTGACTCATACATTTCATTGGTCGAAGAAGGAACTATTCGTTACAGATCACACCTCGTCTAGCTACACAGTGTATTGAAGGTTTCAACATATTTAACCCTTATCAGCCACAGAATGCACATTCAGGTATGGTTTTTTCGGTCCTTAATTCTTCCGGAGCAATTAAGCACAGTTAGCTAGGCGCTTCTTCCCCATGAAAAGCAGCAATCCAGCAACAGGGTGGTATTATTTTATGGGTAGGAGAATACGTGATCGAGGCGCTAATTAGGGCAAGGAATCGGTGCGAGGGGATAAAATATCTATCAATTTGAAGGTTTTCTTTTCCTATGTATTAGAGGCTCATTGAAAGATATCCTGTTGTTAAGAGCGTAGGCCGGGGGGTATATCACATCGGAGCTTTTGGATGCCTACCCCGACAAACGCTTTCAATGCTGCATGGGACCTGAGCAAGCTGCAAGAGGTCATCCGCTCAGTTTGCATAGACTTAACAGAAATCACATTCCTTGTAAGTCTAGTAAGTCTCGTTGCCTTAATTCCTGCATTTTCAACCACAAAGGGTTTCACGGTCAGACCTCAAGTGCAGAGCTGGTTACGCGCTATAGAGCAAATATATGAACATTCTGCATTCGATCGTCGCTGATAGTATTGTAGTATCTAGGGATATTAACGTTTAAAGAATTTTGGTCTTGGAGGTAAGGAGTTAAGCCTGTCCTTAACCTGATTGGTGGTCGCGCGCTGACAGGTCTCTACTACAATGCACCTTCCTTGCCCCGAGTAACGGTCAATATACTGAGAATGTAGATAGAGCCTCTTTATCCGAGTAACGGAACAAATCAATCTATTGGTTATTGGATACCTGGATAGTAAACTACCTACCTCGAGCAGGCTATATAAGATCCTACCTGTCGCGACAAGAAGCTCTTGTTAAATTCAAAAAGAATCTTCCTTATACTCATATCCGTCAAGAATATACCTCTCAAGATGCAGTTCTCTCTCCTTACTCTCTTAACTATCTGTGCCTATGTCACCGCGCTGCCTGGAACGACTGATCACAGTGCCGGATGGACGAACGAAAACGCTGCGTTAGTCTCCAGTTATTCCTAAATATCAGACCAGCGAAAATAACAAATATAAGTGTTAGTGCCTGCAAATGCGCTCCGACAAAGACTACCGCAACAACTACAGTAACCGTTACCGCCATCAGCACCACCACCACCACCACCACGGACCCCCCTGTCACCACCACGGACACCGTCACCACCACGGATTTCATCACTACTACAGACACTGTCACCACGACAGACACTGTCACTTCTACGGTGACACCTACCTCTACCCACGGGGGTTGGAATTCCCATGAGGGTGAGAGCTGGTGATTTGCGACTTGCGACTTGCTTGCTCCGAATACGGATTTCCTACTGCAGGTGGATAATGGTAAAGGTGGAAGATTCAACTCTTCTGTGACAGTGGATACAGTGGATACTGCAATGATCTTTCTTGCACTTGAGTTCAACTTCATTTTTTGTTTTCATCTCATGTGCCGCAACTTTCTGATTGATCTTACTTCTATCCCTAGTAAAGGGTATAATTGACATTTGCTGAGCAATGTGCTATTGTCTCGCTGTTTTTTTCGTTAGATTGAGCAAGTAGGAAGCCTTTCGAGTTCGTAAAGTTCTATGCTAAAGAGGGTTTTCGACCGCTAGGTTAATATCCTCAGTGTATCAATCTACCAAGCTACGGCATCAATTTCGATATCTGTCCTTAGCATTAATGGTTAAATAGTCTAGGCTAATGTGGTCGCAGAAATTACAGAATAATAGCTCTGCCCGAACCTCACTGTACTTATTTCGATCTTCAGAAAAAGGGAGGAGTGCTCTGTATGTACAGAAATAAAACGTGTGGATCCAACGCCTGTGGTACATGTATCCTTAGGCCCTCGGTCAAGTTAAATAGTGCTTCCTTGCTCCTTAATCGCAATCTCAGTCACACAGGCCTCGAAAAAAACCTTCCAGCCTTTCAGGCAAACTTAGACCTCGCTACAGCCCGCCCGTCAGAGTAGTAACCCGGTGACATAGGCAGTCAAGCTGGCTTTGGACAGACCTCGTTCAAGACCCAGAGGCCTCGTTAAGTCTCGAACTCGTTAAGGCTTGAAGACATCCTGCACTGCAGACCTCGTTAAGGCTCAGCCACGGGCGACTTTGGGTGCAGCTGTTCTTCGAGACACGGGCATCCTCTTGGGAGACACACGGACAATCTGGAAAGTGTTGGTAGTTGGCTGGTGGCAATCTATGGACCATTTAAGGCTTTGCCACGGGCAACCGGTCGATCCTATTCAGACATTAGGGACTGAGTGTTACAGACGACTAACTGGTCGTCGCTATGTTAGAAGAATCCTAGGTTATATTTGCCTATACTTCTCTGTCTTCTAAAGTGAATGATCTGTCTCTTAGCGGTACCGTTGCCTAGTAGGCCCTATACGGGCTAAATCCTCTTAACGGTATCGAGGAACGATGCTAGATACAGCGCTGAATAGATATATACCGAAGTATTAGTCTATCAGTGAGTGTTTTTAAGTTATAATTAAGTAAAGAGTCAAGGTAGCAAATATAAGTCGTAATGTTTATTTAACATAAAGGGTACTGTTACGGTGAGTCAACGCTAACGTGTCGACAACTATACATTGTCGATCATCTATAGTTGCGAGAGATCAGTGTATGCTTTCTAGAGACTCCGTGATATAAACCTATAATGATGACTTAACAATGGATGCAAGCATTTAGGAGGGAATATAGGGCACAAGTACTTTCCAAAATGACCTCTCAGATGTCTCTTTGTAGCATCGGTAAGTGCACTTTTAACTAGCGCATCCGATTAATGAACAAAATTGTCTCAATCTAAATCACCTATGCGCTTCATCGAGCGTTTCGGAAGCATACTAGGAAATGAAAAAACGGATAAGATAAGTCTAGGGTGAAGGTGTTTACGACGAGAGGCCTAAATTCCGAGAATAGAAGCAAAGAGGGATAAATGGCCCTTTTTATCGCCCACTCCTTATGTACGCGCCATACCCATATTCTGGAGTTGGTATAGTTCGGTGTATACTGAGTAAAATTTAACAATGCCTAAGGATAGCAGACACACGCATGAAAACACAACGGTTTAGTGACCCAAAGACCACGCACAATTGTGTCCTTTTCATCGTCGCCCAGAGTTACTCCGTACGTTCCAACGTGTTGCAAACCGAGGTAGATGAAATCCATAACTTTGGTCGTCACAGAGATGTTTGTCGCGAAAGAACTCCCAATGCTTCTTCTCGGCTACAAGTATAAGGTATTGTCTCGACAAAAGGATGATGACTTGCCCAATTTGCCAGTATCTTAACCACTTTACGCCGCCAATTGTCGGACTTTTCAGTTCAAACACAGCCTCAGTCTGCCAATTCCGACAAGAATCAAAATAAGAGTGCTCGGGAAATTTCTCACATCGCTCGCAGATAGCATGCCACCACTCCCAGCGGCATCCTCCACGTTTCAGCTGAAATGGTGACAGCTCCTTCCAGTGGATGTGCACTAGCTGATCACCTATAAGCTCAAGGTATAGCAATCTTCTATCCCACAAGCAGCCAAAAGAAGGGACTCTAAGGATTGCATTTTCGAGCAAGGTTGTACGGCTATTCGTCTAGTAGGATTGGCAACTTCCATGGTTTGAATAGATTACCATTGATCTCACAAGTAGGATCTGGGATTCCGATTGCCTTTGGATAATTCTCACAGATCTCATCCGGGCAATCTTTTCATTACTTTGAGATAGCCTGGAGAAAGATTTAGGGCCATTTTGACTTGGATTTTGTGAGGGCAGCTTGGATTTTTATACCTCAGTGTGTGGGTGACTGTTGCTCGTTTGTAATATAAACGCACTAGAAATGATACGGCCATGGGACGGTGATTCTTTGCGGTGATCAAATCAATTAGGAAAGCCCTCGAGGTATAAGAAAGCGATACAGTATTCCCCGAATAGAAGACTATTTATTTAAGAATTCCATAAGAAGAAAATTAGCTATAAATTGCATATCTTTCATTTCATAGAGATATATTAGAGGAGTTTACCATTAATTTCCCTGACTAGTTCCTTAACAAAA
>ERZ1673737.2704-NODE-2704-length-14512-cov-4.431556_pt1 | contig 14512 bp, 15 predicted proteins | sample MGYA00580211_ERZ1673737 | MGnify/ENA primary metagenome ERZ1673737 (study PRJEB41218, sample SAMN15661789) | gut metagenome | host: Homo sapiens | place: Canada: London | collected 2015-08-20/2019-03-30 | study: EMG produced TPA metagenomics assembly of... | reverse complement strand
GCCAAACCTCTTTCACCACCAGAACATATAATTTATTTTCAAGAATCATGTCTATTTCATTTCTTGGGGGTATCTGAATGCTTATCTATTTACATATGCAGCAGCTCCATCGCTTGGAAATCATAATATCGTGGGTGAAATCACTACTTCTCTTCTTCCCCTGAGACTGCAACCGCGTCCACTTCGCAGCGCAGCTCATCCAGTCCATGGAATCCTTCCTCAATTATCCATTTTTGGCCTTGAGGATTATGCAATACGTGACAACTGGCTCCAACCACCAGCAAACCGGGTGGTCGCGATCCTGCCTCTTCAAATGCCAAGCAGACATGCTCGAGGGTCGAGCGAATGACGCGCTGGTCTGGGCATGATGCGCGCTCAACAATCGCACAGGGTGTCTCCTTAGGCCAGAGCATGCGCGATTGAGAACCAGCATCATCCGGGAAGGTGGTGAGAGACTCTACGAGAGCAGATAGACGGTGGAGAGCCATTAGGAACACCACTGTCTGGGTAGGTACGTAGGTAGGGGGGTTTGGAGCTGCACCCTTTCTGCCAGTTCCCGTGCATACGAGGACCTGGTCGGAGACGCCGCGGTGGGTAGCGGGGATATCAGCGAAGAGAGATGCGCTCATGGCACTGGTGATACCAGGCAACACGACAGGTGAATATCCTTCTTTCCTGAAGAACTCGAACTCTTCTGCTCCACGGCCGTACAGGTAAGGGTCTCCTTGCTTCAAGCGAAGGACCTGGCGTCCCTTTTGCAAAGCTGCAAGACCCATCTGCAGGAACTCCTCTTGGGCTTGGTCTGCGTTGCCGGGGAACTTGCGTGCAATGTGCACTTCTGTTCGACGGGGGATCAGATCCAGCACCGGTGCGGGGACGAGCTTGTCTGCGAGGATGATATCGGCCTTGTGGATTGCGTGATACGTGGCGCGCGTGAGCAAGTCTGGGTGACCGGGACCCGAGCCAGCGAGAACGATTTTTCCTTTCCTTGAAGGAGTTTCGATGCCATTTGTGTCTTGCACATTCTCCTTTCCAGACGAATATGCCTCCAGGATGGCATCCATGTCGGCATCGGTGATAGAGACGAGCTTTCGCAATGGCCAGTATTCACAGATCTGTGACAGCCAGCGCATTCTCCTAGTTTTCGCTGCTGCGGCGTCTCCCTCTGTAACAAGAGTGTTGAAAGTGTGGTTCTGACCTGTTGTATCGTCGTCTTCTCCCTCATATGTGGCACCACCTGACCCGGCCGCATTGTCTTCTTCCCACAGCCGCCTGCGCACGGCACCTATTCTGTCAATGGCTGTGCCGAGGTTCTGTGGTAGGAAAGCAGCAATCTCCCTCCGCAACCGGGATGTAAGCTTGCAGCCACGACCAGAGGTTGTGATTCCAATATGGAGGGGTCCATCCGAGTAGGTGGAGAGTAGGGTGAATGAGCAGAGTTCGGGAGCATCTGACACATTGACAGGGATTCTTAGACGCCGGCAGAGCTTCGAGATGTGAGAGCCTATAAACCAATGAGTATGGGCAGGTTGAGGGTTATACAGGGAGAACATACTCAGCGGGTTACTTCCACTTAAGGTGACAAAGACCAAGTCCACAACGTGGTCGACCTCTTCTCTTCCCAAGGTGGTCAAGTCAGTATCTTGGAACTCACGACGCACCCATTGAGCAGAGCCCTTGGAAATTTGCTCAGATAGAGTGTAATGCATGTCCACAGTCTCCGGCGCAATAATGATCGGTTGCGCGCCGACTTCAAGGGCTTTCGCACATCTCGCAGCAGCAAGAGGGTTAGAACCCACGATTAAGTGCACTTGCAAGTCGGTATTCCACGCTGCCATCAATGGCGCGGGAGAACCTGCGTTGCATGATGCGTCCTTCATGGTGTAGTATGGTGGGACGAAGCGCGATGCCCCTCCAAATAACTTTTTTTGATGGATAGACGCTTTCGGATTTGCAGTCAAAGGCACACCCAGGGTTTAGTTTCGAGTGGGAAAGATTCCCTGGAGACCTTTGGTCTATATAGAATGATCACAATCACCTTGACTTGCCACACTTCCGCGGAGAAAGAATGAGTAAGAGGCCTGTTGCGATTGGTGATAACGATAAGGACCCTCGATATTGCAAATTCGATTGGGCAAAATGCGATCAAACGAGAGTGCATACAAATCAAGAATTGACTCCAGACACACAAATATCAATCCCGGAATGTCTATCAGGCGACTCACGTCTATATCCTCTTTTTTTTCTATACATCTTCATGGCTCAATGCGGTTAAAGGCAATTGCGTGCTTGCTTAGGTAATGGGCCCGCGGTTTGCCCAGTTGATCGTCTTCACTTCCGCATTGGGCTATTCAGGTGTTTAGTCTGGAGTATAGTCTCTGATATTATAGGACGGTGGTGATAGGTGTCTAGCTTCCGTGGATAATAGACGCCTAAGCATATACGACTGGGTGGCATATATGTGCGTATACATCTGTCTATATAGCTAAGTGATAATTTACTACCTAACTCCCCTAGAAACAATCATACTTATCATGTTCTTATTTTAATTAGCTCCAATTTAATCCAGTTATTAAGGTGATAAGTCAAAAGGGTACTCCGTGACTATAGAATCTTCGAAACTGATGTTGGGTCACGTGCACCGGAGCTTCCAGCTCGTAAGGGCGCAACATCGGAGCTACAGCATCACCTCCATCACGTCTGCCATTCCGCGAATCTCACTCCGCTCTGGGCACAGAACGAGAATAACATAAATCCCTACCGCTTTTGACTTTGACCTCTTTCGAATCGACCACTAAATCCTCAAAATCGTCATCATGTCCGGCGGCCTCTTGAAGCCCGAGAAGGACTTCACCAAGGATGCCGACAAGCTCATCCCAGAGGCGGAAGGTCTTGCTAAGGTGATTTGGAAAAATGCCATCGTAAAGCCCGATGCTAACGTGTCATTAGACCGATGTCCAGGGAGCGATCGATAAGCTGTTGGGTCTGGAGAAGCAATCGAGACAGGTATGACGCCGAACTCCATCACCTTCACCGCTGCAACACAGGCTAACCGAGACTCTCTTATCCAGGCATCTGATCTTGCCACCACATCGCGACTCCTGATTGCCATTGTTACCATTAGCAAGAATGCCGGCGACTGGAACCTTCTCAACGACCAAGTGCTCCTCCTATCCAAGAAACATGCCCAACTCAAGCAGGCCACAACGAAGATGGTGCAGACGGTGATGGGATTCTTGGAGGAGACACCGAGCATGGAGGTCAAGATGTCTGTGATTGAGACTCTGCGGACAGTGACCGAGGGAAAGGTAGGCTGAGGATCCTTTGCGACTGACGGGATTTTTTTGCTAATGGCTGTCGAAGATCTTCGTTGAAGTAGAGCGAGCCCGTGTCACACGCATCCTTTCGAATATCAAAAAGACCCAAGGAGACCTCAACTCGGCAGCAGACATCCTGTGTGAGCTGCAAGTGGAGACATTTGGGTCGATGACGAGACGGGAAAAGACAGAATTCATCTTGGAGCAGGTCTCTTTGTGCATTGAGCGTGGAGACTGGACCCAGGCCCAGATTCTCAGCCGCAAGATCAACAAGCGCTACTTCAACCGCAAGCCCAAGAAGTCCGCCGAGGAAATTGAGAAGCTCAAGAAGGAGGCTGAGGAGAAGGAGAAGACCCGTGGGCCCGATGAGCCTCCTATGGAGGTGGATGACGATGTGACAGATCTCAAGCTTCGTTACTTCGAACAGCAGATCACCTTGGCCAACCATGATTACAACTACCTCGAAGTTTGCAAGAACTACCGGGAGGTTTTGGACACAGAGGCTGTCGAAAACAACCCAGAGCACCTGCGTGCCGTACGTGAACCCACATCTACTTTTTTTTGACATGCACTGACCTGAATATAGTCACTCGCCCGCATTGTCTACTACGTTGTCCTCTCTCCCTACGATAATGAACAGTCCGATCTCCTGCACCGCATCAAGCAAGACTCGCGACTGTCGCAAGTCCCCGAGGAAGCCCGCCTGGTGAAGCTCTTTACCATCCCCGAGCTGATGCGCTGGCCCATGGTTGCCGAGCAGTTTGGCCCTCACCTGTGCAACACCGACGTCTTCGACGCCGAGGCCAAGCAGACCACCGAGAACCAAGCTCACCGGAGGTGGCAAGATCTACGGAAACGGGTCATTGAACACAATGTCCGTGTGGTTGCCAAGTACTATACTCGTATCCAGATGGGCCGCCTGACCCAGCTTTTGGACCTGACCGAGGAAGAGACCGAGAAGTACATCAGCGACCTGGTCACGTCGAAGACCATCTACGCCAAGATCGACCGCCCCGCGCGGTTGGTCAACTTTGCCAAGCCCCGTGATGCTGATGATGTTCTGAACGAGTGGAGCAGCGACATGAAGAGCCTGCTGGGTCTGCTTGAACGCATTGATCATTTGATCACCAAGGAGGAGATGATGGCCCGTATCCAGCCTACTCGCAGTGACATGGGCAAGGCTCATTGATTGGAAATGTGTCAGATTTGAAGAATGCCACCGCGTGTAATATAATTCGCCGGTAGACGTGAGATATGAAGCCATACATTGACCCTTTACCATATTCAACAGTACATACATCGTAGCAGTAATAAGACAGTAACAGTCGTCAACTCGTTGACTCGTCAATTGAGAAATCTGGACATCTATACAAATCTAGTCTAATCTAGTATAAATCCCAACCCTCAAAACGGCATATCCATATCATTGACATCCACCTCCTCAACCTTCCCCTTCTTAGAATTCTCAGGCCCAACATACTCCCGAATAAACTTAACAGCAGCATCCAAATAAGGCCGCTGACTAGGCAAAAAGTGACCACCAGGATGCCAAACAACCAAACCCTCCTTCTCCGGCTCACCAACACAAGCCTCAATCAAAGCCCGGCTCCTCCCTTCCTCAACAACAGCATCCAAACTCCCAAGCACATGCAAAACCGGCGTCCTAATAGCGGGCTCCTCAAAGAACCCACGATATCTCGCCCCAGGCGCCCTGAAACCCGAATAACAAACCGCAAACTTAAGCGGAGGATGCTGAAACCCAGCTCCAGCCCCAAACGACTCAGGGAACGGCATACCCGCCACACCCCCTTCGCCAGTAATTTTCTCAAAATGCTCAAAGCTCGCCTCCCTTCCGGGCTCCAGCAACGCCGCAACCATCGCCGCCAGCGCGGCGCCCTGCGAGAACCCAATCACGCCGTCGAAGGGTCCTTCTTCGGATAGTGTGCGCGCTACTGTGGTGAGTCCTTCCTCAATGCCTGTGTATAAGGGTGGATTGGCGGTGTTGGAGCGGCGCCACCAGCCGTAGGCTTCGATTGAGGAGGTTTCGGTGCTTGTTTCTGAGGGCTCGTAGCCAGGGATGTCGGCTGGGAGGAGGCGGAGGGGGGCTGTTGGGTAGCTTGTGCTGACATCATGCAGGGGAAAAGCTTTTTGGATGTGTTTTGTTAAAGCGCGGCTTTTGGCATGGAAGAGGGGGCCTGACTGCGTGTAGCCGTGCAGCATGAGCAGTTTTAGGGGTTGGCGTTGGGTGGTGGGGTTGGGTGCCATTGTTGATAGGGGGTGGGGGATGGAGGGAGTTTTGAGTGGGAGGGTACTTGGGGAGTGGGAGTGAAGAACCTTGGGTGAGAGGGCTCTTTTATACATTGGAGAGAGATCGGAGAAGGAGAGACTCTTTTTCTATTTTGATAAGAGATAAGCAGGCGGAGTCCGCGATAGGAAATACTGCCTGAATCAACAAACATCCAAACACCCCCACATCCCCTACTTTATTACTTCACTACCTCCCTTCTTTACACTCGAAATCCCTATCTTGCCCATCATGTCTGAGCCACTCACAGGTAACAAGAACATCGAGACCCTCGATGCCCAGATGAAGGACTGCCTCAGGTATGTTTTCCCTCCCATTGCTCCCCACCCTCCCAATACCAACCACCAACCCCACCATACAAGATCCTTTTGACCCTAACCAAAGCCTGATACTATAAACATCCTCTAACAATTACCTAGCACCTTCGAAGCCCACCCCCAATACCCCGACCATCCAACAATCTTCTTCATCTACGACTTCATCCGGAACACGCACAACCAACTGAAGGGAGTTGACCCCGCCAAGTTTTACGCAGGCGACAAGGCATCCCGAGACGCTGTGCAGGAGGTCATCGGCCGAAATGGTTTCGCTGCAATGCTTACCGGCGATACTACCGGCAAGCTGGCTATGTTGACTGGCGGAGATCCGGCGAACCCTGCTGATTTTGGTGAGGATATTAAGGCCAAGACAAAGATTATGGCCGGGTCTGACTAGTGCTTGCTTTTCTTGTTTCAATACTTCTTGTGCTTTTTGCTTTTTCTTTTTTTGGGTAGGCATCGGGTTGGTCTTCTGCTTTGGGGTGGATGTACATACATTACCCTACACTACCCGTGTCTATTATCCGATCTATATGAAAATACCAGAGGTGTTTCTTCTCTTTTGACTGTGTTATGTATAATTTATACAATGGAATGTAGATGTGCGTGCACGGACTTTAGTTTATATTCCGTCGGTACAAGGTCTCTGGAAATAGGAACTTTGGCCCTACCGATGAACAATGCAGCTTACATGTAGCTCACCTGTCAAAAGTACTGAACAGGAGCAGTTTGCTACGACAACTGTCATTATTCTAGGCTATTCCATCTGCAAATGTACCCTGATGTAACTCCCACCATCAGAAAAGCAGACATGATGTCATGGATAAGTTAGTTCCCAAATGGGAATGTTAGACCTGACGTTGTTTGCTGCAGCGGAAGGTAACACACGATCGGAGTGTTGTGTCTTCACAGGATCAACTGTGGTCGCCAAGTCTAGATGGTGGAGGGCGGAGGGTGGCCATAAACTCATACAACTATTACATTGAGCGGAGAAGATGGACCTACATGTAAGACACATGACTTAAGTTAACGTCAGCTTACTTGCAGGCAGCGATGATTCTAGATCTCAAATGGGCCTGGATATGATCGAGGATATCTGTACATGTAAACTACATAAGAGGGGTTCGAGACTACAAACTCGAAGCTACAGGCCATATACTAAGGTGCAACTCTTAAATTGAGTTTAACTTAGAACCTTTTTGTACAAGTCGCAGATACATTTAAAACACAAGAAACCAGAAAATCAAAACATCAAACATAGCACAAAGTCAAGCAAAAGAGCCTGGTGCCTTTTTGTGCCAGATATCCGGAACTCCCTGAGCAGAATGCTGTTGCTTTTTTTTGGTCGAATGCTTTTTTGCTGTTGTCGCTGGGAGGGCGGGTCATTCCATCTTCTATCCGTCATCAATGCATAGAAACACAAGAATCCAACGCTGAGATATTAGAATCATCACCGTGAAAAGGCAAAAAGAAAAGAGCAAGGAAACAGTAGGATGAGCAATGGGTCCCAGAGGCCACATTCAAATTTGACTTTCTCAAAGATGCAGGAAGATGTAGATACGAAGGACCATATCACATCATCTGCTCCCAAACCAACCAGTCGAAGAAATTGTAAAGAGAATATTCCATCCATTTTTTCGTAGGGGTAAGGGTGATATTGAAAAAGGGTAGTTTGGTATGTGACATTTTGAAGCCCGGGACCGGAAGACTGGGTTAAAAGAAGTAGGAACTCTCCAAAGCCGGATCAAAAAAAAAGAAGAGGTAAGAAGAGGGCAACCCCGGGATTGGTATTTTCATCCTAATTTCTCCATGCTAATTCTCTTTGACGTTTCAACCGGAACATAACAAGAAAAAAAAGTTTTTCATTCGTTTCTCGTTTACTTGCGGCGGAAAGAGCAGCCCTCGGTCAGACGGGCCTTGCCACCGGTGGGCTGGCAGAGGACGGTCGAGCAACCGGCACAGATGACGACGGTCTGGGCGTGCGAGAAGACGGTGGTGATGGTGAAGCAACCGGGGCACTTGACGTCCATGAAGAAGGAGCGGGGCTGGGGCACAAGGGTCTGTTGGGCGAGTCGAAGAATCAGCCATTTGTTCCGATCATTTTCCATGTTCACATCCGATATCCGATGTCCTGTTGTTTTCCTTCGTCCATTCTGCTCGGAGAGCTTCGATGTCCCAGGTCTCCAGTGCAGGTTTCCATCTCGGTCGGCTTTTCATCTTTCCTCCACATATCGCCTTCGGAGATCGGTTGTTTCATACCTTGAGCTTGTGCTTACGGCCCTCAGCCTGGGGCGTGGGGTTGAGGAGGTCGACCGCGAGAACCTGAGGACAGCAATGTTAGCGGAGATGAAATTTTCGATGATAGTCGCCCCCCCATGTGGATGGAGTTGTTCTCGGAGGTCGAAATCAGGGCGAAAAAAAGGGGGACTCACCATCTTGACGAGTGAAAGTCGATCAGCGAGATAGTTGATTAATGGCGCTGATGGCGATGGCCTTGTGTGTAGCGGATGAGGTGGTCTTCCAAGAGAAGTTTGAAGGGATTTGGACCGGGCGTCCCGTTTGGGGGTGGTAGGGTTTGTGCCCGTTTGTGCCCTCGCTTGGTGTCCTCTTTCAGGAAGGCGGCAGGCTTCCCACCAATCAGCGGCGGTGGCATGAGGTAAGCTATCAGGTAAGCGCTGATGTAATCAGGACAGCCGGTGGTTCCCCATGTGGAGACTTCCCGTTTGGGACTAGTGGTGATTCCGCGACTGGTATGCAGTCACTAGACTCTTTCTATAACTCTCTGCAACTCTCTACAGCTCTCTACAACTCTCTGCAACTGTACAACACTCAACAACTCTCTGTCTTTGCAAATGTATTTGCAACTCTCTTTGCAACGCTCTTTACAACCATCTTTGCAGCTCTATCTACAGCTCTCTACAGCTCCCTAATGACAAAACTTTACAGCTCTTTCTATAAACATTACTTTTCTCACCGGTATGCAGTCGCTCGACTCTTCTACAACTTTCTACTGCCTGTGACTTCCTCTTCAAGGCTTCTTCCTTGTATCAGAATCTTCTCCAATCATTTGTTATTTGGCCGGCCACTCCGCATAAGTTGTGGGAAAATAACCTACTACTGAAAATGTCAAGACCTGACAGTCTCAGCCCTGCTATGTCGTTCTGTCTAGCGACCTTGGTTGAACTCCAAGGCAACTCTGGATATGTCCCTTCAGAACTACCAACCACCCAATTCGGAGGACACAGCAGTCAACGTCATTTTCAAATACTTCCCTCTTTATGGTCGAAACAACCTTGTGGAAAATGTTTCTCAGTCCCGAGGCGACGGTGCTATCCGACAGCTAGCTGATAGCCTGGGAAGCGGTATACTACGCCCGACGCTATCAAGCATACATACCTTCGATCTCCGGACAGATATACCCGGAACCAGCATAAGCTGCGCCAGAAGTGCCTAAGCGGGGACGACCACAAATGCGTTATCACAAGGTGCTGGGCAATTCACAGAACATTAAAGGCCGTTCACATACTTTTTCCCTTGGGAGTCCCCAGAATTGGGCTATCTTTCGATACTTCCCGAGCCTACGTTCGCGTCTCGACATGACGACAGGGGACGTGAACACAGTCGAAAATTGCTAAAGATGTACAGGTAGGTCAATAATTTAGGCCTTTTCTCTTCGTGTTCGAGGCAACTCCAACCCCGTACCGGTATCGACTCAAAATCTTCCCGTCCTTCACTTAAATCCTTAATGTTCACCTACCGCACGACAACATCGTCACGATGAATAGTGACTACAAGCAATTCGGCCCTCCAAACCCAACATTCTTTGCCGTGCATGCTGCAATCGGGAACATTCTGCATCTCACCGGCCGTGGTGAAACCATTGAAAAGCTGACGCGCGACTTGAGCGATAATAGTGCCTTACTGGCCCACGATGGCCACTGCGCTCTTCTGTCGGTTAGCAAGCTTTCGCGTTTTACCACTAGTCGAAATGCAAAATGAAGAAGATCCTCTCGTCAAGCCTAGAGCCACAGCCAGCTCCTAAAGCCACTATGCCCGGCAATGAGAATACGAATTCCAGTTCGTTTACTTCAGACTATCCTTATGAGTGATGATTATGACGAGAATGATTGAACGTATTATGATGTTACGAAACCTGTATCTCTTAGCTTGGCAGCAATGAAGGACAGTGCGATATTTTCCTGAATAGGCCTGTATCCGGTATTCACCCTAGGTAGTCGTTGTCACTCCATTGATCGCTGGTTCCCCGTGTGGATATCACTATCTGGGACTAGTGCGTGTTCCGCGACTGGTATACGCTCGACTCTTCTACAGTACAACTCTCTTTACAACACTCTACAGAGTATAAACATATTATTTCTCTCATATTCTATCGCTAAATCGCCACTCGAACCCCGAAACAAAAATTATGTACTGAAAACGTCATTAGCCAGGCATCGTTATCCATGCTTTTCGAGTACTGTTGATACCCGCTTCCACCCCCATGATGCTATTGATAGTGGGGAGTGAGGTTGAACTAGTTCTACCCACGTATCAATCACAACACACCAGACTGCACCACACCATCCCCCTACTTGGTCTTCTTCGCCGTACCGTTCTTGTGCTCAGTCTCCTCAATGAACGGGTACTTGATGGTAAGGCACCAGATATCAATGTAATCACATATCGTAGTGATGACATCGAACTAAAGGAAAGAAGGTCAGCAACAGATCGCGCATATTTAAGGGAAGGAAACATACCACAAAGCTGCCATAAACACCAACAGCAAAACCCAAACAAACGAAAACAAAAGCCACTTGGCCCACACCATAGCCAAGAACAGGAGTCTCCCACAGCCCAACCAGCGCACCAGCACTATCAAGAACTCCCAGAGCAAGCGGATACAACAACACATTCTGATACGGGAACCCCGACTGAACGAGATGCCCCACGATCATCCGACCGACAGAGTAAGCATTGACCAGACTAACAAACAGCCCAAAGGGAATGGTATAGTTCTCCAGAATAGCGGGCTGCAGATACAGGTATGCTGGCACAAGCGTCCAGATAACAGCCACGGGCAGCAGGCCATACAGTGGGGCAAAGGGGTCCTGGCCGCGCTCGCGACGCACCTGCATTACATGCATGATGCTCGAGCCGGTGGCGAAGAAGAGTACGAAGGCGCCGTAAACTAGGTACCACTGCGTGAAGGGCATTTCGTATAGTGTCGTCGAGAGGAAGCTTGGCTTTGAGATGCCGAATGTTTCCAGCATGGGCTGGTGCCAGAAACTGCCGCCGCCTACGTAGGCTGTGAAGGCGTACACGGTGCAGATTGTCAGGAGGCCTTCGACAGGGCCGGAGATCACGCCTAGGGTTAGGATTTGCGTGTAGAATTCATCCCAGGTTTGGACGTAGAAGGTCATGGTTGCTGTGTTTGTCAGAGAGGATTTACTTGACAGATATATATCGGCGAGTGGCTTACATCCGAATAATGTGATGAATGTCATCCAGCCCTGGCCGAGGTTCATCACCGATGCGAAGATCAGCACGCCGAGTCCGGTGTTGCATGCGTCGACACCTGGAAATCAAATAATCAGCCACCCATGGCCATTCACAGGATAGAGATATAGATATAGATCCAGCAAATCTTACTGTGATCAAAAAGCTCTCCAAGAGGTCCACTCTGTCTCGTCCTCCGTCTAAACCCCAATCCGAATCAGTAAAGAGTCCCTCAATAAGCAAGATAATCACATACGCCTGCATGCCATCTACGGCATCAAAGGTCTGGTATAAGAACAAGCCCAGCGCGCAACTGACATAAACCCACGTCGGACAATCCGTGTCGAGATTCGGGTTGTACCACATGACAGTGATGAAATTAAGGACGACGAACATGAATCCAGTGAGGGTGATCTACCACAGAGAAAAGAGATTAGGATCCATGATTCTGATAGTTGGTGCATTGGCTTGGATTGGACTGGAGATGTGTGTCGCATGGGCAAGACTTACGGCATTGGGTCTTTAACGCGCGAAGCAAAGAGCGGAAATAAGTCAGTCATATGGCGCTTGTATAAATTGATCGGAAAGAGAAGAGGGAAAAAAAGGTATTTCGAGCAATGTGCCTGGTCCTTTCCAAGGTACCCGGACCTAGCACCAAGTCCAAGCTCGAGGCCAATTCTCCCAGAAAACAAAACAAAGCACTAGGCTAAGAGAGGGAAATACTCACGCCATCTCCATGGGGAAGCATCCGATGACACATTTGTTATAAAACGGCTTGAGGATGTACCGACTGACAGGCGAGTGGTCGACACCAGCGTACTTGTAGTTGCGGAGGTTTGGGAGGTACTTTTGCCGGATGTACACCATTCTCCTGGTGATGCACGTACTAGCTACGCGCTGTTTATCGGGTGTTTGGTTGGGGCGCTCGAGGCATATATTGGGAAGATTGGCGCGTCTTGATGGATTACGCGCGGTGGTTGCGGGTTGCGGGTTGCGGTTGTAGTAGGCGCGCGATTTGCGATGGGATCGGGGATGGGGAAGTTCGACCTCGACTGCTGGTTAATAGGCCACAGTAGGTGTGCCCAGGTGGCGATGGATTGGAGATGTAGACAAAAGGCAAAGGGGAGGAAAACAAAGCGGGAAAAAAAAGTTGGCGGAAAACTGGGTCTCCGGGGAGATTTGGACTAGTGAGATGTTGAAGATCTTAAGGCCACTTGGTCTTGGCTTGGACTCTTCCTTCTTTTCTTCTTTTGTTCTTTTCTTTTTTGCTCGTTCTCTTCTTCTGTTTTTTTCTTGTTTTGATCTCCTTGGTGTCTTTGGTGTCTGGTTCTCCTGAAGAGGTCCAGAGTTCCGGTGAACTTATATTGGCAAGAGTCAATACTGCATCATGAAATGAGGGGCCTTGTACACGTTACTCGGCAAACACGTGCCCTCAACATTACTTCTGCTATCCAAGCGTTGCCAATGAGATGCCTCATACTGTGCCGAGAAAGCTAAGATCGTCGAGTATACGGGTGGGGTTACCCGACAGCCGGAGGCACGCGTACTCCGTTCCTGAATATTATAGGTTAAGTTATTATAGGCTAAAGACTTGTAGACCAAGTTTCCAATGTATGCTTCGTATTCAATGCTAAGGTACACAATACAGAAGATAAGGTAGATATTCTCCCCTTGATAAGTATATAGGGCGAGATCGGACAATCTGCTTCAAGATCCTGAGATCGAATCCCTAGGGAACATAAAGGTCGGGGCGAAAGCGTCAATAGACACTGTTAATTTAGCCGACAGGGCTCCAAGGCATCGGAACAAGAATCCGACTCTGCATGGTCTGGATAAGAGGTACTGTTTTGTGTACAGTCTCGGCCCATCCTTCCACACCCCATGACTGCTCACGGCGGATCTTGCGCTCCTCCAAGTTGGCGAATTGCCAAAGGTGGTGGACTGTGTTCAAGTCGCCAATCTGCACAAACCACGCACCGACACCTTCCATCACCTCGCGACGGGCGGTCAGACCACGACGCCAGTGTGTCTCCCACTCCAGCAGGTTGCCCGGGTGCAGAGTGTACGACCGTAGCTCGAACAAACCACCAAGACGGCGGGGTGGGGTTGTAGGCCAGAACGAGAACTCTTGCATAAGGGAGGTCTTCTTGCTCTTGATCAGACTTTTGAGCTTGCGATCGAAATCACGGAACTCGGGGTGTTCCGAGATGTTGTGAAGGGAGGCATGGTAGCCTTCGTAGCGTTGGTATTCCCAGATATGGACTATCCCGCAAAAAGCAAGGTCAGCCAACAAACACCAATTTAATTGCTCGATCGGAACTTACTAAAGGTATCATTGTCACCGACTTGCGTCCGCCAGCTGCCGACCAAATTGACGCGGTTCTCTTCGGCGCCAGCCATGCGTGGATACCACTGGCCCACAAGATCCACATATTCATCGACCTTATCCGGCTTGACGTCGTGCATGACAATAGAGTGAACATATTTACCGCGAGCCAGCACCTGCGAAAAGGAGCGTTCCACGTCCTCGTCGAAATGCCGGCCTTCCTCGGTACCGTAGATGAGCGATGACAGAGGACCACGTTTCGCTTCAAAATGATGTTCTTCTCCTAAATAGCGGTGCATCGAGAGTGAGCCCATTGCCTTATGATCCATGGTTTGTGCAGCATCGAAAGAAGATCGGATTCGATTATTGCTGCTCGCATTGCTCACTTGTGGAGCAGTGGGAGCGGACTCACGGGAAGGGGTAAAGGAGGAGACAGAAGCATTGACAGACTGACTCTCTACCTGTTCTTTTCTCAAGCGAGCCTGTTCCAGGTTCTCGCGGAATTCTTTCTGTCGGCGGAGGAACTCCTCCGTCGAGTCGGCTGTGACATCTCTGATCGAGGGTGACCGGTAGGCAATGGCTGACGTGCTGAAGGGTCGCAATAGCGAGGTTGCTGTGCGGGCTACGCGTGGAGCCAACATGATGAAATACAAATGACGATCAGAAGACAAGCGATGAGGATGTCGACAAGGTGAGGGTTGATAGTATCAAGGATACAGGAAGATTGAGAGGAAGGAGTAGTGAAGAGATA
>ERZ1673737.2697-NODE-2697-length-14516-cov-6.191066_pt1 | contig 14516 bp, 16 predicted proteins | sample MGYA00580211_ERZ1673737 | MGnify/ENA primary metagenome ERZ1673737 (study PRJEB41218, sample SAMN15661789) | gut metagenome | host: Homo sapiens | place: Canada: London | collected 2015-08-20/2019-03-30 | study: EMG produced TPA metagenomics assembly of... | reverse complement strand
CGAGCGTTGTGGATTCCCGCACGCCTGAGTCCGGGCTTGTGATCCGGCGCAGGCGCCAGTGCCAGAGCTGCGGCAAGCGCTTCACGACGTTCGAGCGCATTTCGCTCGCCATGCCCTGGATTGTGAAGAAGGGAGGTGGCCGCGCTGAATACAGCCGCGAGAAGCTGAGAAGCTCCATGGCGCTTGCGCTCAGGAAGCGCCCGGTCTCGTCGGAGCGCATCGATGCCGCGGTCGACGCGATCGAGCGCAAAATGTCCGGCACGGGCGAGCGCGAAATCCGCTCGAGCCGCGTGGGCGAACTCGTTCTCGAGGAGCTTCGCGGCATCGACATCATTGCCTGGATTCGCTTTGCGTCCGTCTACCTCAACATCAGCGACCCCAAGGCTTTTGCGGAGATGATTGAGCGGGCGCTCCATGAGAGCGGCCACAGCGAGGGCGAGGAAGGCACGGAGAAAGCGTGATGACTCAAACGGAAAAGGCGCTTCGGCTTAAAACCGACGAAGCGTGGATGGATTTTGCGCTCGGCGAGGCGAGAAAGGCCTGGCGGCTTTCGCCCCCCAATCCCTCCGTGGGCGCGGTGATCGTGAAGGACGGGCGCCTGATCGGCGCCGGGAGCACCCAGCAGACGGGCGGCCCTCACGCTGAAATCATGGCGCTCCGGGACGCGGAGGCGCGCGGCGAAAATGTGGAGGGCGCAACCGTCTACGTGACGCTTGAGCCCTGTTCGCACTGGGGGCGAACGCCTCCCTGCGCGCTCGCGCTCATTGAGGCGAAGGTGGCTCGCGTTGTTGCGGCGACCGGCGACCCGAACCCGAAAGTATGCGGGCGGGGCCTCAGAATGCTCGAGGAAGCCGGCGTTGAGGTCGAGCTCGGCGTGCGCGAAAGGGAGGCAAAGGAAGTCAACGTGAGCTTTCTCGCGCGCATGACCCGCGGCACACCCTGGGTGCGCGTGAAGACGGCGATTACGCTTGACGGGCGGACGGCGCTCCCTGACGGCCGCTCGAAGTGGATTACGGGCGAAGAGGCGAGAAAGGACGTGCAGCTCTGGCGCGGCCGCTCGGGCGCCGTCGTGACGGGAGCCGGCACCGTGCGCGCCGACAACCCGCAGATGAACGTGAGGCTCGAGGACCAGGTCCGTCAGCCCCTGCGCGTGGTGGTCGATCCCAGGCTCGAGACGAGTCCCGAAGCGAAGATTCTTCATTCTCCGGGAGGCCGCGTGCTTTTCGTCTCGGCCGAGGAGAACCGCGAGCGCAGGAATGCTCTGGAAGCCGCGGGCGCCGAGGTGCTCCGCATTCCGCATCCGGACGTTCCGGGGAGGGTCGACCTTGCGCGGCTCATGGTGGAGCTTGCCCGCCGCGAGGTGAACGAGGTTCACGTGGAGGCGGGGCCCCGGCTCACGGGCGCCTTCATCGGGGCGGGACTCGCCGACGAGCTTCTCGTCTACATGGCGCCCTGCCTTTTCGGCGCAGGGCTTCCCCCCGCAGTCATGGAGCCCCCGCAGTCGCCCGGCGAGGCGCCGCGCTGGCAAATTCATTCCCTCGCTCCGATCGGGGGCGATATTCGAATTCTTCTGAGGAGATAAATCAAGATGTTTACCGGCATTGTTCAGGCCATCGGCAAGGTTCGCGAACCTGAAAAACTCGGCGACGGCGTTCGCCTCACGATCCTCGCGCCCGATCTCGGGCTCGACGAAGTGCGCGTGGGCGACTCGATTGCCGTGAACGGCGCCTGCATGACCGTGGTTGAGGTGAGCGAGCGCGAATTCAAGATCGACGTGTCCGCTGAAAGCCTCTCGAAGACGACGGGACTCGACACCTTCGGCGAAGTGAATCTCGAAAAGGCGATGCGCCTCTCCGACCGACTCGACGGCCACATCGTGAGCGGTCACGTCGACGGCGTGGGCCAGGTCGAATCGATGGAGCACGTGGCGGAGTCCTGGAAGCTCGTCGTGCGCGTGCCCCGCATGCTTTCGCCCTATGTGGCCTATAAGGGATCGATCACGATCAACGGCGTCTCCCTCACCATCAACAAGGTCGAGGATACGGCGCTCGATACGCTCGTCACGATCAATCTGATCCCGCACACCGTGGAAGTCACAACCTTGAAGCACCTCAAGGCGCAGAGCTACGTAAACGTTGAGATCGACACAATTGCGCGCTACGTCGAGCGCATAATGTCGCTCAAGGATGACGACGCTCTTTTCTAAGACGACGTCCGCAGGAAGCTTCTTCCTTCTTCCATAGGGAGAAGCTCCGCAGACTCATATGAAGCGCGCGTCCGGCGCGGCCGCGGGAAGTCAGCCCCCGGGCCCCGGAGGCGCGTTTTCTTTTTTTATTGCACGAGGAATGCCGTCCCTTCCGTTTTCTGGAGAAGGCACGGACGGAGAGATTTATGGATACCATGCTTTTTACACCGATCGAGCTCGGTCCGGTGACGATTCCGAACCGCATTGCGGTTCCACCGATGTGCATGTACAGCGCCAAGAGCGGCGTGGCGCAGCTCTTTCACAAGATGCACTACGGCCACCTCGCTGCGTCCGGAGCGGGTCTCGTCTGCATCGAAGCCATGGCGGTGACGCCGGAAGGCCGCATTACGGAGTCCGATCTCGGCCTCTGGTCGGATGAGTGCGAAGCGGGCCTCAAGGAGCTCGTCGACCTCATGCATGAAATCGAACCCGCCTGCCGCGTGATGGTGCAGCTCAACCACGCCGGCCGCAAGGCGAGCGTGACGAAGCCTTGGGACGGCGAGACGAGGGCGGTGGAGCCGATGGACGGCGGCTGGCCCGTGCGCGCGCCTTCGGCCATTCCCTTCAACGAACGCTACACGAAGCCCCGCGTGCTCTCCTTCGACGACTGCGCGCGGGTGGCCAATGTCTTCGGCGAGGCCGCAAAGCGCGCCGAGCGCGCCGGCGTGGACGGAATTGAAATCCACATGGCCCATGGCTATCTCATTCACCAGTTCCTCTCGCCCCTCACGAACACCCGCATCGACGAATACGGCGGGGCGCTTGAGAACCGCATGCGTTTTGCCCGCGAAGTGATGAATGCCGTGAAGAGCAGCGTGAGCGACAAGGTGGCCGTCGGGCTTCGCGTCTCGGCGACCGATTGGGTGCCTGACGGCTGGACGATCGAGGATACGGTGAAGCTCGTGAAGGTCGCAAAGACCCAGGGCCTTCATTTCGTCGACGTTTCGACGGGGGGCAATATCGAGAACGCGCCCATTCCGGTGGGCCCCGGCTACCAGGTGCCCTTCGCGAGCCGCGTGAAGGCCGAGACCGGCATGCCGACCTTTGCGGTCGGCTTGATCCGCGACGCCTGGCAGGCCGAAACGCTTCTGCGCGAAGGTGCGGCCGACGTGATCGACATCGGCCGCGCGATGCTGGACGACCCGCACTGGGGCTGGCACGCCGCGAGCGCCCTTCATGTGAAGAAGGTGCCCGAGCTCGTCGTTCCGCCGCAGTACCTGCGCGGACTCACGTACTGACCTTTTGGAACAGCAATGCGCCCGCTATCCTTCGGGCACTGCGGTAAAATTACTAATTCCTCCATGAGGAGCGTCCTTTATGAGGACGCACTCCCTTTCGCGGGCGGATTTCCTAGGCGCTTCAGTCGCCCCGAGACCCGCTCGAGGTTCTTTCTGACCGAGCGAACCTCCGGTCATCCTGCAAAGAAGGATGGCGCGGCTTCGCTTTCTGCCTTCCCTAAAGGAGACGCAAATGGCAGTTGACATCATCCCGACTTCTACCGACGGCACCGATCTGCGCATCGGCATTGTGGTTTCGCGCTTCAATGAATATGCCGGCCGCGGTGAGTTCGAGGCCTGCATGGACGAGCTGCGCAAGCTCGGCGTGATGGACGAGGACGTGACGAAGGTTTCCGTTCCCGGCGCGCTCGAGATCCCGTTTGCGCTCATGAAGCTCGCGCAGACCGAAGAGTACGATGCGCTGATCGCGCTCGGCGCCGTCATCCGCGGCGAGACCTATCACTTCGAGCTCGTCTCGAACGAGTCCGGTTCCGGCATCACCCGCATCGGTCTTGATTATGAAATTCCGATCGCCAACGGCGTGCTCACGACGGAAAACGACGAGCAGTGCCAGGAGCGCCTCGAAATGAAGGGCCGCGACTGCGCCCGCTGCGCCGTTGAAATGGCTAACCTCGCGAAGGAATTCGTTTCCGCCGAGGATTTCGACGACGAAGAAAACCGCGTTGAATAACCCGGGCGCAATACGCCTGATTTGCCTACGGGCGTCCGCAAGCCGCGATACAATGCGCGGCTTTTCCGCCCGGCAGGCCCGCCCTTCGGGGCGGCATCCGATCCCCGAGGCTCCATTCCTCCCCTAGAGAAGCAGAGAAAACATGACAGAAGCGCACAAGCCCAGCCGCCAAGCCCATTCCCCGCGCCGCCTCGCGCGCGTTTTCGCGCTCCTCGGCGTCTATGAATGGATCGCGAACCCCGAGCTTTCGGCTGAGAAAATCGAACAGGGTCTTCGCGCGCTCATCGAAGAAGAGGACGGCGGCCCCGTTGAAGGCGCAGGCCTCACTGTTGAAGACTGGTCGCGCGCGGACCGCGAGCTCCTCTCCACGCTCCTTTCGGGCGTCGTCTGCGAGCATGCGGCGATTGAAGCCGCTTTTGCGCCCTTCGTCGACCGCGATCTGAAGCGCGTGTCGCTCGTCGAACGCTCGATTCTGTTCTTGGGCACCTTTGAACTCATGCGCGCGCCTGAAACGCCCTACCGTGTCGTTCTCAACGAGGCGATCGAGCTCGCCAAGCGCTTCGGGAGCGGCTACCGCTTCACGAACGCCGTGCTCGAACGTGTTGCCGAGAAGGTGCGCGAGACGGAATTCAAGGCCGATCACGCAGAGAAGGCTCAGAAAGACGCAAAGTAATCGAAACCTTCGCTCGGGTGCGCGTTTCGCGCCCCAATGGCTGATTTTCGGGAGAGGTCGCTCGTCTTTGCGGGCGGCCTTTTTACGTCATTTCGGGCGGAAAGTCGGCTACGCTCATGAAAGTTGAATTTTTTGCATTGGCTTTCCTTTCAAGGAGGCAGTTCCAAAATGGCTGAAGCCGGTGAATTTCAGATCATTGAAAAGTTCTTTACGTATCAGACGTTCGGCGCCTGGAAGAGCCAGGGCGTGGGCGACGACTGCGCGATCATCGATACGGGCGCGGGCCGAATTGCGGTCACCTGCGACATGATGGCGCTCGGCACCCATTTCCTCCCCGATGCCGACCCTGAGGACGTGGGCTACAAGGCCCTTGCCGTGAACCTTTCCGACCTCGCCGCGGCTGGCGCCGTGCCGCGCGCCTTCTTCCTCTCGATCGGGCTTCCGCGCCGCGACGACGGGTGGCTCGCCGACTTTTCGCGCGGCCTCATGAAGATCGCGCGCGAGTCGGGCTGCGCCCTTCTCGGGGGCGATACGACGAGAACGCCGGAAGTTCAGGGACGTCATGCCCCGGTGACCATCAGCATTACCGCGATGGGAGATCTCCCGGCCGGCATGGGACTCACGAGAAAGGGCGCAAAGCCCGGCGACGACATCTGGGTCTCGGGCACCGTGGGCGACGCCTATGCGGCGCTCAAGTGCCGCTGGGGCGCCTGGTCCGTGATGCCCGACCTCGAGCCCGAGCTCTTTGCCCGCATGGACAGGCCCACGCCGAGAATTGCGCTCGGTCAGGCGCTTTTGGGCGCCGCATCGGCCGCCGCGGATATTTCCGACGGACTTCTCGCGGACCTCGGACATATTCTTGAGAGAAGCGGCGTCTCGGCCGAAATCGAGTGGGAGAAGATTCCGACCTCGGTGGCGCTTCAGTCGATGACGCCCGCAAGACAGCATGAGGCGGCGCTCGCCGGGGGCGACGACTACGAGCTCATCTTCACGGCGCCGCCCTCGAGCGCCGAGCGGATTTACGAAGCGGGGCTTCTTTCCGGCACGCCCGTCACGCGCATCGGCCGCGTGATCGAGCGCACCTCGCGCGCCGTTACGGTGAGAACGCCCGACGGGCGCCCCGTCCTCCTCGTGACGGAGGGGTTCGACCACTTTAGGAATGAGGAGTAACGCGTGAGCGCGAAAGGGAAGTACGATCCTGCCAACCCGGCCAACCGGCTGAGGCTTAATCCCAAATGGGCCTTCGGGTCCCTCTCGGGGCTGATTTCCACCTTCTTCGGCGTCGGGCTTCTCCGGCCTGCCCCGGGAACCTGGGGGTCCTTTGCGGCCATGCTCCTTTTCGGACTTCTCTCGCCCCTGGTCGGCCGTGAGGCGTGGCTCTTTCTCACCGTGCTGCTCTTCGTGCTCGGCGCCTGGGCCTGCGAAAAGGCGGGACGCACCGTGGGCGTCATGGATCACGGCGGCTTCGTGGTTGACGAGGCGGTTGCCGTCTGGGCGATCTGCCTCGCGCTCCCCTCCGGCTGGGGCTGGTGGTTTGCTGCCTTTGCCGTCTTCCGCTTCTTCGACATTGTGAAGATCTGGCCCGCGTCGTGGATCGACAAACGGCTGAAGACCGGATTTGGCGTCATGCTCGACGACCTTTTCGCGGCGCTTTATGCGTGGGCGGCCATAGAGCTCGCCCTCGCGCTCTACTGGAGGTTTTATGGATAAGCTTCGCAGCCAGGCGGAACTCGCCGCAGAGATTCTTGCCGCCCGTGCCAAGGAAAAGCGACGCGTCGTCGCGACGGCGGAAAGCCTGACGGGCGGGCTTGTTTCCGAGCTCATTACGGGCGTGGCGGGGTCGTCCGCCTGGTTCGACCGCGGGTTCGTCACCTATCAGCCTGAAGCCAAGGTCGAAATGATCGACGTGCCCGCGGAAATGATCCGTACGGAGGGCGTCGTTTCCGAACCCGTTGCCGAAGCGATGGCGCGCGGGGCGCTCGCCTCCTCAAAGGCGGACCTTTCGGTTGCGCTTACGGGCGTGGCGGGCCCCTCGGGTGGGACGCCGGAAACGCCCGTCGGCACCGTCTGCCTCGGCTGGGCCGAACGCACCGATTCGGGCGCGATCGTCACCTCCGTGCGCACGATTCATGCGCCGGGCGACCGGAGAGCCGTGCGGCTTGCCGCCGCCATTACGGCGCTTCAGGGGCTCATTGCTCTCATCGACGGGGCCGACCCCATGCGGATGCCCTCGGAATACGATTAAAGTCTTCTGATTCCCGCTCCCGGCCCATCTTCCCTACACCTCTTCGACTTCCCCTCGGAACCCATCATGTCGAGTTCGCTGGACATCCTGATCCTTCTCATCCTGATTCTCCTCAACGGCGTCTTCGCCATGAGCGAAATTTCGCTCGTCACGAGCCGCCGCGCGCGGCTCGCGCGCATGGCTGAGGAAAAAGCGACGGGCGCCGCCCGCGCGCAGGAACTGAATGCCGACCCCACGCGGGCCTTGTCCACCATTCAGGTGGGCATCACCTCGATCGGCATTCTTTCGGGCATCGTGGGCGAATCCGCGCTTGCGCAGCCGATGGCCGCGCTCCTGATTTCCTTCGGTATGAGCCCGGAGAGCGCGAAGGCGATCGGCGTGGTGATCGTGGTGGTGCTCATCACGTACTTCTCGATCGTGCTCGGCGAACTCGTTCCGAAGCGCATCGGCCAGATGTCGCCCGAGCGGATTGCCTGCCGCATCGCGCCCCCGATTCATCTCCTCTCCGTCATTGCCGCTCCCTTCGTGAAGCTCCTTTCCTTCTCGACCAAGTGGCTGCTCGAGCGCTTCGGCGTCAAGGACACGGGCACCCCGCAGGTGACCGAGGAGGAAATTCACGCCATGATCGAGGAAGGGAAGGAATCCGGCGTGATTGAAACGGCCGAGCGCGACATGGTGCGCAACGTCTTTAGGCTCGACGATCGTCAGGTGGCCTCCCTCATGACGCCGAGAGCCGACATCAGCTGGATCGACATCGATGATCCGGTTGAGGAGAACGTGGAGAAAATCCGCTCCTCGCGCCGCTCGCGCCTTCCGGTCTGCGAGGGCGGGCTTGAAAACGTGAAGGGCGTCTGCTCGACCCGGACGCTTCTGCAGCAGATTCTTGAAAACGGGAAGCCCGACTTCAAGAGCAACCTCTCGCCCGTCAGCTACGTGCCCGAGTCCCTCACCGGCATGGAGCTTCTCGAGCACTTCAGAAAGACGGACGTTCCGCTTGCGCTCGTCGTCGACGAATACGGCGAAGTGATGGGACTTGTTACCCCCCGCGACGTTCTCGAGGCCATTGCCGGCGAATTCAAGCCCGAACTCCCGGGCGACGGCTGGGCGAGCCGCCGCGAGGACGGCTCCTGGCTTCTCGACGGCATCATTCCGGTGCCGGAACTGAAGGACGTGCTGAATCTGAAGCGTGTTCCCGAAGAGGAGCAGGGCCGCTACAGCACGCTCGCCGGCATGATGATGCTTCTTCTCGGAAGGCTCCCGCGCGAGGGCGACACCGCCGAATGGGGCGGCTGGAAGCTCGAGATCGTCGATATGGACGGCCGGCGCGTCGACAAGGTGATCGCCTTCCCGGCGGGCGGCCGCCCGCGTCAGGGCACTCCCCGTCCGGGCGTTGCCGCAGGGACTCCTGAAGTTGTCCCCAGTGCGGCTCCGGAGGCGCCTCAAAAGGAAGGTAAGAAGACCTGAAACGCCTGAACGAGAGGGAATTCAAGCTTTTACGGGGCTGTGGATAACCCTGTGGAAGAAAAGGAATGGGACGGCCGCACCTGTGGATAAGTCGGCAGCCGCTCCCCCTAAAAAGAGAAGAGGCAGGCGGGCGACGCCGCTCGCCTCGATAAACCCAAAAAAGAGAACAAAAGAATGACGACGACAAAACGCATTGGCATTGCCGCCGGCGTCCTGGTGCTCCTCGCAGGGAGCGGCTTCGGCCTGGTGCATTGGGAAGGCCGCATGTGGGATGAGCGTGTGGCGCAGATTGCCGCCAATCCCCCGCAGGGCATCAGGGTGAGCTGCGAGGAAACGGGCCGCACCTGGAGAACCCGCGCCTTCCGGGTGCGTGCGGAAGCAGAAGGCCTTCGCGCGGTCTGGAACGGGAGCGCTGAAATGGGATGGGGCACGCGTACCGTGCTCTCCCTCAATCTTGAGGAAGGCCTCGGCAGATCCATCCGGGATTCGGGCGTCTCGGGCTACCGCGATTCGATGGTGGTGGAAACGTCCGTTTCGGGGGCGATGAAGCCCGTTCTCTGGCGCCTCGACGCGCTGGAATTTAAGGACGCCGCCTCGGGCGACGTCTGCACGACGGAACCTCTTCTCGTCACGGCGCATGAAGCCGACGGAAAGACTTCCGTCACGGGGTCGCTCGGCGGCTTCGTCTGCCGCTTCGGCGACGGCACGGCGGCTTCCATCCGGGATCTGGTCTTAGGATTCTCCGCGCAGGAGGACCGTCCCATTGCTGATTTCTCGCTCTCGGGCGGAAAGTTTGATGCCGGGGAAGTCAAGGGCGACAGCTTCTCCGTGAAGCTCACTTCGCACCGGATGGATGGTGAGAAAAAGGCGGCAACTCCCGCTGAAGTCCGCTGGGAGGAGCGCGCGGACGTTGAGGTGAGAAAGCCCCGCATCGAGGGCGAGGCCGCCGACCGCGTGGGATTCTCGGTGCGGCTCTCGGGCCTCACGGGCGCCTTTATTGAGCAGGTGACGGCGGCCTCCGAAGCCGCGGCGCTCGACCCGCTCGCCGGCTGGCGCGTGCTCGGTCGCTGGCGCGATGCGTTTCTGAAGAACGAAATCGGCGTAACGCTCGACGACGCCTTCTATGAAGCAAAGGGCAAAACCGCGCACCTTACGGGTACGCTTCGCCATGAGGCGTCGCCTCAGACGGGTATTCCGAAGTACGGTCAGTTCGAACTCCGCATCCCCGAGGCACTCGTGCAGCCTGCGACCATTGCCGACGGCGTGGCGAGCGGGGAGCTTAAGCTCGTGAACGGCGAATACACGACGAAGATTGAAATCACTGCGGGCGGCATTTTCGCGAACGACCAGCCGCTCGCCGGCCCCGGGATCTATCAGCTCCTGAGGTAGCTCCTTTCTGAAATGCCGCAGATGATTGCCCGTTTCTCTCAGCGTGAGAGATTCGGGCAATTCTTTTTTGAAGCGCTGATATGCTTTTGAAGAGAAAGAATCCATTCCTCTTCATGGAGAAAGGCATCATGAGACGCAATCTATTCTGGAAGAGCTCGCGCGAGAGGCGGCGGCAAGGCTTCCTCATCCGGGCGCGCTCAACATTCAGGTGAGCGGCCTCAAAATCATCCGCCGCGAGGAGTCGAACCACCTGATCGACTGCGTTCCTCCGCCTCTGTGGGGTTCATCGTCCAGGGCAGAAAGGCTGCCCGCATGCTCGGCGCCAATCTTGCCTACGGTGCGGGTTCGGCCATCGTGACGAGCGTTGAGCTTCCGGATCCCTTTGAGGCGATCGGCGCCGCGCGGGAAAATCCATTTTTCGGGATCGTGCTCGATCTCGAGGAAGACGTGATGACGACCGTGCTCGCGCGCCTGCGGGATCGTCCCGTTCTCAAATGCATGTTCGGCACGGGCGGCATTCAGGGTTCGAGAGTGGCAACTGTTTTCCCGGCAATGGAGCAGATGCTCGATGCGCTCATGAGGCTTCTGAGGCTCGCCGACGAAAGCGCGGGCGCGGCCTTCATGGCGCCGCTTGTCAAGGAAGAGCTTTATTTCCGTCTTCTCATGAGCCCGGCCGCAGGTGCCTTCCGGGCGCTCTTCAGTTCCGGGACGCCCGAGAGCCGGATCCGCGAGGCCGCGGCCTGGATACGCACCAACTACCGCAGGGACTTCGACGTTGCCGACACGGCTTCGCGCTTCGGCATGAGCGTGGCGACCTTCTACCGGTACTGCCGGGAAATTCTCGGCGCGAGCCCGAGGCAGTACGTGAAGACGCTCTGCCTCTATGAAGCCAAGCGCCTCATGCTGGACGAAGGCATGGATGCGGCGTAAGACTTTCCCGGTCCTTCCGAAAACAGGGAAAAGCAACGGAAGCACGGGATCCCTTCACTCAGGATCCCGTGCGATTTTTTTTGGGGGCTTAAGCCTTCAGCACGTCGTTGACGACGGCAAGCGCATTAAGGGTTCTCGGGAACCCGAGGAAGGGAAGACCCACCTCGAGCGCATCAATCAGGGGCTGCTTGAGGGCGCCGACGGTGACATTTCCGTTCACGTGGGCGCGCACCTGCGCTTCGCAGCCGCCGAGCGCGACGATGGCCAAGAAGGTGATGAGCTCGCGCTCGCGAAGGTCAAGCGCCTTGCGCGTGTAGTAGTCGCCGAAGCACCAGCCGGTAAGGTCTCTCACGAGGAGCGCCTTCTGACTTTCGGGCGCGGTCTCATGCATGCGGCGGATGGCGTCGCCGAAGATGCCGCTCTGAACTTTGAAGCCTTCCGCAAAGCGCGTTTCGTCGGTGACGGTGCCTTGGCTCGGGATGGGGAGCTTCACGCCGCTCTCGGAGAGCGCCTTGTTGACGGGCTTGAGAACGGAAGAAACCCGCGCGAAGCCGACATAAGGCGTTGCCTGGTAAAAGGCTTCCTTTACTTCGGCGGGCGTGAGGCCGTCCCGAAGCGCGGCCTTCACGGCCGATTCGACATGCTCGGGGAGCCCGATCGCAGAGAGCGTGGCGAGCATCACCAGGTGGCGGGATTTGAGAGAAAGCGACAAACCTCTTTCCGAGAGCTTCGTCATGCGCGCGAGGACGGCGTCGGCATCGGGGGCGGAGATGGATTCGTTTCGGCTCTTGCTGGAGCGCCGGCGGCAAATGCGCCGGCAGCAGCGGCGGCGCTCGAGAGAACCTTGCGGCGGGAAAGAATGGAATGCATGGTAGAAGACCTCAGAGAAGAAGACGAGGAAGCCGCAGAGCTCTTATCGGGAGTGCATTCCCGGAGGCGCCGGCTTTGCATTGAAGTTTCGTCGCTCGAGGTCTTTCCCCGATATTGATGTTCTTCCAATTTCTTGCCCAAATGAATCGATCTCGCAGCACGGAAATGCTTCTCCTCTCTTCCCGCGCGAGAATGAGTGCCGGAAAGAAGCACGCGGAAATCGGCCGGAAGCCGATGAATCCGCTATTAGAGGAGAAATCCATCCATGAAGATGAAGAGAATGGTCGCCGCCGCAGCGGCTGCCGGCATTGCCGCGGTCTCGGGCGCCGCAGGAGCCGAAACCATTTCAATGACGATCGCGCCAAAACCTTTGATGTGGAAATGAACGGCACAGAGGCAGCAGCCAACTTCGTGAAGCGTCTTCCGCTCTCGCAGCCCTTTGAGAATTTCGGGAAGCTCGAGCGCATCACCTATCTGAAGCCGGCGCTCAATACGGGGAAGGACGCCCTTGCGGCGTCTCCGAAGCGCGGCGACCTCGCCTACTACATACCGTGGGGAAATCTCTGCGTCTTTCTCATTGGGGGCAACGCTCCGAGCGACGATCTGGTGATCCTCCGACATATGGGGGAAGAGGCGCTTGCCGCGCTTGAAAAGAGCGGGACGAGCCGCGTGGAGCTTCGCGAGAAGAAATAACCGGATCGGCAGAGCCGAATGAATAAAGAAAAGTCCCGGAACTTCTCGAAAGCTTCGGGACTTTTTTCTCGTGCCGGCTCCGGGTGAGCCGGCTTCAAGCGCATCGATCAGGCGCTGCGGGCCGCATTGATGGCGTCGCGGGTGGCTTCGGCAGCCTTTCTGGCGGCATCCTGCCAGTCGGCGCCCTTGCTCGCATAGAGAATGGCGCGGCCGGAATTAATGACCATGCCGGCTCCGCGGGTGTCCATGCCGGCCGTGACGGCGGCCTGAATGTCGCCGCCCTGGGCGCCGACGCCCGGAACGAGGAGCGGAATGTCCGGTGCAACGCGGCGTACGGCAGCGAGCTCATCGGGGTACGTGGCGCCGACGACGAGGCCGAGTTCGCCCGTGCAGTTCCACTTTTCCGCCGTGAGGCGCGCAACGCGCTCGAAAAGGCGTTCGCCGCCGACGTCGAGCATCTGCAGTTCGTCGCCGCTCTTGTTCGACGTGCGGCAGAGGAGGAAGATGCCCTTATCTTCGTATTTGAGGTACGGCGTGATCGTGTCCTCGCCCATGTAGGGCGAGAGCGTCACGCAGTCGGCCTTGAAGCGCTCAAAGGCTTCGCGGGCGTAGTGCTCGCAGGTCGAGCCGATGTCGCCGCGCTTCGCGTCGAGGATCACCGGGATGCCGGGATGGTTGGCATGGATGTATTCGATGATGCGCTTCAGGACATCCTCGGCGCCTTCGGAGGCAAAGTAGGCGATCTGAGGCTTGAAGGCGCAGACGAGGTCGGCGGTGGCGTCGACGATGCCGCAGCAGAAGTCGTAGATGGCGTTGGGAGAGTCAGCGAGCTCTTCGGGGAAGCGGCTCCTGTTGGGATCGAGCCCCACGCAGAGAAGCGTATTCTGATTGCGCCAGCGCGCCTCAAGCATTTCAGTGAATTTCATGCAAATTGCCTTTTACTCTCTCAGGACGCTCCGGACGGAAAAAGCGGAGCCCCATATGTTCAGGCGGGTATTTTCGGGGGAGATGCTCCTTTGGTCAAGGCTCGATATCCTTTAGGACCTTTAAGTCCCTGAGGCGCTCCCGGGCGCGAAAAGACTCATGACGGTAAGACTGATATTTCCTCAACAGACAATTGTCCGCAAAAGTATCCGCGGCCTTCGAAGGAGACGCGCCCGCGCTAGGATGACTGAAGGATGCGAAAAGGGAAGCGAGCCTTGGGGCCCCGTTCCTTTTTCTTCAGTCCTGAGTTTCTAAAAGAAAAGGAGACATTATGAAGGCTCTTACCCGTCGATCCCTGATGCTCGCTACCGGCATGCTCGCCTGCGCCGCAATTCCGACTGCCTGGGCGGCAAAGAAGCGTGAATGGCCGGCGCTACCGGAAGTCCCTACGGATCTCAATGCCGAACGCCTTTTCGTGGAGCTCGCTGAAAACGGCGAAGGCGTTCGCTTCGAAAGCCGCAAGGGGGCGCCCGTCGTCAACATGATCTTTGATCCGCAGTGCCAGTGGTGCGTGTGGGAGTTTGAACAGTTCCGTCCCTTCATGGACCGCGTCACATTCGTCTGGCACCCCGTCGCCGTCCTCAACCCCTGGAGCGAACTCCAGGGCGCCGCGATTCTTGCCGCAAAGGACCCGAAGGCGACTTTCATGGAGCACGAGAAGCATTTCCGCGACGAGGCATTCAAGGGCCTTGACGTGAGAAAGATGACGCTCCCCTTCGAAAAGCGCGAGAAGGTCTGGGACAACTCCAAGATCTTCCGCCGTGCGGGCGGCAATTCCGTGCCCTTCGGCGTGCTGAAGACGACGGACGGCCGCTACGTGCCGATTCCGCAGGTAACGACGGCGGACTTCGCCCGCCTCTCCGGCCTGAAGGCCTGATGAACCCTGCGGCCTGACGGAAATATTTCCCCAAAAAGAAAACCCGCGGCATCACAGCTGCGGGTTTTCGTTTTGAGTTTTAGAGCGGCGGCCGTCCTGCGGTCCGCCGCTTTAAGCCTCGTATGAGGTTTCAGGAACTGAGATCCTGAATTACATCATGCCGGGCATGCCGCCCATC